>ERZ795049.1797-NODE-1797-length-26954-cov-4.314696_pt1 | contig 26954 bp, 20 predicted proteins | sample MGYA00375133_ERZ795049 | MGnify/ENA primary metagenome ERZ795049 (study PRJEB30178, sample SAMN05720147) | activated sludge metagenome | isolation source: anaerobic digester from wastewater treatment plant | place: Japan | collected 2015-04-20 ... | reverse complement strand
AATTTTACCAATATAAAGTCCCACTATTCCCATTACAAACAGTATTAAACCACCCACAAACCAAATTGAAAAAACAGTTGTAGTAAAACCTTCAACTTTGATGATTCCAGCAAAGTGTGCAAAAATATTGTACAAAGCTAATAAAAATGACAGAACAGAGATTGAGAAACCAAGTTTTACGGTCATTTTTAACGGTTTATTGCTGTTGGATAGTATTACATCGGTGGTCAAGCGAATTAATTTTGAAAAAGTATAGGTGGTTTTACCATCAAAACGTTCGGCATGTTTAACATCGAGTGTTGTGCGCTTAAAGCCTAGAAAATGAACCAAAGATGGGAAAGAACGGGCAGATTCTTTCATTCGGTTATATTCGACGATTACTTTTTGATGAAATATCCCGAAATTTGCAATAGATCTATCAGTATTAATTCCGCTTAAATATGAGTAAGCCTGATGGAAAAGCCTCGATGAAAGCCTTTTAAAAAACTTATCTTTCCTTTCTGTCCTTCGGGCAAACACAATTTCCCACCCTTCCTGAGCCTTTCTGTAAAGATTTGGTATTTCATCCGGCCTGTCCTGCAGATCGCAATCCATTACTACTACCCATTCGCCTTTGGTATAACTAAGTCCTGCTGTAATCGCATAATGCTGTCCGAAATTGCGGCTCAGGTTGATTCCCTTTACACGTTTATCTTCGGCACACACTTTGATAATCTTTTCCCACGAGGCATCAGGCGATGCATCGTTAACTAATATAATCTCATAATTCTGCGTAATCAGTTGTATTTGTTCATGTAACTGGCGAACCAATTCCTGCACGATATTTTCGGCACGATAAACTGGAGAAACGACAGATAAAACAATATTATTTTGCATTGTATTGTTTGTTTTTTTTAATGATTTTATAATTTAACTGTTATAATCACACCAACAATTATTAACACTAATCCAATTACTTTTCCCCATGTAAATGTTTCACCTAACAACCATATTCCTAATACAAAAACAATAGCAGGAGCCAAGCTCATAAAGGGATAGGCTTCTGTAATCTGAAACTTAGTCATCGCTGCCATCCAAAATAACGAAGCAATAAACGCAGATGCAAAACCTGAAAAAATATATGGGTCAAAAATAAGTTTAAGCAAAGATACTAGTTTTTCTAATATATTTCCCTGTGGCAATAAAAAACTTAAATTACCCAATCTCCATTTAAGGATTAATTGTCCATAAACTGTAAAAAAAAGGGTGCCGAAAATATATATATAACGCATATTTTTTATGAAATCATCAATTACTACTTTATTCCAATCCCTTCGTAAATAAAACCATACTGACTCATTTCAGTTTTATCAAATATATTTCTACCATCAATTACTATATGATTTTTCATGGTTTTATGTATCACTTGCCAAGCAGGCAAGCGAAATTCTTGCCATTCAGTAACCAATACAAGAGCATCGGCATCGTTGGCTGTATCATAAATATCTTTTCCTATGCACACATCCTTATAAGCCTTATCTGTTAATTTAGTAATAATTGGGTCGAACGCTTTTACTTTGCAGCCAACTTGTAACAACTCATCAATTAAAACCAACGAAGGTGCATCTCTCATATCATCAGTATTGGGTTTAAATGTTAACCCCCAAATAGCTACTGTCTTGTCTGCAAATTTATTGCCAAAGTGTTTTTTTAATTTCTCGAACAATATATGCTTTTGTTGGAAATTTACATCTTCTACGGCTTGTAATATACGCATAGGATATCCGTACTCATTGGCTGTATTTACGAGTGCTTTCACATCTTTTGGGAAACAAGAACCACCGTAACCACAACCAGGATACAGAAATTTATTTCCTATACGTGCATCCGAACCAATTCCTTTGCGCACCATATTTACATCAGCTCCTACCAATTCGCATAAATTAGCTATATCGTTCATAAAACTGATGCGTGTTGCTAGCATGGCATTTGCTGCGTATTTTGTCATTTCAGCCGATGGGATATCCATAAAAATGACCCTAAAATTATTCAACAAAAATGGACGATACAATTTTGTCATTACTTCTTTAGCACGTTCGCTTTCTACCCCTATCACCACCCTATCAGGACTCATAAAATCCTTGATAGCAGCTCCTTCTTTTAAAAACTCAGGATTAGATGCTACATCAAATTCAATATCAACCCCACGTTTATCTAATTCAGTTTGAATAACTGTTCGGACTTGTTGGGCTGTACCTACCGGCACTGTACTTTTAGTAACCAGCAAAACGTAGTTATTCATATTTTCACCAATGGTTTTGGCTACTTGTAGTACGTACTTTAAATCAGCACTTCCATCTTCATTGGGTGGGGTTCCCACGGCACTAAACACAATTTGAACATCATCCAATATTTCAGTTAACTCAGTAGTAAAATGCAACCTACCTGCTTTTACGTTTCTTAGAACAATATCTTCTAAGCCTGGTTCATAAATTGGAATAATTCCATTATGTAAATCGTCTATTTTCTTTTTATCGACATCTACACAAGTAACATCTGTGCCAATTTCCGCGAAACATGCACCAGACACTAAACCTACATATCCTGTTCCTACTATTGCTATTTTCATTTAATTAATTGATAGTTGAGAGTTGATAATTGATAGTTGATAATTCTATTTTTTGTTTAAGTTTTGTTTGGTTGTCTTGACTATTGAGATTAACATTTTTAAAATTTCAGTTGCTTCTGCTTGAATAGAGTTATACACTTTTTCATCTATATAGTTAGCATCTTTTAATAAAGAAATCCAATATATTGTTTCATTTAATTAATTGATAGTTGAGAGTTGATAATTGATAGTTGATAATTCTATTTTTTGTTTAAGTTTTGTTTGGTTGTCTTGACTATTGAGATTAACATTTTTAAAATTTCAGTTGCTTCTGCTTGAATAGAGTTATACACTTTTTCATCTATATAGTTAGCATCTTTTAATAAAGAAATCCAATATATTGTTTCATTTGCTTCTTTCAGTGCAACATTCATTTTGTTTAAAAAATCAGCTTTACTTTGTGCATGCTCAGCTTCTCTTATCAATGCTCCAATTGCCGTTCCACTTCTCAATAGTTGCTTGGATAGTACAAATTCGTTTATAGTTTGGATATATTGATACGCTTTAATGGTGCGTAAAGCAAATGCATACGATTTTTCACCAACAAGACTTCCCATATCCTCCACTATCAACTTTCAACTATCCACTTCCACTTATTAAAGTCTCGCATCTACCAAATCCCTATCCACAAATGCTTTTACATCATAGATGATTGCACCTTGTTTCTTGTATTTAGCAAAATCAAATGCTTTAAATTCATCGTGAGCTACAGCCACAATAATGGCATTGTACATTTTAGTTTCATCTAATTTGCTCACCAAATCAATTCCGTATTCTTCGTGTACTTCTTCGGCTTCAGCCCAAGGGTCAAACATATCTACATTGACACCAAATTCAACTAGTTCTTTGCGAATATCAACCACCTTTGTATTGCGTACATCTGGACAATTTTCTTTGAAAGTTATGCCTAAAATTAGAACATTTGAATCTTTAATGGTATGCCCTTTCTGAATCATTAATTTCAGTGTTTTTTGTGCAATAAATTCTGAGATACTATTATTTACCCTACGTCCAGAAAGTATAACCTCAGGATGATAACCAAGAGCTTTGGCTTTGTGAGCCAAATAATATGGGTCAACACTAATACAATGTCCACCCACCAAACCAGGATGGTATTTCAAGAAGTTCCATTTTGTTCCAGCAGCTTCAATTACATCATTGGTGTCAATTCCTACTCTGTCAAAAATTAATGCCAATTCGTTCATAAAGGATATATTCATGTCTCGTTGTGCATTCTCAATAGCTTTAGCCGCTTCTGCCACTTTCATATTGGCTGCTTTGTATGTGCCAGCTGTTATAACTGAACTATACAAATTGTCGACAAGCTCTGCAATGGCAGGAGTTGAACCCGATGTTATTTTTCTAATTTTGGTTAATGTGTTTACTTTATCACCCGGATTGATACGTTCGGGCGAATAGCCACAAAAGAAATCCTTATTGAATTTTAAACCTGATTGTTTTTCTAAAACAGGTACACAATCTTCTTCTGTACAACCAGGATATACTGTTGATTCATAGATCACTAAATCTCCCTTTTTTAACACATTACCAATCATACGAGATGCTGAAATAAGGGGTGTTAACACTGGATTATTAAATTCATCAATGGGAGTTGGTACGGTTACAATAAAGGTGTTAAAATTTTTTAAATCTTCTTGAATAGATGAAAAAGACAAGCCAATTTGTTCATTTTTTTTATACAAATCAGTGGCTATTTTCATACCTTCCAAATCAGCTTCCAAAGTAGAATCTTCTCCAGCTTGTAACTCTTCAATCCGTGCTGCTTTAATATCAAATCCAAGAACACGGTATTTTTTACCAAATTCAATTGCTAGGGGAAGTCCAACGTACCCTAAGCCTATTACTGCAATTTTTTTGTCTTGTACATTCATGTTAATAATGATTAGTGATTAGTGTCAATGTTTAGTGATAAGTGTCAATTAAACATCATCTTCTAAATCATCAAAATAGACGCCGTTATTATCTTTGTAGTTTTTGTATAATAAATTGGTATAGTAAGACTTGCCGTATTTAGAATAGTTACTATATGAAGTAGCGTATTCTAATTTTTTTATATTTATATCATTAAATAAAACATGGACATTCGGTATTTTATCTTCTTGCAATTGCGTAATTGTCTTTTTAAATAAGGGCTTATTGGTTCGCTCACAACGCACTACATAAATGTTTAAATCCATTTCATTTATAATAGCATAAGAGTCTGCTACTAAACCAATAGGAGGAGCATCAAATATAATAAAATCATATATTTCTTTTAATTCTTTGATTAATTCTTTCATTTTTTGAGATTTCATTAACTCTCCTGGATTTGGAGGAATGACTCCTACCGTCATAATATCAAACTTGTAATTTGATTTTTTTATAATAGCCTCTGACAAATCAATCTGTCCCGCTAAATAATTACTCAACCCCTTATTTTCTGGCAATGATAAAGTAGCAGAAACACTAGGTTTACGCAAATCGGAATCAATCAAGATAGTTTTTTTGCCTGTCATAGCATATATTGCAGCCATATTTACAGATATATATGTTTTACCTTCTCCTGAATGAGTTGAAGTAAACATCATAGTCATGTTTTTTTTCTTCCCATTTAAAAATTCCATACGTGTACGCACTACTCTAAATATCTCTGCCATAGCAGAACGTGGATAGGCATCTACAATTACAGGTATGTTTTTTGAGGTATGACGAATAACCCCAATAATTTGGTATGCCCTGCGAGAAAGATGCAAAATCTCATTTTCAGAACGAATAAAGGGATACATAAATTCTTTTAGCCCAACAAATGCTAATGGAATTAGAAGTCCGATTAATAAAAAAGTACTATAATTACTCCCTTTACTGGCACCATTTGTAACACCTGTCAAGCGAGCCTTATCCAAAATAATATTATCAGGTGAATTTGATGCTTTTAGTATTTGTGCATCTGCTCTTTTTTGTAATAAAAACGAATAATAATTATCGTTTACCTTAAACTTACGCTCAAAATTGAGTAATTGTTGTTCTTTTATTGGTAATACTTGTATTTGAGCCTTCAACTCAGCCATTCGTTTGTCAAAATCAGCTTTTTCAATATTAAAACCAACACGTATATTGCGTAATGCTTCAAACATCTGCTCTTTTATATTCGATAAATCACGAGTATACTTAGCATACAAGGGACTTCTTTCTCCTACCTCTTTCTTCTTGAACATTACTTCAGTAAAATCTTTAACTAGTAATGTTAATGTAGGTTCATTTACCCCTAAACTTGTAGGAGCAATCAGGGATCCATCCTCAATGTTCTTTTCAAGATAATTCGTTAAGTATTTAATATAGGAGTCCTTTAAACGTAATTCTGTTTCTTTTGTTTCTAAAGCTCGATATTTGGCAGACAATTCAGTACTTGAATTAGCTGCTACCATAAAATTATCTGATTTAAAGTTTTGCAATGCTCTTTCTGAGACACGCAACGAATCTGATATCGTAAGCATCTGAGAATCAATAAACTCAATTGTTTTTATTGCTGCATCATTTTTTCGAGCTAAACCTTCTGCTAAAAACGCATCACACAAAGCATTTAGAAAATCACAATCCCGTTCATGCACATTGCCAGTAATAGATACTTCTAATACTGAAGAGCCCTCCATCTTAAAGGCAAATGTTAAGCGATCATGTAGCATAGAAGCTAATTTATCTAAATCCCTAAAACCAAAATACAATTGAAAGCGGTTACGATAAAAATCAGACTTATGAATAGTAATAAAGAAAAGAGACGTTTCTAGCTGTTTTCCATATTCTCCTTTAACTGTAAATTCTGCAATTTGTTTATTGCCAGCATATGTTATTAAAAAATCTTTTCCATTTCCTACATCCTCTAAAAAGAATTCTTGTTCATATCCATTAGGCGATATAAATAACTTTTCAATGAAAACAGGAGATTTTTTGTATAAATTTGTTGAAGTAAAACGTCCTCGTGTATAGTATTCTATATGTAAATCTTGTAAATTATCTACTACCTTTTTGATTAAGTCCAAAGAACTAAACATTACAATTTGATTGTTTACATTTCTATATCCTCCTTGTACACTGAATCCTTCCATAAAAGCTTGTTGGCTCCTGTTGAAACCTCTATTTGCTTCTTCAATAATAACCAAAGCTGACGAACGATAAATAGGAAACCAGCTTTTATTTTGAAAATAAGCTACAGTAAGAAACATACTGATAGATATGAAAAAAAGATACCAGTTTTTTAAAATCCGAATAATCCATATTTTAATATCAAAAGAAGAACTTTCGTTTTCTTCATTAAAATTATTTTGAGGTACGTTGTTTTCCATAAAAATATATTAAAATAATCCCATGATTAGCAGTAAAAAAGACAACGTACTGGTAATACTGGTAATTGTAGATGAATAATCGGTTACTTTAAAAAAATCTCCTTTTATTGTAGAAACATAAATTAGATCGTTTGGCTGAATGTAATAAAATTCGGAATGGATGATGCTTTCTGTACGAATATCAAATTCCTTGATGATGGGTGGAGACATGGCATCTTTTTGTCGAATTATCCTCACACGCTGTCTGTCGGCATTTATAGGTATATTTCCGGCTAATGATAAGGCTTGAAACAAGTTTAGTTTTTCTTTGTACATGGGAAATTTGCCTTGTTTCCCTTCAGTTATGAGATAAAAAGAGTCATTTGATAAACCTAACTTTACGGTAGCATCTGGTGCAAATTCACGAACTTGTAGCTCAATTTTTTTTGCAGCTTCTCTTACCGTCAACCCTGCTACATGAATACCAGAGATAAACGGAATATCAATGGTTCCATCAGCATATACTTTGTAAGAAATAGGAGTAGCACCTGCTTGTCCATCTTTAAAAAAAGCAACTACCTCTTCGTTAATGCTTAATACTTGCATGGCTAGCTCATCGTTTGGTTGTATGCGGTAATACGTGTATTCGGTTTCTTCGTATTGGGGCATATTTCCCCCTTCTTGCAAATAAGCGGTTGACTTGTTTGTAATACATGAAGCCATACTAAAAAAGACAAGTATTAGTATCACTAAATGCTTATATGTTATTGTTTTGGTATCCACAAATCTATTAATTTCCAAACGAAAAACCCAAATGATATCGTTGTTGTTGTTGTTGTTAATACTGTCATAAAGTTATTTAAGCGAAAAAATTGACCATCGAAATCAGGAACATATATCACATCATTCGGTTTAACATAATAAAAATCAGAATGGATAATATCTTTACTTCTCAAATCAAAAGAATAAATTGTAGATCCTTGTGCAGTTTCTCTCACAATTTTCACATCAGATCGTTTCGCATACGAACTTAATCCATGCGACATTGCCAAGACCTCAAATATATTGGTATGCTCTTTTACTAATTGAACTCTAGATGCACCTGTATTTGTTAAAACATTCACATAGTTGTTTACTAATCGAACATCAACTGAACAGTCTTTTACATACTCACTTAGTTTTTCTTCCAATAAAACTTTGATTTCACGGGTAGTTTTATTTGCAACAGATACAGCACCAAGATACGGGAAATCAATAGTTCCATCATCATAAACGGTGTAGGATGTAACGCCTTTTATAGGAGAGGTTGTAACGTTTCCTGAACTAGATGAACTTGTTGTTGATAATTGAGGGTTAAAAATACGTTTAGAATCAGGATTTAATGTCAAAACGCGTATATATAATTCATCATTAAACTGGATTTGATAATCAGAAGGAAAAATAGCTTCAGAGTATGATGGAATAACGTCATCAGGTTCTTGAAAATAATGCGTTTTTCTTGGTGTAACACAAGAAAAAAACAACAACAAACTTATTATAAATAAGACTAATGTTCGCATCAATACAAAATTTGATTATAAACCGCTACAAATGTAGTTGTTTTAGAAGACTTACACAAAAAATTAATATTAAAAAGATAGGTTTATTTATTTCTATCTAGTTTACAGAAGCAGAAAATCAATTAAAATCCTCAATTTATTCGTAAATAGATTATAAATATAAAAAAATAAATACTTTTGCTTTCTCAAATTACAATTAACAATTCAACTTTATGAAAAGAAAAGAATTACCCTTTTTATTCCAAAAATTATTCAAGAATTATCCTTTTTCTATAGTAATTGGAGCTTCATTGCTACTATTTTTTCTTTTTGGTGGTAATATTTGGGTAGAAAACTCTTTGTTGTATAAGCAAATCGAATCCTTTTTTGCTTATATTTTAGGACAAACAAGTTCTTCTCTTTTACGTTTATTTGGATTTAATGTGTCGTATAATGCCTTAATCCAGTATATTGGAATTGTTGGAAAAGAGACATTTTCTATTCAGCCTTTTGTTGCCCTAAAATATTATCTTTTTATATTGTTTCTCTTTTCTTTCTTTTTCATAAACAAAAATATGAGTCTTTTATATATCGTTTGTGGTATCTTATTCCTCTTTTTGCTTTCTTTGTTCAAACTTGCTATGCTTTTAACGTTTGATGGAAAATTAGCCTATCAATTGAGTGACCCAACAAACTTGTATATTAAAACCTTACTAGTTGTTCTGCTTTTATTAAAATTTCAATTGTTTGAATTTTCCTCAAACTATATTAAATCATTAAATGATAAAATACAATTAAAATTCAGTTTATCATTAATAGGAATGATAACAATTATTCCTATGTTTGTGAATTTTCATAAAATTCTTGATTTAATTGCACCTTATGGCACTTTTAATTGGTTGCTAAATATAATTTTATGGTTGTCACAGAAATTTATGTTTTTGATTGGTTACAGCGAAACAATTATTGTTAATAACTATCTTTATTTGGGAATTAATTATGTGGGAGTTGGAGCTCAATGTTTGGGTATTGGTATTATGACAAGCTTTTCACTCCTCATTTTACTCATTCGCAGTTCTTTGATAAATAAACTTACATATATTGTATTTGGAATGTTTGTGATGATTATTATGAATAGTGTCCGTATCGTATTTTTACTTTTACATTTGTATAAGCATCAAAGCTATCAATTAGCTATGGATGCCCATGATTTATCTAACTACTTCTTTTATATTGTAGTGTTCTTATTGTTCTTAGGATATATCCTTTGGTTTCAATACGTCCCTTTATTTAGGGGAAAGGTTGAGCGTTGAGCGTTTATTTCTGTCAACTACTTATAAAAAAATGTCCAAGAAATTCTTGGACATTTTTTTTAATAATTAACGATTAGCTTGTACTATGTAGTTTTTCAGCTCTTTATTAAAGGTTTCTTGTTCGATTAATTCTTCTACGGTAAGGTGCATTCTGTATCTCCAACTATGTTTGGAGTTTGATGGCACATTTATTCGCTCTTCATGTGGATTTTGACGTCTTAATGTATCTGAAATACTTAATAAATCTTGTAACTGGAATATTGCCCACATAGCTGGAGAATATAAGTGCTGAACAATCATATCTCTACATACCCACCATTCGGCAAAGTAAGGAGCTTCACCCCAATGACCAAGTTGTTGGTTGTAAAATCGTTGGGTAACTTCCCTATCCTCTTCCCACCAGCCTCTGATGGTGCTCATATCGTGGGTAGAAGGTGTAACTACTGATAAATATTTAGCATCGGCAGGATGGAAGAATTCGATGGTGTCAACTTTAGGAGCACGTTGTATTTCTAAACTTAAAATACCTAATTCATTCATAACGCTAGTTACACAATCTGCCATCATACCTAAGTCTTCGCCACAAATCATCATATTGGTAGAACGTTTGATAGCTGGTAGTTTTTTTAATGCTGAATATTTCCAAAAACTATCTTGACGACGATAGAAATAATCTACATACAGTTCTTCAATTTTATTTTTCGTAAAATTATCTAAATAACGGAAACTAGTAGTGGTTTGCATACCATAACGTGGGTAATACATCATTCCATTCGACCATTCAACTTCAAAAAACAATACATTTGAAATTAAATCAAATAAGCCCCACTTAATTTTTTCAGTAATCATGTTTTTATCAAACATTTCCATTACTTTCTTTTGGGTATTGCATATTGGTTTAAGGCGTAAAATCCAACCATCAATGATGTCGATGCAATTTGTTTTCACCCAGTTGGCATCATCACCAAATACTTCCCACAATACTGCATCGGTAATAAATGGCACACAGAATCTATTGTAATCAAAATGTACACCTTTTTCGCCAAACTCATTAATATGTACTGGAATTGATGGGTTTAAATACCCCATAATACCTTCTTCTTGGTGCAAAGGAATTTGCCAGATACGGAAAAATCCTAAGATATGGTCGATACGGAAGGTGTCAAAATAATACCCCATTTGTTGAAAACGTTTTTTCCACCAATCAAATCCTGTTTCTTCCATTTTTTCCCAATTATAGGTAGGAAGTTCCCAGTTTTGACCTTTGATAGCAAACATATCGGGTGGAGCTCCAGCTTGCATATGCATATTATATAATTCGGGAGCAACCCATGTATCAACACTGTTTCTGTTTACACCAATAGGAATATCTCCTTTCAGAATTACTCCGTTTTCATGAGCATATTCAGCTGCTTCTAATAACTGTAAATGCAAATGGTATTGTATAAAATAATTTACTGCAATATCATCAAAATGAGCTTGTTCTGGAGATGTTAATCTTTCCAATTTTGCCTCAGAAAATGTTGCATATTCGCCCCATTTTGAGTGGTCTGCGGTACCGTTTTTATCACGTAAATAGCAAAAAGCAGCGTAAGAAACCAACCAATGTTTGTTTTCTTTGAAGAATTTTAAGTACGATTTATTTTTCAGAAATTTCTCTTTATTTTTTAGGTATAATGCTTTTGAATAGGCTAATTTAAAATTTACAATTTCTAGAAACTCTACCAAAGGCAAATCATTTAACGCTTTTTGTTTGGTTTTGTATGCTTTATTTAACGGATTGTCTGCTGGCAACTTACCCATTTTAGGTAGGTTTAAATACAAAGGACTTAAGGCAAAAGCAGAGATAGCAGCATAAGGCAATACATCGGCTGCGGTATGTGTACCAATGGTGTCATTTAAGGGTAAAACCTGAATAAGTTTCAGACCTACTTTTTTTGCCCAGTCAACCATTAATTTGATGTCGATAAAATCACCTACCCCAAAACTTGATTTTGTACGGATACTAAAAACAGGAATACCTACACCAGCACCTTTAAAATCGTATGATCCAATACGTGCAAAAGAATCAGAAACGATAACGAGCGATTTCTTTGTTGTTACTACGGTAGCTTTTCTATCTGCACCGTATTCAAAATATTTAAGAGACTGGTCTTCAATATCATATACTCCATATTTATAATTCACAACATCGACCTTGGTTGTTGCTAAATTTACTTTTGCTACCCACCAATTTTTGTCTTCATTGCTCATCACAACTGGTTTCTCACTTGCCCAATCACCTAATTCTTTAGTGCTTCCTACCACACACAACGCTTCCCCTTTTTTCAAGGTTGGCGCTTTTACCCTAAAAATATGTGTGTATTTTTTAGGTGTAATGGCAGGTACAGGGATATGATTTTCTTTGAATAATACATTTTGAAAGGGTGAGGTCATAAACACATTTTCTACAGCACCAGCAGGATTCCAACTATCATAGCAATATATATTTTCATCTCTTAATGGATCGACTAAAATTGTTCGGTCATCACCCCACTCCAACACATCCAATCCATTGGTGTCTTTTAATACGTATTTGTATGTTAATTCAAATGGAGCATCACGTTGCACGTCAATATCCAACGACCAATCCTCTTTCCATTCAAAATTCATATACAATGCCTTAGAAGGATCATTGTTCGATAATTCTGGGATAGACCCCATTATGGCAATATTCTGCCCCCATTTTGTAAAGTAATTTAATTTGAAATGAATTTTCATGTTTCTTTTCTATTTTTAGGGTTAATCTTACGTTTTAAATGTATGTTTCAAAGGTACAACAAATTTTCATATAGACAAATAGTCTGGTTTATTTCGTTATTCTAAATCGAATATTTGATCAAAACTTTCTTCTGTATTTGGTTCAGAACGACAGTCATAACCTTGTCGAATATCTGTAGGTATATCAAATTTAACATTTTCTGAATAAGGCAAACTAGTATCTGCATACACTTTTTTCATAAAAATTGCCCAAATAGGTAAGGCTGTATTAGCCCCTTGACCATCTGCTATATTGTCAAAGTGAATGGATCTGTCTTCTCCACCAACCCATACTCCGGCGACTAATTGAGGAGTTGTAGCAATAAACCAACCGTCTGAATTATTTTGCGTTGTACCTGTTTTAGCTGCTATTTCCCCTCTAAGCTGAAAACGATAACGTAGGCGAACACCAGTACCCTCATTTACAACGGCTCCTAAGAGTGTCAGCATCTTATAGGAAGTTTCTTCGCTAAATATTTCTACCAATTGGGGAGTAAAATTTGCTAACACATTTCCTTTATTATCTTCTATACGTGTAACAAACAGCGGTTCAACACGTATACCTTTGTTTACAAAAGAAGAATAGGCTCCCACCATCTCTTTAACAGACACATCAGCAGGTCCTAAACACAATGAAACAACCGGCTCCAGATGACTTTGAATACCAAAAGAATGTATCATCCTAACCAATGCTTGTGGGGTAATTTGTTTCATTAAATATGCTGTAATCCAGTTGTTTGAATTTGCCAATCCCCAACGTAACGTAACTAATTCTCCCTCTTTCGAGTTGCTTGCATTACGTGGTGTCCACTCTTTTCCATCCTCTAGATAAAAGGTTTGCGGAATATTGGGCACTTTCTGACAAGGAGTCAACCCTTCTTCCATAGCCAGTGTATATAAATAAGGCTTGATGGTAGAACCCACTTGCCGTTTTCCTTGCGTTACCATATCATATTGGAATTCAGCAAAGTTTGGTCCACCTACATAGGCTTTTACATGTCCGTTATAGGGATCCATAGACATAAATCCACAGCGTAAAAAGTGTTTTTGCCATTTGATAGAATCCATCGGGCTCATAATAGTATCACGAACACCTGTCCAAGTAAATACACTCATCGGTATTTTTTTAGCAAAAGCACGATCAATTTCAGCATTTGTATAATTGGCTTTTTTCATATTGCGATACCTATCTGACTGACGTTTTGCTCTTGTTAAAATGCTAGACATTTCTTCTGGAGTAATATTTCGAGAAAATGGAGCATACGAACGTCCACGTTTTTCGTTAAAAAAACGTTTTTGCAAATTATCTCCAATATGCTCTTTCACTGCCTCTTCTGCATACCGTTGCATGCGTGCATCTATCGTAGTATAAATGCGTAATCCATCTGCATAAATATTGTAATTTGACCCATTTGGTTTTTTATTTTTTTTACACCAACCATACAATGGATTTGTTTCCCAGGCTAACGAGTCTTCTTTATATTTTTGCATTTGCCACGACATATAATTGCTTCTTTGGGGTTTATCAGCCATCATCGTTTGACGCAAATATTCTCTAAAATAAGGAGCTAAACCTAACTTATGATCAACTCGTTGGAAATTCAATTTAATTGGAATTGATTTTAATGAATCTACTTCTTGTTTAGTAATATAATCATACTTATACAATTGGTCAAGTACTGTATTACGCCTATTTTTAGCACGTTCTGGAAAGCGGTTTGGATTAAATAACGAAGGGTTTTTACACATTCCTACAAGCAAAGCTGCTTGTTCTCTAGTTAGTTCATTGGGTGCAACATTGAAATATACCTGTGAAGCTGATTTTATACCAACGGCATTATTCAAAAAATCAAATTGGTTAAGATACATTGCAATTATTTCCTCTTTAGCATAAAAACGTTCTAGTTGTACAGCTATTACCCATTCTATAGGTTTTTGCATAGCACGCTGAAAGAGATTATCTGTATTAGGAGAATAAAGTAATTTAGCTAACTGTTGTGTAATAGTACTACCCCCACCCGCACTGGCTTTTCCAAGTAAACCTCGTAAAATAATAGCTCTTCCCAAAGAACGTGCATCAATACCAGAATGGTTAAAAAAACGAATATCTTCTGTAGCTACCAATGCTTCTATCATGTAAGGAGATATTTGGGTATAATTTACCGCTACTCGGTTGTCTTTACCATAGAAAAATCTTCCTAAAACCTCTCCATCTGCCGTGTATATTTCAGATGCAAATTTATTTTTTGGATTTTGCAACTCTTCAATTTCTGGTATATAACCAATAACACCTTTTGCTATAAGGAAAAATAGCAATACTGTACCAACTATGATTGACGCAAAAAGTGTCCAAAGTCCAATAAGAATCGTTTTTTTAGTTTTTGGTTTCATGTAGTAGTTTCTTCATAAATTTTTGCCCACAAAGGTACAGTATTTTTTTTTCAAACGACTAGTAAAGACTCTATTTTTAAACAAAAAAGTATGAATATCATTATTATTCAAAAATAAAAAACTACCTTTGTACCGCAATAATTATTTATTTTATATACAACATCTTTTATATAGTGAAAAAATAGGTTTACTAAATGACACGGACTGATTTTGCCGTTTTTAATACGCATCCCTCTTTGTTTTTTCGCTATTTATTTTCCTCATCATTTATTATTTTACATGAATACATTTGAAAAATTAGGTCTTGAACAATCAATTCTTCAGGGCATTAGTGAGATGGGATTTGTTTCTCCAACACCCATACAAGAAGAAGTTATCCCTTACATGCTTTCTAATCAATCTGATATCATTGGTTTAGCACAAACAGGAACAGGAAAAACAGCAGCTTTTGGTTTGCCTCTAATTCAGTTAATCAGCACAAAAGAAAGAACAACACAAGGTTTAGTCTTAGCTCCAACACGTGAATTATGCATGCAAATAGCCACAGAATTACGTAAATATAGTACCTACAAAGAAGGTATACATATCGTAGCGGTATATGGTGGTGAAGACATTATGAAACAATTAAAACAACTCGATAAAACACCGCATATTGTAGTAGCTACTCCGGGTAGATTAATTGATTTGATTAATCGTAGAAAAGTTTCGTTGCAAGGAATTAAACATTTAATATTAGACGAAGCTGATGAGATGCTAAAAATGGGATTTTTAGATGATATAACAACCATCATCGAAGAAACTCCTGATAGCCGACAAACATTATTATTTTCGGCTACTATGCCCACAGAGATAAGCAGTATTGCTCGTCGTTATATGAGTAATGCAAAAGAAATTGCTGTTGGTAAAAAAAATGAGGCATCCAAAAATGTTGAGCATGTATGTGTGGTAGTACGTAAAGACCAAAAATATTTAGCTCTAAAACGAATTTTGGATAGCAACCCAGATATTTATGGCATTATATTTTGTAGAACTCGCCAACAAACCAAAGATATTGCAGATCTACTTATAGTCGATGGGTATAATGCTGATGCCTTGCATGGCGATTTGTCGCAAGCACAACGTGACATGGTAATGAATAAATTCCGTATTAAAAATTTACAGATTTTAGTAGCTACAGATGTTGCTGCACGGGGATTAGATGTAAACAATTTGACACATGTTATTAACTATGATTTGCCTGATGATAAAGAAACGTATACCCATAGAAGCGGACGTACAGGGCGTGTCAATAAATCAGGAATTTCTATTGCTATTGTAACTCCTAGAGAAAAGGGTTCTCTTAGCACAATTGAAAAAGCAATAAATAGAAAATTTAAACAAGAACTCATTCCTACAGGATTAGAGGCATGCCAAAAACAATTAAACCACCTTATACACCGTATGCGTGAAGTGGAGGTTAGCGAGGACTTAGATGATAACTACTTGAGCGAGATTTTTGAGATGCTAACAGATATGAGCAAAGAAGAAGTGATTACTCGTTTTGTTTCGTTAGAATTTAATCGCTTTTTAAGTTATTACAAAGATTCTAAAGATTTGAATAACGATATTAAGGCAGAAAAAGATGGAGGCCAGGCACGCAATCGTAGAACAGGGAAATCGGATAGAATTCGGTTAAAAATAGACCAAGGTAAAAACGATGGGTATGAACCAAAACGATTATTAAAACTCATTAATGAGGTAACTGATAGTAAAGATATTAATATTGGAGATATTGAAGTTACATCTAAATTTACATTTTTTGATGTAGATAAAGACCAAGTTACTCGTTTAAAAACAGCATTTGCTACTAGCAAATTTAGTCGTAGTATCGAATTAAATGAGGTAAAAGGAGATAGGTCAAGTCGCTCTTCCTCTTCTTCTCCATCACGCAGAAGACAAGCTCCTGCTAATCAATCTTCATCATCTGCTTCACGCAGTCAATCGTCAGGAAGAGGCAGAGATAGGAATAAAGAAACAGATAAAAACAAAAAATCCGATCGTTATAGCAAGCGTAAAACTTGGTAAAATGGGACATATAAACATAAAAAAAACGAACCTCGATTATGATGTTCGTTTTTTTATGTTTAACTAGCAAATATAAATGTAACTTAGTTATTTTTAATCCAGTTTTTAATCCACTCTCCTACTTCACTGCATTTGTACCCTTCTTTTCCTTCTACTTGAATATCAGCGGTACGTACATTAGCATCCATTGAGGCGTCTACAGCTTTGCGAATTAAAGCAGCTTCTTCTTTTAAGTCAAAAGCATATTCAAACATCATGGCAGCAGATAAAATAGTTGCTAATGGATTTGCAATGTCTTTTCCAGCAGCTTGGGGCCACGATCCATGAATTGGTTCAAATACAGAAGTATGTTCGCCTATAGAGGCTGAAGGCAACATTCCCATAGATCCAGTTATAACGGAACCTTCGTCAGTTAAAATATCACCAAACATATTTTCGGTTACCATCACATCAAAATCTTTGGGCCACTGAATCATACGCATAGCCGCATTATCCACAAACATAAATTCTGTTTCTACATCAGGGTAATTTTGTGCCATTTCTTTAGCTACTTCTCTCCACAAACGCGAAGTTGCCAATACATTTGCTTTATCTACAACAGTCAATTTTTTCCTACGTTTTAACGCATAGCTATATGCCAACGTCAACACACGTTCAATTTCCATACGACTATAAACGCAGGTATCATAAGCTACTGTTCCATCTTCACTTCTACCTTGAGGACGACCAAAATACATACCACCTGTTAATTCTCTGATACATACAAAATCGGCACCATCAATTAAATCCGCACGTAATGGAGATTTGTGAATCAACGACGGAAACGTTGTAACAGGACGAATATTTCCATATAAACCAAGTTTTTTACGCATAGCTAGTAAGCCTTGTTCGGGACGTACTTTAGCACTTGGGTTGTTATCAAAACGAGGATCTCCTACTGCTCCAAAAAGTACAGCATTGGATTTCATACATAATTCATGTGTAGCATCAGGATAAGGATTACCAACTTGGTCAATGGCAGTAGCTCCCACTAACCCATACTCATAGGTTAATTCGTGTCCAAATTTTTCACAAACAGCAATGGTTACATCTAACCCTTGTTTAATAATTTCTGGTCCTATGCCATCTCCAGGCAAAACTGCAATGTTTAATTTCATTTTAGTAGTTATTGTTTATGTTAAAAGTATACTTAATAGAGATAATTGGGGATTATTTTTTGCTAATGTTGTACTATTTCCGTTCAAATACAACATATTTTGGTTCAGTTGGCTGATAAGTAGGATTATCCCACAACGTACTAGTTATCATCAAATCAGCACTGTATCTATTACAAGCAATAGGCACATTATGCACCCTACATTGTCGCAAAAGCATTTGAATATCAGCTTCGTGAGGTTGTGGATTTAAGTCATCAATCAAAAATATAGCTAAATCTATTTGGTGTTTAACGACCATAGCAGCAATCTCTGCATCACCACCCATTGGACCTGAATTAACTCGTGTAATATCAGCAGCAATTGATTTATTTTCAAAAGCTTCTTGTATTAAACCTCCAGTAGTACCTGTACACACTAACTTATGTTGAGATAAAGTTTGGGCATTATGCAACGCCCATTCTACCATATCTGCCTTTCTTCTGTCGTGAGCTACCAAAGCAATGGTTAGTTGTTTATTCATTTTATTACTGTTTATTCAATTTACTCCATTCATTTGAAGTAATTATATACGATTTAGCATTTTCAGTGTAGCCTTAATAGCAGCAGCCGTTTGGTCGCCATCTAGTCCATGTGTTTTAAACACATTTCCATCCAAATCCCAAGTTATTAACGTTTGTACCAAAGCATCTGTGCGACCTCCAGGAGGAATAGTTACCAAATAATCCAGCAAAATGGGATGAGGTTTTCCTAATGTATCGTAAATTTTCCATAATGCCTTCATAAATGCATCGTATTGACCATCGCCAGTTGCATATTCTTGATATGTTTCTCCATTTATTTCTATCAAAATATTAGCTATTGGCTTTAATCCCTGAGCCAGTGATAGAGAATAATTAAGGATACGTACATTTTCAGCAATATTTTCTTCTTTTACAATATCCGAAACAATATATGGCAAATCGTCTTGTGTTACCACTTGTTTTTGGTCGCCCAACTCAGTAATGCGCTGAGTTACTTTATGCATGGACTCTTCATCCAACTCAATACCTAAAGCCTCAAGATTTTTTCTGATGTTGGCTTTTCCAGATGTTTTACCAAGAGCGTATTCTCTAATGCGACCAAAGCGTTCGGGCAATAAATCATTAAAATATAAATTCTTTTTTGCATCACCATCAGCGTGAATACCAGCACATTGTGTAAACACATTATCGCCCACAACAGGTTTGTTTGGTGGAATACGGATACCCGAATATGCTTCTACAAGCTTACTTACACGGTTTAATTCTGGCTCATTAATATTGGTCGATAAGTGAAGTTGGTCATGTAGCATTGCTACGACACTAGCAAGAGGAGCATTACCTGCACGTTCACCTAATCCATTGATAGTAACGTGAAGACCTTGAATACCTACTTGTACTGCCTCAAATACATTTGCAACAGCCATATCGTAATCGTTATGAGCATGAAAATCAAACTGCAACGAAGGATATCGTTCAACCATCATTGAACAATACGTGCGAGTTTGGTTTGGATTTAGAATCCCCAGTGTATCTGGTAACATGAAATGTACAATTGGTTCATCTTTTAGACTGTCCATTAAGGTAAAAACATATTCAGAACTTTGCTGTATGCCATTCGACCAATCTTCTAGGTATATATTTACTGTAATACCCATTGATTGTGCGTTGGCAACCACTTGCTTAATGTCAGCTATGTGCTCTTGGGGTGTTTTTCTTAGCTGATGAGTACAATGATTTAACGAGCCTTTACACAGTAAATTAATTACTCTCCCTCCCGCTTTTTCTATCCATTTAAGGGATGTAAAACCATCGACAAAACCAAGAATTTCAACCTTATCCAATACATTTTTGCTTTTTGCCCATTTGGTAATTTGTTGAACAGAAGCAAATTCGCCATCCGACACGCGTGCAGAAGCCACTTCAATTCTATCAATTTGTAAATCTTCTAGCAATAAGCGTGCGATACTCAGCTTTTCTTGTATAGCAAACGAAACCCCTGAGGTTTGCTCTCCATCACGCAATGTTGTATCTAAAATTTTTATCATTCTTTGTGTCAATTAAGTTGTAAGAAAATAAGCTACATCAGATTGCTTATCTTCGTATTGTTCAATTATTTGCTTTTTAGCTAATAAATAATCAATATCATCAAATCCTTGCAAAAAACACTCTTTTTTATACGAATTTATATCAAATTTTTCGGATTTATTTGTAGCAGTGTTAGTTACTGTTTGGTTTTGAAGATCTACTGTAATAATCGTCTTAGGGTTATTTTCAACAGAAGAGAATATTTCGGCTAAAAATGCTTCAGAAACCACTACTGGCAATACCCCATTGTTCATGGCATTATTTTTAAAAATATCCGCAAAAAAACTTGATATTACAATCTTAAATCCGTATCCTGCAATAGCCCATGCAGCATGTTCGCGACTTGAACCACTACCAAAATTTTTACCTGCTACCAATATTTCGCCACTATAGGTTGGATTATTAAGCACAAAATCAGGATTTGGTTGGTCGTTTTTATCGTATCTCCAATCACGAAAAAGATTATCTCCAAAGCCTAATTTGGAAGTAGCTTTTAAAAACCGTGCTGGTATAATTTGATCAGTATCCACATTTTCGATAGGCAAAGGCACTACTGTACTACTGATTGTTTTAAACTTTTCCATATTCTATCTATATTACTATACTATTAATACTAAAAATCATTTACTCTCTACAACGTTCTTGGATCGGTAATTTTACCCGTTATCGCAGCTGCTGCAGCAACTAACGGACCTGCCAAAATTGTGCGTGCTCCAGGTCCTTGACGACCTTCAAAATTTCTGTTTGAAGTCGAAACAGCATATTTACCAGCAGGGACTTTATCATCGTTCATCGCCAAACATGCCGAACAACCAGGTTGACGAAGTACAAAACCTGCTTCGGTTAAAATGGTATCAATACCCTCTTCTTTTATTTGCTTTTCAACAGCCCACGAACCAGGAACTAACCATACTACAACATTATCAGCTTTTTTCTTTCCTTTAACTAGCGAAGCAAATGCTCTAAAATCTTCAATACGTCCATTCGTACAGCTTCCAAGAAATACATAATCAATGGGTTTACCTATCATTTTATCTCCAGGTTTAAAGCCCATATAATCCAATGATTTAACAAAAGAAATGCGACCTGCCTCATCAATACTATCCAATGAAGGAATTGATTCGGTAATTCCTAACCCCATTCCTGGATTTGTTCCATAGGTAATCATTGGTTCAATATCAGCTGCATCGAATGCAATATCTTTATCAAATTGAGCCCCTTCGTCAGTTGGTAATGATTTCCAATACGCTAAGGCTTTATCCCATTCTTCGCCTTTTGGAGCAAATTCACGACCTTTGATGTATTCGAAAGTAGTTTCATCTGGAGCAACCATACCTCCACGAGCTCCCATTTCGATTGAAAGATTACACAAGGTTAAACGACCTTCCATTGAAAGTGCTTGTACGGCACTACCTGCATATTCTACAAAATACCCAGTAGCACCACCAGTTGTCATTTTAGCAATAATATATAAAGCAATATCTTTAGCTGAAACACCATCTTTTAAGTTTCCATTCACGCTAATACGCATGGTTTTAGGTTTTGACTGAAAAATACATTGTGTCGCCAATACCATTTCTACCTCACTAGTACCTATACCAAAAGCAACAGCCCCTAAAGCTCCGTGAGTAGATGTGTGCGAATCGCCACATACCATTGTCATTCCAGGCAATGATAAACCATTTTCTGGTCCTACTACGTGAATAATACCATTTTTATTGTGCCCCATCGGAAAATACTGCAAGTTATATTCTTTTGCATTACTATCCAAGGCTTGTACTTGGTGTCTTGAAATTGGATCTTCAATAGGTTTTTCCTGATTGATAGTAGGGATATTATGATCAGGAATACATGTTACTTGCTTTGGGCGAAATACCGTTAGACCCCTTTTTCTAATTCCATCAAATGCCTGAGGACTAGTTACTTCGTGACAATACATGCGATCGATATACAATTGAGTAGGACCATCATTTACTTCAGAAATGACATGTGCGTCCCATATTTTCTCAAATAAAGTCTTTTTCATGAGTTAAACTATTATGTAGGTTAGTATTATAAATGAATAATGTATGTATGTTATTTTTTATTTCACAAACTTATTAATTGCATCAATGTATGCTTCTAAAGAGGCTGCCACAATATCAGTATTGGCACCAAAACCATAATACACGCTACCTTTGTATTGTACTTGCATGTGTACCTTACCTATATCATCACTTCCTTTATTAATAGCCTGAATAGTAAACTCTTGTAATGACATTTCGCGTTTAATAATCTGTTTTAACGCTTTGATAGCTGCATCTACTGGACCATTACCCGAAGCTGCTGCTTCAAATTTTTCGCCAGCAATATCTAATCCCACACTTGCTACAGCACGTACACCTTTTCCTGATGTTACTTGTAAATAATCAAGTTTAATACGGCTATTGCTTGTGCGTTCCATACCAGCCAACATCAATACGTCATCATCGTTCACGTCTTTTTTCTTATCGGCAAGCACTAAAAAGTCTTGGTAAATTTTGTCCAAGGCATCGCCTTCTACAGCAACACCCAATATACTTAAACGATGTTTAAGAGCAGCACGACCACTACGAGCAGTTAAAACAATTGCATTTTCATCAATTCCCACATCTTTAGGATCCATAATCTCATAGCTCTCTCTGTTCTTCAACACACCATCTTGGTGAATACCTGATGAATGTGCAAAGGCATTACGACCCACAATCGCTTTGTTGGGTTGTATGGGCATATTCATTAAACTAGACACCAAACGACTAGTGCTTGCAATTTTTTGTGTGTTAATTTGGGTATCTATTTCTAAATGTTTGTGGCATTTCAAAATCATTGCTATTTCTTCTAATGAGGTGTTACCAGCTCTTTCGCCAATACCATTCATGGTTACTTCTACCTGACGTGCTCCGTTTAATACCCCAGCTATTGTATTAGCAGTAGCCATCCCTAAGTCGTTGTGGCAATGAGTAGAAAGGATAGCATTATGAACTCCTTTTACATTTTCCATCAAAAATTTAATTTTCTCTCCGTATTGTGATGGCAAACAATAGCCTGTTGTATCAGGAATGTTAACCACAGTTGCTCCAGCTTTGATTACAGCCTCTACAACTCTTGCTAAGTATTCGTTATCACTACGACCAGCATCTTCGCAATAAAATTCCACATCTTCCACATACTTCTTGGCATATTTTACAGCAGCAACAGCACGTTCTAATATTTCTTCGCGTGTAGAATTAAATTTGTGTTTTATATGATAATCTGATGTACCAATACCTGTATGAATACGTTTATTTTTAGCGTATTGTAAAGCTTCAGCAGCTACTTCAATGTCTTTTTGTACACCACGTGTAAGTGCACAAATTGTGGGCCACGTTACAGCTTTGGATATTTCTACCACTGATTTAAAGTCTCCTGGGCTAGATACTGGAAATCCTGCTTCAATTACATCTACACCTAAAGATTCTAAGGCTTTTGCTACCTGAATTTTTTCTACTGTATTCAACTGACACCCTGGCACTTGTTCTCCATCTCTCAAGGTGGTGTCAAAAATAAATAATCTGTCCATATCCTCACGTATTTATATTGTTCTTACAAAAATTACAAGAAAAAGCCTCTCATTACCGAAGTAAGAAAGGCTTTCTATGTTATTATTAATTTTCCACATACCAAACTCACTCCGCTCATCCTTTACAGAGAAGAATACTAAGTAAAATAGTATGTAGAGTGCTAAATGACATAATCGTTGTTTTGTTTGGCAAAGATACTGTCTTTTTTTTATTCAAACAAACTATTTAAAAGAAAAATATTAAAAAAAATGTCAAAAAACAACTGTATCTTTCTAAATAAAATCAAATATAAAAAATAATGCACATGATTAAACCTTTATTTTTTTTCTTCATAAGGTTCTGTATGTATATTCACAACTGTTTGATTACCATATTGATGACGCAACAAAGATTCTACGTCTGTAGCAATATCATGAGACTCTACAAAACTTATATGTTTGTTCAGTTTAATATGAATATCAATTGCAATGAGATTACCTACTTTTCTAGTACGCAAATGATGATATGTAATTACACCTGGTATAGACAATACGTGGTCAATTATTTCATCTTCTTTTTCTTTTGGTAAAGAAGACTCCAACAGTTCTTTTACACTAGGCATTGCTAATTCATAACTGACTTTCATAATAAAGAAACTCACTAGTACACTAGCAATTGGATCCAAGATTCTAAATTTTTCTCCTAAAAATATTGCTCCTGCAATACCTAAGGCTGTTGCTATAGAAGAAAATGCATCTGAACGATGATGCCATGCATTTGCAATAACAGCATCACTATTCACTTTTTTACCAATCTTAAATGTATACCAAAACAACGCTTCTTTTAAAGCAATCGAAACAAGAGCCGCATAAAAAGCCAACAGACTCGGTTGCATTATTTCATTCCCCTTATAAAAATAAACAATCTTATCAATACCACCTATTAACAACCCTATTCCAACGACAAATAAGCAGATACTTATTATTAAAATAGCAAAGGTTTCGAATTTACCATGACCATATTTATGATTCTCATCACTTTCTTTGTCTGATACTCTCATAAAAACAATAACCACAATGTCTGTCGCAAAATCAGACAAAGAATGCACCCCATCAGCAATCATAGCAGAACTTTTACCTACAATACCTGCAAAAAGTTTGGCAAGGGTAAGCAATAGATTAACTACAAAACCAATAAGCGTTACATTTCTAATTTCTTTGTATCGTTCTCCTTGTTGCATTTAGTTAAAATTTTATATGCTTGCAAAGGTACTCTTTTTGGTAAAATAAAATGAAAAATTAACTAAAAAATACGTATAATATATAAAATAAACAGTAACTTTGTGCTTTCAAAAAATGATTTACGTATGAATTCTTCTCAGGAATATACTGGAACCATCGTAAAAATAAACCAAGAAACAGTAACAGTCTGCATAAAACAACTTGCTGCTTGTGTTTCTTGTCAAACGAAAGGTGCTTGTAGTTCTGCTGATGTTAGCTCTAAATTAATAGAAGCAACTATTAATAATGAGAGTTTTGAGATTGGCGAAACAGTACGTATAATAGGCAAAAAAAACTTTGGGTTAAAAGCTGTTCTCATGGCTTTTGTTATTCCTGTTTTTCTAATATTGCTTATTTTGTTTGTTGCGGAGTATTACAAAAAAGATGATTTAACAATGGTAATTAGTACATTATTTGTGCTAATACCATATTATTTAATACTATTTCTATTGCAGAATAAACTGAAGGATCAGTTTATGTTTTATGTTGAAAAAATAGATAAAAAATGAATACAATTTTTCTTTCATTAGTAGTTTTGGGCACCATTGGATTGCTTGCTGCGATTATTTTGTACGTTGTTTCTCAAAAATTTAAAGTAGAAGAAAACCCCATCATTGATGAGGTTGAAGCAGCATTACCTAGTGCCAATTGTGGTGGATGTGGTTTTCCTGGATGTAGAGGATTTGCTGTAGCATGTAGTGAAGCAACAGATTTAAGTAATTTGTTTTGTCCTGTTGGCGGAAATGATACCATGAAAACTGTTGCTCATATAGTAGGATTAAGCGTAGTGGAAACAAAACCCAAAATTGCAGTGTTAAAATGCAACGGAACCTGCGAGCACCGTCCACGCACTAATCAATACGACGGAGCGAAATCATGCAAAATTATTCACAACTTATACATAGGAGAAACAGCCTGTCATTATGGTTGTTTGGGTGGTGGCGACTGCGAAGTGGCTTGTGCCTTTGATGCTTTGCATATAAACCCAGTAACAGGAATACCAGAAATTGATGAAGAAAAATGTACTGCGTGTGGTGCTTGTGTAAAGGCATGCCCAAAATTATTGTTAGAATTACGATTTAAAGGACCCAAAGGCAAACGTATCTATGTAGCATGTAGTAATAAAGAAAAAGGAGGAATTGCAAAAAAAGCATGCGAAGTAGCATGTATCGGATGCTCTAAATGCTTTAAAGTATGCCCACATGATGCCATAATTATTGAAAACAATTTGGCGTATATAATAGACGATAAATGTCGTTTGTGTACAAAATGTGTGGATGAATGTCCAACAGGTAGTATTCAAAAATTAAATTTCCCTATTAAGAAAAAAGAAGTAGCTGAACAAGCACAAGCATAAAACTAAGTTAGTAGTATATAACTATTACGTATATTCTGAAATAAGACGTATGAAAACATTTACCTTTGGAGGCATTCATACTGCGGATATGAAATTATCGGCAGGAAAAAAAATTCAAATAGTACCGATCCCTAGTGAAGTAATTATCCCCTTAGAACAGCATATTGGGGCTCCTACAAACCCAGTGGTAGCTGTAGGTGAGACGGTTAAAGTGGGTCAGTTAATTGGTAAAGCTGTAGGGTTTATTTCGGCAAATATTCACTCATCCGTTTCAGGAAAAGTAACCAAGATTGATACAGTTATAGATGCATGGGGATACAAAAGACCTGCCGTATACATAGCAGTAGAAGGCGACGAATGGATGGAAAATATAGATAAAAAAGATGTAGTTCGCAAAGAAATAACAACGAAAAGAGAAGATATTATA
>ERZ795049.1791-NODE-1791-length-26971-cov-6.209949_pt1 | contig 26971 bp, 23 predicted proteins | sample MGYA00375133_ERZ795049 | MGnify/ENA primary metagenome ERZ795049 (study PRJEB30178, sample SAMN05720147) | activated sludge metagenome | isolation source: anaerobic digester from wastewater treatment plant | place: Japan | collected 2015-04-20 ... | reverse complement strand
CCGAGGGACTCGGGACCCCGATACCTGTGCCGCCGATTGAGAAACCTGCTCCGCCGCCTGAAGTTTTAAAAGAGATTACGGAAGAAATTACCGGAAAGGCTCCTGAAAAAGTTCCGGAAGAATTCCCGAAGGAAGCCCTTAAGGAAGTTCCCGAGGAGGTCTCGGGGAAGGTTACTGAAAAAGTCCAGATAGAAATCAAAGCGGAACTATCGGAAGAGGTTCCCCCTGTAATAGAAATAATACCCGGGCCTGAACCGGAGATTATTTTACAGCAGCAGGTTATAGAAAGCAAGATGCCTGAATGCCCTCCGATAGTTCCAATGGAAGAACCCTTTGAAATTGAAAAAGAAAAAGTAAAAAAAGTTGAAAAGAAGGAATGTGAGGACATATATCAGTACTACTGCGATGATGATAGTGAAGAGGAAGAATATGAAGAGCATAGGGAGCGTATTACCCCTTCATACTATGGCGGGAGCATGTATATCAGAATGAAGAAAGTTTTCGGAAGGCTGAAAAAGAGTGAACCCTTTGAGAGGGAGAGAGGATATGAATGGTTCAGGGTTGGAGAAGACATTTTTGAGATTAACAGTGTTGCAGTTCCATATATGGGTTATATGATGCCCATGGGATATCCGTTTATGTCGGAAGGGTGCAGCATGATGATAGATAGAAAGGACTATATACTTGGTATACGATATGACGATACAGAAGTGGATGATGACGAAAGGAGACGTATAAGGTGCCTGCTTTTTGGAGTGCCGGCAATATACAGCAGGAAAAACGAGCAATACTATAAATCCAGAGGGTTTATGGAGTTCAAACCCCATAGATTCAAAGGCTACGGATACTTTATTATGTGCCTGGATCTAAGAAACGGCATGCTATGTCATATGAATCAATAAGAAATAATCAATGCGAAACATACAGATAAATTTTCTGAAATACTCCTTGATTATATGATAGAATTAAATCATAAAGGAACTGAAATACAGAAGAGGACTGATTTTATGAAAATTGAAAACTTTGTGGACAGAAAACTGATTAAGAATATTGATTTAGGCATAGTATTATCTACGATATTGCTTATTATATACGGCTTTTTATCTATTTCCAGTGCTACCCACATTGCCGGCGGAGGCTCTATGGGCATGTTGAAGATACAGATAATTGCTTTTATTTTAGGTATTATTGCCATACTGATGATATTGTTTATAGATTACAGAACTCTCGGGGACTATTATTTACTTGTTTATGGAGCCAACATATTTCTTTTGGTTTTGGTTTTAATAATCGGATACTCCACAAAGGGAACCAAAGGTTGGATCAATTTGGGCTTTATAAACATGCAACCTTCGGAAATTGTAAAATTGGGATTTATATTGACTTTTGCCAAGCACTTGGAAAAAAAGAAGGGGAAATTAAACAATCTTATTAATATATTTACTGCAGTAATGCACCTGGGCTTAATTATAGGCTTGATACTGCTGCAGCCGGATTTTGGAACGGCATTGGTGTTTGTTTTTATTTCAGTATTTATGCTGTTTGCTGCGGGTATAAGCTATAAGATGGTTGCAGGTGTCTTTAGTGTTTTTTTGATAAGCCTGCCGGTAATGTGGAACCTGCTGAAACAATACCAAAAAGACAGGATCCTTGTGTTCCTGAATCCGGAATTGGATCCCATGGGCGCGGGTTACAATGTAATACAATCAGAAACAGCTATCGGTTCCGGACAATTTTTCGGAAAGGGACTCTTCAAAGGGACTCAGAACAACCTCGGCTTCATACCCGAAAGGCATACAGACTTTATTTTTTCGGTTATCGGGGAGGAGTTGGGATTGATTGGGGCCTTGATTCTATTGATGCTTTTTATGTGGCTTTTGCTAAGATGCATACGTATTGCAAAGGTATCCAAGGATGATTATGGAATGCTTGTTTGCGTAGGTATTTTATCAATGTTCCTTTTTCATATACTGGTAAATATAGGCATGACTATTGGATTAATGCCGGTGACCGGGATTCCTCTGCCCTTTATAAGCTATGGGGGCAGTTCATTGTTGACAAATATGGCGGCCATTGGCCTCGTATTGAATGTGGGCATGAGGAGACAGGTAATAAGATTCTGAATAAATTATAAAGACATATGGGCTTCGGAATATTTATCCGGGGCCCTTTTGATTTAATTATGAATAATCATTCCCTAAGGTATCATAATAAATAAAACTAATAAAACTGCCATTGTTTTTTGAATAAAAACAAAAAAATATAGATATTTTTATAATTAGTACTTGCATAAATATGCATATGCTATTATAATTATTATCAATCATAGCATTGGAGGTCTTAAAATGGATTCTATCAAGAAAAAAGTTGTTCTTGCGTATTCCGGCGGTCTGGATACATCGATAATAATTCCCTGGTTAAAAGAAACTTATGATATGGACGTAATTGCTTGTTGTGTTGATGTAGGCCAGGGCGACGAATTAGAGCCGATAAAGCATAAAGCCCTGAGTACAGGGGCCTCAAAGGCTTATGTAATAGACGCAAAAAAGGAATTCGTAGAAGAGTATATAATACCGACCATGAAATCCGGAGCAATATATGAGGGCAAATATCTCCTCGGTACGGCAATGGCAAGGCCGCTTATTGCAAAGAAGCTGGTGGAGGTTGCGGAAAAGGAAGGAGCTAAATACATTGCCCATGGATGTACAGGCAAGGGTAATGATCAGGTACGTTTCGAACTTACGATTAAAGCACTGAATCCGGCTATTAAAGTTATTGCCCCCTGGCGTGAATGGGACATTAAATCCAGGGAGGAAGCGGTAGATTATGCAATGAAAAGGGGAATACCGGTTCCCGTATCCAAAGAACGTCCTTACAGCAGGGACAGGAATCTATGGCATTTGAGCCATGAGGGGGCTGACCTGGAAAACACCCTTAATCCTCATCCTACGGATATTTATATGCTGACTACAGCGCCGGAGAATGCTCCTGACAAGCCGGAATATGTCAGTATTGATTTTATGAAGGGTTTACCCGTAAAGCTTAATGGAGCCCCTTGCGACCCAATGACCCTATTGGAAAAACTTAATGAGATAGGGGGCAGAAACGGTATCGGTTTGGTCGATATAGTTGAAAACAGGCTTGTAGGGATGAAATCAAGGGGTGTGTATGAAACCCCCGGAGGCACTATACTTTATTCAGCGCACAAAGAGTTGGAATATATAACCCTTGATAAACAGACAATGCGGTTTAAACAAATGGCTTCGGAAAAGTATGCTGAACTGGTATATGAAGGCCAATGGTATACCCCATTAAAAGAAGCGCTGGATGCTTTTGTCGAGAGTACTCAGAAAAATGTTACAGGAATTGTATCAATGAAGCTTTATAAGGGCTCCTGCACTATTTCCGGAATGGATTCAATTTATTCCTTATACAACAAAGATTTTGCTACTTTTGGAGAGAATGTCGACAATATTTATAATCAGAAAGACGCCGAAGGCTTTATTAATCTGTTTGGTCTACCTATCGAAGTAATGGCTCTTATGAAAAGGAAACTGACCAAAAAGCAAGGGGAAAGGAAGACAGGCTAAATGAAACTTTGGGGAGGAAGGTACAGTAAGGATACTGCGAAACCCGCCGAGGACTTCAACGCTTCGATTTCGGTTGACTCAAGGCTTTATCTTCAGGATATCGAGGGAAGCAAAGCTCATGCCTTTATGCTTGGAGAATGCGGAATTATCAGTGCTGCAGAAGCGGCGGATATCATAAATGCCCTGGAGGAAATAAGACTGGAGCTTGAATCGAGCAGCACAGAGCTTGAAAATGATGCGGAAGATATTCATATGAATATAGAAAAGCTGCTTATCGAAAAGCTGGGCGAAACAGGTAAAAAGCTTCATACGGCAAGAAGCAGGAATGACCAGGTGGCTTTGGACCTTAGGATGTTTCTCAAGGAAGAGATACATAGGATATTGAAGATGTTTATTGAACTGGAAACATTGCTTCTTAATATTGCAGCAGAGAATACAAACACTATAATGCCTGGTTATACGCATATGCAGAAGGCCCAGCCAATTAGTCTGGGGCATCATTTTATGGCCTACTTTGAAATGTTCAAACGCGACATGGGCAGGTTCACAGACTGTTTGAAGAGGATAGATGTAATGCCTTTGGGAAGCTGTGCTCTTGCAGGAACTACTTATCCAATAGACAGAAAAATGGTTGCAGATATTCTGGGATTTTCAGATACTTCACTTAATTCTGTTGATGCAGTGTCAGACAGGGATTTTGCTATTGAATTTATCAGTTGCTGTGCTTTTGGGATGATGCACCTTAGCCGTTTTTGCGAAGAACTGGTCATATGGAACACCGAAGAGTTCGGATACATAGAAATGGATGATGGTTATAGTACCGGCAGCAGCATTATGCCCCAGAAAAAAAACCCTGATATTGCAGAGCTTATAAGAGGAAAGACCGGCAGAGTATATGGGGATCTGATATGCCTGCTTACTGTAGTGAAAGGCCTGCCGCTATCTTATAACAAGGATTTGCAGGAGGATAAGGAACCGGTATTTGATGCGGGGGATACATTAAAGTCTTGTATTTCCGTTTTTATTCCAATGCTGTCATCTATGACTATAAATAAAGATAGAATAAAAAGTAATCTCAGGGGCGGGTTTTTGAATGCTACCGATTTAGCTGATTACCTGGTAAAAAAAGGGTTGGCCTTCAGGGATGCCCATGAGATATCCGGGAAAATTGTGAGTAGCTGTATTACCCGAAATAAGGAACTGACAGATCTTTCTTTGGACGATTTTAAAAGCTTTGCCCCCTGTATAGAAGAAGAAGTATTTGAGTTTTTAAAACCTGAAGTATGTTTGGGAAGAAGGAATACTGAAGGAGGCCCTTCCGCAAAGCGGGTAACTGAAGCCGTACTATGCGGACGGGAATTCATAAAGCATTTTGCAGAAACTCTTATTAATAAATAAAGCAGGCATGGAGGAAAGAATTCATGATTTGGGTTGGAATTTTGGGACCAAAAGGAAACTTCAGAGAAACGCTTTCAAAACTGATTGCAGGGCATCCTGAAGCGCAGATAAGCACCATGATGGATCCGCAGGAGATTTGTGGTGCCGAAGAATATATGTGCGGAAGCTATGATACAAAGCCCGGATATCGAAAAATAGTGAATGCAGTAAAAAAGTCAGACATTATTTTTAACGGCCTGTCAGGCGCCATGGCAGAAGATATATATTCAAAAGCACTTTCTTATGGGAAGAGGGCTATAGACATAAGCAATGCATATTTTGGATGCAGTTCGGAAGGAAGGGTCTGCGGTGTATACCCGGGTTCGGTATATGGATTGCCCGAGCTTTATAAGAATAAGATGAAAACCGCTCCTATAGCGGCAAATCCGAGCAGCAGATGCGCCGGCATATTATTGGGGCTGGCACCTCTGGCTGCAAGTAACCTTGCAGATGCAGATACTGCAATTATTGAGTCAAGATCAGGGATTACAAGTCTCGGGAGGTACGACAAGATTTCAGAAACGGACATGACCGTTAACGGCGGGTCAAAAATATATAAAATGGACAGCAATGGTTACGCTGAAGAAGTAAATGATCAAATGCATGCACTGTTCGGCAGGAAGGTTTCTGTTTCATATGCAGCATATATAATTCCAGGGTTTAAGGGGATTACCACAACAATAAAGGTCAACCCCAATACAGACTTGTGCGGAAACAGTATCTCAGATATTTACGGGGACTTCTACAAGCATAGTCCGTTTATTGAAGTTTGCAGCAACGATACTATAATTGAAGGAAGAAACGGCTTGGAAGAATGCCTCTGCAAAATAAAAGCATCAATAAATAAGGACAATGGAAATATAACTGTGACAACTATTCTTGATGATGCGGTAAAAGGAGCTGCGAGTCAAGCGATTCAGACAATGAATCTCATGTGCGGTATTGACAGTGAAATTGGTTTATAGAAATATAAACCAATTTTTTTTTAGTTGATTAAAGGGCAATCATATCTGTATAATTAGATTGAGTCCATGTTTGTATAATTTTATTCTTTTATAGCATTTTATGTCGGGCAGGGATACGAATAGGCTATTTGGACATTACAATTATTATGATATGGGGGTGCGACTTTGGGTTTTAACATGATTGTCACTTTATTTGCCGGTTTGGGCCTTTTTTTGTATGGTATGCATATAATGTCGGATGCTCTGCAAAAACTCGCAGGGGACAGGCTGAAAAGGCTGCTTGAGATTCTCACGACGAACAGAGTTCTAGGCGTTATAGTAGGTACAGCAATTACTGCAGTCATACAGAGCAGCGGTGCTACCACCGTAATGGTTGTAGGTTTGGTCAATGCGGGGATAATGAATCTCTCCCAAGCAGTAGGAGTCATAATGGGGGCAAATATAGGAACTACAATGACCGCACAGATAATTGCCTTTAACTTCAAAAATATTATTCCCTATGCTATTATCATTGGTACCCTGCTGGTACTTCTCCCCGGAAAAAGGTCGCGCAAGCAGGTAGGGGAAATAATCATGGGCTTTGGTATATTGTTCATGGGCATGTATATGATGAGCGATGCTATGAGACCTCTGGGCGATATGCCTGCTTTCAGACAATTTATGGTGAGTTTGAAGGACAATCCCTTTTTAGGAGTTCTTGCCGGTATACTGCTGACAGTGGTAGTTCAAAGCAGCAGTGCAACCATTGGCGTTCTTCAGGTTTTGGCTATGCAGGGTCTGGTTCCCATAGAAGCAGCACTTCCAATATTGTTTGGCGATAATATCGGCTCCTGCACTACAGCACTTATTGCAAGCATAGGTACGGGCTTAACGGCTAAGAGAGCTGCAGTGCTTCATATAATTATTAAGATTATTGGTACTGTAATATTTATGATTATATTAAAACCTGTAACCTCAATTGTGGTAATAACTGCTGCAGAACCTGCAAGGCAGATTGCAAATGCGCATACTCTCTTTAATATAGCAAATACAATAATTCTGCTGCCGTTTTCCACAATGCTGATAACGTTTGTGAGCAAGGTTATACCTGGTGAGGATGTATATGATAAATTTACACTAAAATATCTTGATAAGAGAATTTTGGAAACCCCTTCCATCGCTGTCGGACAAATTGTAAAAGAAATTATCAGAATGGGTGAAATTGCAAGATGTAATGTACAAAAAAGCATGATAGCAATTTTAGATGGCGATGAAAAGATTATAGATGATATTTATAATAACGAGAGAGTTATAGATGAGCTGGAGAAACGAATCAGTGAATATTTGCAGGCAGTATCCAACCTGGCTTTAGGTGAGGAGCAGCTGAAAAAGGTCGGAATGTTTTTTAACACCACCCATGATGTTGAGAGAATCGGCGACCACGCGGAGAATATTGCAGAAATAGCTCAATATAAATTAGATAACAAAATCACTTTCTCCAATTATGCAATTGAAGAGTTAAAAGAGATTTATGAGGACGTCGAAAAAGCAATAGAAAATGCATTCATAGCTTTCAGCGGCGAAGATAATTATTATGTCGAATTGGTTGACATATATGAGAAAAAGGTTGATGAGCTTAGAGACAGGTTCAGAGAAAGCCACATAAAAAGGCTCAACAAAGGGGAATGCAATATCAGTGCGGGAGTACTGTTCCTGGAAATATTGACTAATCTCGAAAGAATCAGCGACCATTGTGTAAATGTTGCAGATGTTGTCAGGGTTATCGGCAAGCCGGGGCCCAAGCTTGACAGAAAGACAGAAATAATGCCTGAGAAATGCTAAGGATGGGCTGACACTACGTTAGCCCATTTTTATGTACTTTAATAACGTACCCGTGGAACCTTAGGGCTGTTTTCAACGTCTTAAATGTATTAGAGTATTGGAGGCAACAGAAATATCGGTAAATGAGGTAATAATTATGAGAAGTATTAATTTAAGAAACAGATTTTTTGCTAAGGTATTGGCCTTAATAATAATAGCTTCCACGGTGTTTCCGGGAGCGGTATATTCCCGGGAAGCGGTCAGGCTGATTGAGAATGGGCAGCATATAGGACCGGGTACATATTATAGAAATATGAATTATATTACATCTGGCGGCAGCTTTATGGTCAACATGGTAGAGTGCAGATTCGATGAACAGTATCTCAAGGTAGAAGTTGCCGATGGGGGAAGCAGCATTGTCAATAAGCCCGTGTCTTACCAGGCGATGCAGAAATCGGATGAAAACAGAAGAGTCATAGGTGCAGTTAACGGCGATTTCTTCGATATGACAACAATAAAGGGGCTTAGCTACGGCACCAGTATTATAGATGGTGAAATAAAGACAGCGGCAAAGACTTCAACGGTACTTGGAATTACTGAAGAGGACAATTGTTTTATCGATGTCCTGAATATGGATGGGGTTATAGTATATAAAAGCATCCGAATTCCGGTTATTTCAGTGAACAAACTCAGATGGGCCGATCAAGCAGTAATATATACGCCTTCTTTTGGAAAAACAACGTTGAATACAGTCGCCGGAACCGATATCGTACTGAAAGATGTTGAATTACCTTTGAAAGCCGACAAGGTTTATTCGGGAGTAATAGAAAAAGTTATACCGAACACAAAAAATACGGAGATACCTGCAGATGGAGTGGTAATTTCCCTTCCTGCCGAGGCTTTTAAGCAGTTTTCAGGGACTGTTGCAGGGGAAAAGATAAACTTTCACGTCAAATTTGACAAGCAAGGCTTGAAATTTGCCGTTTCAGGTGCTCCCAGACTTCTTGAGGACGGGCAGATTTCCGCCGAGCTTACGGATAGAAAGGATGCTATGGAAAGGCATCCAAGGACTGCGATAGGAATAAAGGACAATAAGCTTTACATGGTTACCGTTGACGGCAGACAGCCCGGATACAGTGACGGCATGAATCTTCCTGAAATGACGGAATTCCTTTTAAGCCAAGGTGTAAAGGATGCCATTAACCTTGACGGCGGGGGATCAACAACTATGGTTGTAAGAAAGCAGGGAGATGCAGCAGCGAAGCTGACAAATAACCCTTCCGACGGGAGGGAAAGGTACGTAGGGAATTCAATACAGCTTGTTTCTGAGGCACCTTTGTCAGAGCCAGCTATATTAAGGTTTACGGACACCAATATAAAGCTATTTAAAGGCAGCTCTATCAAACCGGCTTTCTATGTCCTGGACAAATACTATAACTTTTTAACTCCGGACGCAGATAAAGTAATATATGGGGTTGATGCAAAAACGGCAAAGATAGAGAAGGATGGCACCTATACCTCCGGAAGCAAGCCGGGCATAAGCCATATATATGCGGTTTACGGGAATGCAAAAGGCAGCATGCCCGTTGAAATAGTAGACAAAGTGCACTCCCTTGCAGTTGCAAACGAATTTGTGCATCTTGATCCTGAAGAAAAAATACAGATGCAAGTCAAAGCCTTCGATGAAAATGGCGGAGAAATAATTATAAGCCCGTCTGCTGTTAAATGGATTGTTTCAGATGGGATGGGAAAAGTGGATGCAAAGGGAGTATTCACGGCAGGAAAGAAAGAAATATCAGGTAAAATAGTCGCTTCTTTAGGAACTGCTGAAGCAGAAGTAGGAGCGAAAATCGGAAGGACCCCTGTTATTGTGGCTGACTTTGGCATGCTTAATAATGTCGGAGCAAAATACATAAGAAGTACGGCAGCTGTGAGACACAACCAGGGGGATGAACCTGTAAGGTCAGGCAAGGTCTCATTGAGGCTTGACTACAATTTTGAAAATACCGTAGGTACATCAGCAGCCTATGTTTCCTTCAAGGAGCCGGTGAAAATAATAGGGAAGCCTATTGAGCTTGGTGCTTGGGTATATGGCGATGCGAGCAGGCACTGGATTAGGGGGACATATATAAACTCGGCGGGAGAGAAAAAGGTATTTAACTTTACTGAGTCGGGGGGCCTTGATTGGAAAGGCTGGAAGTTTGTATATACCGAACTGCCTGAGAACGAAAAGTTTCCGATAGCCCTTGAACAGTTGTATATTGCCGAGACTGAAGAGGAAAGAAAAAATGTGGGCAGCATATTTTTCGATGATGTAATGGCCATATACAAGCCGGAAAAGGACTACTATGATCCTGTGATAGTATCAAGGCTGCCGGAGATCGGAGGGCTTGAAAGCAAACCCCAAGAGATAGGTGTAATTGCAGCGGACAAGGGATATGGCATTGACCCTGCTTCTATAAGAATGTATATTAATGATGCTGCAGTGAAAGTGAATTTTGATCCCGAAACGGGCAGGATAAGCTACATTCCGGATAAGGTACTGCCCAAGGGTGAGTACAAAGTAAGAATCACTCTGAAGGATAAGATAGGGCATCAGTTGAACCCGGAATACTGCTACACCTTTAGGGTGGAGTAATAAAGAAGTGTATTATTAGGCAGCCTATACACAGGCTGCCTATTTATGAGCTACTCTGCTTTCAACCCAAAGCGGCTTATGCCGCTTTATTATCGTTTCACCGCCTCTAATCTGTTAATCTTGATGCCATTATTGATAAATTTCTCTTCATATTCAGTGGTGATATTTCCGGGGTAATTCCCGCTTTGCAGGTCGTAAGTCAAATCGACGATTTCGAAGCCGGATTCCCTGAACTCATTTATGGAGAAATCGAAAAGTTCTCTGCTGTCGGTTTTGAACTCTACTCTGCCCCCATCCTTCAGCAGTGTTCTGTATTTCTCCAGGAAAAGCCTGTGAGTGAGCCTTCTTTTGGAATGTCTGACCTTTGGCCACGGATCACAGAAATTTATATAGAAGCAGTCTACTTCCGAGATTTCGAATACATCCCCAAGATTAAGGATGTTATAAGGCAGAAGCAGTACATTTCGAAGTTCCCTTTCGAGCACCTTTTCCAGAGCAGAAAGTATTATCTCATACCTTAGGTCAATTCCGATAAAGCCAATACCTTTATTAAGCAATCCCATTGTTGATATGAATTTTCCCCTTCCCATTCCCAGTTCCGCATGTATCGGCACATCCGGCTTACTGTCGTTTTTCCAGGTCATAAATTCTTTCCATTTTCCTTTGTGCTTCTCCGGCCGGAATAAAACTATATCGTCATACTGCTGAATTATACCGAGTGCTTTGGGATTGTTCCTGACCCTCATTTGTTTTTCCACCAATCTTTCGTAAGGTTAATTCGGAAATACATTAACTTTATCCATATATGATTATTATGTATGACATGCGCTTTTGTCAATATAAATGCCTTGCAAGACAATATAATTTTCAAATAAAGTAATTTTAATGTAAGGCATTAAATATAAATATACAAGGAGGTGTAAAAATGAAAAAGGTGCAATTATCCACAAAAATACTAATCGGCTTGGTTGCAGGCATACTTGCAGGAATTCTGCTTCAAGGTTCGCCGGATATAGCCAATCATTGGATCAAACCTTTTGGCACATTATTTCTAAACCTTATTAAAATGATAATAGTGCCATTGGTGCTTGCATCTCTGGTTGTTGGGACCTGTGGTTTGGGCGATGTCAGGAAGCTGGGGCGAATCGGCGGAAAAACTTTGGCATACTACCTTTTGACCACTGCATTTGCAGTAATATTGGGACTTATTTTAGCTAATATGTTCAGTGTGGGCGCCGGCTTCACAATTCCGGCTGAAACTAAAGCAGCGGAAGCTAAGGAAATACCAAAGGTTGTCGACACACTCCTCAATATCATACCAACTAATCCAATAAAAGCATTAGCTGATGGCAATATGCTGCAGATAATCGCGTTTGCGCTGATCCTGGGAGGCGGAATTGTAGTACTCGGAGAAAAAGGTAAACCTTTGTATGACTTCTTTGATTCACTTACGGAAGCAACCTATAAAATAACGGGAGGAATTATGAATTTTGCACCATATGCAGTGTTTGCCCTTATTGTTCCCGTGGTGGCTGCCAATGGGCCAAAAGTGTTGCTGCCTCTCTTAAGTGTAATAATCATTGTATATTTGGGCTGCTTCTTACATGCAGTATTGGTGTATTCCGGCACATTGGCGGTATTCGCGAAATTTAGCCCCATTAAATTTTTTAAAGGGATTTTCCCGGCACAGGCTATTGCATTTACAACTTGCAGCAGCAGTGCAGCTCTTCCGGTAAATATGCAATGTACCGAGAAAAATCTGGGTGTTCCGAAAAGCATATGCAGCTTCGTACTTCCCTTGGGAGCTACCGTTAATATGGATGGTACGGCTTTATACCAAGGGGTATGTGCACTATTTATAGCTAATGTATTTGGGATAGACCTGACAATATCACAGCAGTTTACAATTGTATTGACAGCTACATTAGCCTCCATAGGCACGGCAGGGGTACCGGGAGCGGGATTGATAATGCTGACTATGGTGCTGCAGTCTGTAGGGCTTCCTCTTGAAGGCCTGGCATTGGTTGCCGGAATTGACAGGATACTTGACATGGCCAGAACAACAATTAATATTACGGGAGATTCAGCTTGCGCAATAATAATAGCTGCTTCCGAAAATGAACTTGACAGAAATTGTGAAATCAAACATGGATATTCAGTATAATTAAGAAAGCGGCGAAGCCGCTTCCTTAATTTATCTTCCTATAAATAACTGGGTATAGATAAAGCTCCCATTGTCTTTAGACGCTATTCCGATTCCCAACTCAGTAAAATTGGGATTCAATATATTCTTTCTATGACCCTCAGAACCCATCCATGCCTTGAAGGCTGCTTCTGCAGTCTGGTTCATGGCAATATTCTCTCCAGCGTACATATAGTTAATATTATTGGCTTTAAGCATATCAAAGGGCGAGCCGTAGGTTGGCGATTGGTGGCTGAAGTAATTGTTACTGACCATATCCTGTGATTTCATTCTCGCCAGCTTCGTGCAATCTGCACTGGAAGTCAATGCCTTGGCTCCTGCCTTTGCTCTTTCTGCATTAACCAGTTGAAGTATCCTGGATTCGTCTGAACTCATGGCGCCCGAACCGGCTGCGGCAGTACCTCCTGTGGAAGTATTTCCGGAAGCAGTGCCTCCTGGGGCAGTTCCCGGGGCAGGTGAAGGGGTGACGGTTCCGGTAGCCGGGGCGTTGGTATTGGTTGTTTTAGTGCCGTCACTATAGGGTTTTGCGCTGGTAGATGGTATACTGCCTATCCTGCCGGTGGCCGGATCGGATATTATATACCATCCATCCAGCTTTCCAAGGGCTCTTATTTTTTGACCTGATTTGACTGTGCCTATGGTCGGATATTTAGTCCCTGCACCGCCTCTTATACTTTGATTGCTGCCATCAATCGTGATATAGCTGAAGTCTACTACTTCATAGGTAGCCGATATTCTATTGCCGTCTGTTGTATTTCCTCCTTTGCCTACAAGATTGTCTGGAATAGCCGGAACATTTGGGGCGGACATGTTGTTGGGGTCAGTCTGGATAAACCTCCTTGCAGGTTCCAGGGTACAACCGCCGAATATAGAAATAAGCGGGAGAAGTATAGCCGCTGTTAAAAAAAGAATTCTGTACATTTTCATAAGTTTTCCTCCTTTGAATCAGCATTGGAAATTATTTTTATAATTTGCCTTTATATATTTTGACAACAAATACATAAAAATATCGATTTTAATTCTGGTAAGTTTTTCAGCGGCTAAAAAAAAGAGGAGGAAAGTCGAAAGAAGTAGAATAATATATCTGTCTGTTTGCGTTTTGCGGAGGAACAAATGCGGTCTTTGCCGCATTTGAAGCCCATGCACCTTTTCCGAATGCAATGAGGAAATAATCGCGCGGGTATTCAAATGGAAGATATACTATGAATAACATATTATATCGTAGATATAAAAAACATAATATACAGGGGGAAAATTTGTGGATATTTTTTTGCAGGCGCTTTTTATTTTTGTTGCGAGGATTACAGATGTATCAATTGGTACCATAAAGACTATTCTACTTGTCAGAGGGCAAAGAAAAATCGCTTCCATACTGGGCTTTTTCGAAATAATGATTTATCTTATTGTATTGGGGAAGGTAATAGGAAATATCGATAAGCCGATGCTTATACTTGCATATTGCCTTGGATATGCTTCCGGCATTATCGTAGGAAGCAAGATAGAGGAAAGGTTATCAATAGGGCGATTGTTTGCCCAGGTAATAGTAAAGGAAATATCGGAAGAATTAGTTGAAAGTTTGAGAGGGGAAGGCTTCGGAGTTACAATTTTTAAAGGTGAGGGCAAGGAAGGAGCAAGCTACATGCTTAATATCATATTGGAAAGAAGGCAGGTAAGCAAGCTTTATGAAATAGTAGACGAGTGTGATTGCTGTGCATTTATTACCATAATGGACGTAAGGTCGTCATTGGGAGGATACTTCCAGCTTAAGAAATAGAGCTTTCTTTTGTCCATTGCAGTTCCGACATGAGCATTGCCGAGACTATGAGGGCACCCCCGATTATTCCTTTTGCACCAAGGGTTTCTTTTAATATAAGAAAGGAAGTAATTGCACCGAATACCGGCTCCATTGTAAAGATAAGTGCAATATGCGATGCCGGGGTGAACTTTTGGGCAGTGGTCTGCACCCAGAATGCAAAAGCAGTGCATAATACCGCGGAAAACAGCATGGCCAGGAAGCTTGGCAGGGACATGTTCTTAGGGAATGGCTCCAGAAAAACGGCAAATATCATTCCAAAAACCGATACAAAGAATAGTTGAACAATTGCGAGTAATGTCGCATCATGCTTTTGTACATAGGTTCCTGTGAATAAAAGCTGCCAGGCATAACAAACAGAGCATAATATAGTCAAAAAATCCCCAATATTGAAATCAAAGCTGCCGTCGGTATATGACATTAGAAATAAACCCGCAGTAGCCATAAATATGCTTACCATTGCCTTCAATTCCAGCTTTGTTTTCAGATAGAATATGGAGAAAAAGGGCACAATAAGTACTGCAAGGCCAGAGAAAAAACCAGATTTCGAAGCAGTAGTATACTGTATCCCTACCGTTTGAAAGGCATAAGTCGCAAAAAGTAATGATGACAGTACCAACGCTGATTTTATCAGGCTTTTATTCAGGTCTTTGAGTTTTTTATAAAATAATGCGGCAAGAAGCAGGCTTGCTATAGCGAATCTTATCCCAATATTATAATAGGGTTTCATGGTTTGAAGAGCTATTTTTGTAGCAGGAAAACCTGCTCCCCAGAATATGGTCACAAGCAGCAGAGTCAGGTCCGCCCTCAAGGATTTTTTCATATGTCAATTTCTCCTGTATAAATATTCATAATACCATGTAATATATTGTACAGTAAGTGTTGACAAATTTCAACGCAGTATACTTTTATATTGACATGACAATACTGTAATTATATAATGTATTTAATTAAATTTAAAGGTAATGATGAGGATAAGTAATCTGAGGATGCTTACATGCATGCGCATATAAGCGCATGAATGGCCAGAGAGCCGGCAGATGGTGCAAGCCGGCAGCTGATGCTTATGAAATACACCTTTGAACTGCGGGCTGAAAGCATTGCAAATAGGCCTTGCCGGGAGCTTCCTCCGTTATTAAAGGAAGGGAATATGTAAGTATTCTGAGAGAGGGTTTTGTCAGTTGTTTGGCTGCAAGACCAATTAGGGTGGTACCGCGAGCCGTTCGTCCCTTTGTGGATAGAAGGCTTTTTTCATTTATACAATACTAATTATTGAGGAGGTATATATATGAATACAAAAAATGTTTTTGATATCCTAAAGGAAAGAGGCTTCATAGAACAGGTTACTCATGAGGAAGAATTAAGGGAACTCTTGGGGAAAGAGAGAGTGACTTTTTATATCGGCTTTGACCCTACCGCTGATAGTCTTCACGTAGGCCACCTGCTGCAGATAATAGCTATGACACATATGCAAAGGGCGGGGCACAGGCCTATAGCACTTCTTGGGGCAGGAACAACTATGGTAGGAGATCCCAGCGGAAAAAGCGATATGAGAAAAATGCTCACCCTTGAAAGAATCAGGGACAATGCTAAAGTTTTTAAGAAACAATTCGAAAGATTTCTGGACTTCAGTGATGACAAAGCGATTATGGATGATAATGCGAATTGGCTGTTAAAGCTTAACTATGTTGATTTCTTAAGGGAGATCGGTGTACATTTTTCCGTAAACAGGATGCTGAGTGCAGAATGTTACAAAAGTAGGCTGGATGCAGGGCTGACCTTCCTGGAATTCAATTACATGCTTATGCAGTCCTATGACTTTTTAGAGCTTTACAGGAGATACGGCTGCAGACTGCAGTTAGGCGGGGATGACCAGTGGTCGAACATTATCAACGGGGCCGACCTTATTAGAAGAGTCGAGGGGATTGATGCCTACGGGATGACCTTTACGCTTCTTACAACCAGCGAAGGCAAGAAAATGGGCAAGACGGAATCAGGAGCCTTATGGCTGAACGGGTCAAAAGTGAGCCCCTATGACTTCTATCAGTACTGGAGAAACGTGGACGATGCCGATGTCGAGAAATGCCTTGCACTTCTCACTTTCCTGCCTATGGATGAAGTAAGGAGGCTTGGCAGTCTCCCCGGTGAAAAGATAAACGAAGCAAAAAAGGTCCTTGCTTTTGAGATAACCAGAATGGTACACGGAGAAGAAGAGGCTGTCAGTGCCAGAAACGCGACAGAGGCACTTTTTGGAGGCGGGGGGGACTCGGAGTCCGTACCCACCACGGAAGTGTCAAAGGAACAGCTGAACAAAGGCATCAACATCGTTGACCTTCTGATTATGACTGGTCTCGCACCATCCAAGGGGGAGGGCAGAAGGCTCATTGCCCAGGGCGGTTTGACGGTAGAGGATGCCAAAGTGGAAAGCATAGAGCATACAGTATTTTCCTCTGACTTTATCGACGGCAGATTGATGCTCAAGAAGGGTAAGAAGACATATCACAGGGTAAAAATAGGGGAATAGGAAAAGAACCGGACAAAGACATGGTTTATTGTCCCAGGCATAGTTCTGACCTGAGTGGTTTGATTTGCATTTTAACAATTGCGAACTTCCACAATTAGTCGAACTATGCTTTTTATTTTGCCAGTATTTTTGCTATGGATTTTTTTCCTTTCCCCCATGCCACAAATATAAAAAATTACTATTGCAAATCACGGAAGACCTTTGTAACAACTTTGACAAATTCTCCTTAATATCAAAGAGGCAGTATCAAAGATCAGTAGGATGCCAAATGAAAAAGTATTCAAAAATCTTGCGCTGTTGCTCACAATTGTGATAAAAACTGTGCTAAGGTTATATACTATACGCATAATGGAATGAGAACAGAAGGATTAAGCCAAAATCGGTGATTTTTGTTTAATATGCAAATAGACTTTTAATGGAAGATATTACATAATTATATGATATTATATGGTGATTTTGAAGGTGATATATATGGAAGAAAACCTTGATATGTTTGTCGGAAGGCTTATAGGACTTGATTCAAGGGCCGTAGAGCTTAAGAAGCAAAGCGATGCCGAACTGGCAGAGATGGAAGAACAGGTAAAAAAAGAACTCAGAAGCTATGAAGCATCTTTAGAGGAAGCTATAGCTGCGGCAAAGCAGAAACATGATGAAATAATCGAGACTGCCAGGCAGCAGGCAAAAGCAGAAGATGAAGCTATAAAGGCAAAGATTGATAAGCTTCAGGCATATTTTGAAAGCATAAAGGAGAGTACCGCAAAAGACATTTGGGGACAACTTCTTAATGATGAGAGGTAATGCAATGGACAATGTCACCAGATTTGCCGCTGTCAATACCAAGATAAAGGCAATGGAGAAAGAATTTCTTAAAGATGAGGATTATGCATCCCTCCTCGGCCTGGAATCGGTAGCAGAAGTTGCGAGATACCTTAAGGAAAGGACTGCCTACTCCGAAATCCTTGCCGGTATTAAAATAGAAGATATCCATAGGGGCGTGTTGGAAAATCTGATTAAACAGAGCATGGTAAAGAATATAGACAGAATAACCCATTACTTTACGGGAGCTTACAAAGATTTCATAAATACCCTTTATGCCAAATATGAAATAGGGGAGTTGAAGGAGGTTGCAAGGGCTGTATATAACGGAAAAGATGCGGCGGATTACAGGAACAGTGCTTTTATAGGAAAATACAGCGGAATAGACACTAACAAAGTTTTTGAAGCCAAAGGTATAAGGGATATAATATTTTCACTTAAAGGCTCTGAGTTTTATAAATTCTTAATACCTTTAGCGGATGGAAATATCACTGAGAATCCTTTCAGATTTGAAATGGTTTTAGATATGTCTTACTACAATATACTACAGAAGAAATGGAGCAAACTTTCCGGGAAGGATATGGAAATATTGCGGCATGCCCAGGGGATTATAGCCGATCTGCTGAATATACAATGGATATACAGAGGTATTAAGTTTTACAGGTTTAGCCCGGAGGAGCTGTTGAACTACACCATTAATATCGGGTTCAGACTGGACTTCAGCCTGCTAAAGGGGTTATGCTATTCAAAAAACCTTGAAGAGTTCAATGAAATTATAAAGGCCACTAATTACAGCTTCATGTTTAAGAGTGATGAAACCACTGATATATACATGGAGAGAAGGATGGAGAGGTTTATATATTATGAGCTTAAAGCATTGGTGAAAAGCAATAGTCTTTCTATTATAAGCGCATTTGCATATATAACATTTCTGGATTTTGAGGTAAGGGATATTATCTCTATTATAGAGACCATAAGATATAAGATACCTGCAGATCAGGCACAAAAATATATTATCAGAAAGTTCCGTGGGGAGGCGAAAAACATTGATAGAGAAAATGAAAACAGTCTGTATAATAGGGGAGTATAAGGATTTGGACAGGGTTTCGCGAATGGTTGTGATAAACGGCAGCATCCAAATGCTAAATGCTTTATCAGAGTTGAACACCAATAGTCTGAATCTTTCAGCTTCCCGGGAGAATATGAATGCTCTAAAGGAGTTGGCACAGCTCAGGCCATATGTCAGCAAAAAGGATTTTTCCGCGGATGAAGCAGTGATAAAGTTCTTTCAGAAGCTTTTCAGCCTTGGGACTGATATAAACAAGGCGTATTTAAGCATTGGAGATGATTTTGAAGGCATAATGAAAGAATTAAGAGGGGTATACGACAGCTTCAGGGGTATTTCCGAAGATATCAGGGAAAGGACAGCCAATATCGGGAGACTTCAATACTATCTGGACAATCTGGGGTATCTTAAGGACACAGAATTAAGAATAGAAGATATAAATAATATGCACTTTTTAAGATTCAAACTGTTTGTACTCCCCAAAGATAACCTGAATAAGCTGAAGCTTAACATTGAAAATGTACCCTCCGCGGTTTATTTTATATCGGTTGAGGAAGGAGATGCTGTAATTGCCGCAGTTACCCCCAAGAGCCTGGAGGAGGATGCCGAAAGGATTTTTGCATCTTTAAATTGCAGGGAACTTGAACTGCCCAGAAAATACTGCGGAACAATAAAGGCTGTAATAAAGCAGATGCAGGAAAGGATACAGGAAGAAAAAAGGCAGGTTGAGGAGCTGGAGAAGTCCATTATAGATCTTGGTAAAAAGTACAGCAATATGGCAGGAAGGGCATATACATTGCTTGAACTGGAAAAAAAGGCGGAAAAGGTGAGAGAGGAAACTGCTTTGGGGCAAAGCATGTTTTTTATGATAGGATTTGTACCCGAAAGTGAATGCGGCAGAATTAATAAAGAACTCAGGCAATACTTCGGTGACAGCATATTGTTCATAGCCGACAATGTTGAAAATCGCAGGAATGGGCAGGTTCCTCCCACAAAGATGAAAAACAATCTGATATTCAAACCTTTTGAGTTGCTTATAAGCATGTATGGCATGCCTAATTACGGAGAGAAGGATCCTACACCATTTTTCGCAGCCTCGTATTTATTACTCTTTGGGGCAATGTTTGGGGACTTAGGGCAGGGATTTATTATTCTATTGGGTGGCTTAATTATAAGCTATAAGACGACAAGTAAAGACTTTGGAGGAATATTGGCAAGGCTTGGGGTAAGCTCTATGATATTTGGAGTATTGTATGGAAGTGTTTTTGGGTCTGAGGAACTGATAGAGCCATTGGTAATAAGACCCATGGCAAATATTAATACAATGCTTGCAGGTGCTTTGGTATTGGGCGTAATGTTTATTACCATAAGCTATGTGTATGGTTTGGCAAACCATTATAACTCCAAAGACATAGAGGAAGGGTTGTTTGGCCGCGAAGGACTGGCAGGTTTTCTTTTTTTTCTGACTCTGATAATCAGCATATTGGGGAAAGTTACGGGCAGGCTAACTGTCAGCATAGGTCTGCTTTTAGGAATAATGGCAGTGCTATTGCTTGTCATGGTGTTTAAAAGGCCATTGGCTGGTATCATTACAGGACACAGGCTCCACGAGGAGTCCCCGGGGAATTATTATATAGAGGCCGGTTTCGGGATGGTAGAGACTGTACTTTCAGTTGCATCAAATATAATATCCTTTGTCAGGGTGGGCGCTTTTGCACTTAACCATGCAGGATTGTATATTGCTTTCGCCACTATGGCGGGGATGATGAACTCTAAGGGGGGAGGCATCATAGTCCTTGTGATTGGAAACATTATTATCATAGGGCTGGAAGGACTTATTGTTTTTATACAAAGTCTCAGACTTGAATATTATGAGTTATTCAGCAGATATTACTCAGGCTATGGGATTGAGTATAGACCGGCAAGCCTGTTTAATGAAGGGGATAAGGCTGCCGGCCATTAGCTTCTAATATCAGGCAAGGTGTGGGAATCCGGAATATAGGAAGCGGTTAACAACTGCTCTGTTGAAGGGAAGAATAGTGTTGCCTGTTAAGCAGGAATAAATCATTATTATCAGGAGGCATAAAAATGCAAATAATATTAGGGATTGCAGTTGGAATAGTTGTATTTACAATAGGTTTGGGGATAATAATTTACCGCACGGAGGGAGAGATGAATAAAAGAAAGATCAGGAATATTCTAGGGATAAATATAGCTTCTTATGTGTTCCTGATAACCCTGTTTCTATTCATTCTTGTTCCTGACATCGTACATGCGGCACAGGAAGGCAGCTCCGCCTCCGGAATGGGTTTTATAGCCGCAGGCCTTTCTACGGGGCTGGCTACAATTGGGGCCGGATATGCAGTCGGTGCAGTGGGCTCTTCAGCATTGGGGGCTGTATCGGAAGACCCGAGGATACTTGGAAAAACCCTGATATTTGTCGGCTTAGCAGAGGGCATAGCAATCTATGGATTAATTGTTTCAATAATGATACTGGGAAGGTTCTGAAATAAAAGTGAGGGTTGGTAACACATAAAGGATGTTGATAGTGTGAAGTTTTTTTTGTTAAGCGACAATGTGGATACCCTGACGGGGATGAGGCTTGCAGGGATAAAGGGGATAGTAGTCCACGAAAAGGACGAGATACTTGCCGCCTTGCATGAAGCGTGCAGCAGTAAGGATATTGGGGTGCTGCTGGTTACTGAACTATTGGCGGAAAAAATTCCGGAAGAGATCAAGACATTAAGGCTGGATATGACCGGGCCAATTGTTACAATTGTGCCCGACAGGCATGGGGAGAGACGCAGAAGTGATTATATAACCAACTATATTAAAGAGTCTATAGGGTTGAAAATTTGAGGTGACAAGCTTTGACAGTTTCGGTTAAAGATAAAATAGAACTTTTCAGAAGCATAATATTCAGAGATATAAAAGAATCTGCTTCCGAAAAGAAAAATCAGACAGCAAGAAATTTTGAGCGGGAAAAAAGCAGGCTTATACGGGAAATAGGGGACGAGAAAAGCCGTATCGCAGAAGAGGCGGAGAAAAAAGCGGAAAAAGAGAAAAAGCAGCTTGTTGAAAAAGTACGGGTAAAGGGTTATCATCAGCTGCTAATTAAAAAACAGCAGTTTATCAGCCAAATAATAGGGCTGATAGTGCGGGAGGCCGGGGACTATGTGTCGGAAGAGGGTTATAGGGAATATCTTTCAAAAAGTCTTCGCAAGACAGCTGAGGTTTTTGAAAATGCCAATTTAATAGAGCTATATTTTACAAAAAGGGATCTAGAAGAGCTAAGCGGGTTCATCAGACAGGATATAGCCTCCGGAAAACTTAACGGCAGGTGTCAGATGAAGGAAGCGGAACAAAATATTATTGGGGGATTTTATGCAGAGGATAGCAAGCATGAAATTCAAATCGACTACACATTAAAATCCTTGATTGAAGAAAAGCGTGAGCTGATAGGAAACAGTATATCCCGCAGATTTGACGAGGTGTAGGGTAATGGATGAAAAAAGCGGAAAAATTACATACATAAATGGCCCCGTAGTGCGAGTTAGCGGCGCTGAAAACCTTAAGATGAGGGAAATGGTGCTGGTGGGGAACAAGCAGCTTATAGGAGAGGTGATTTCTGTTGAAAGGGAGACCGCGACCGTACAGGTATATGAAGAGACTGCAGGGCTTGCACGAGGGGAGAGGATAGTACCTACGGGGAGACCTTTATCGGTAAAGTTAGGGCCCGGAATAATAAAAAATATATTTGACGGAATCCAGCGCCCACTGCAAAAAATGTATGAAGAAAGCAAAGCGTTTATCCCTGAGGGAGTCGGAATGGTCTCTATTGATGAGGAGAAAATTTGGGATGCGGAAGTGCTTGTAAGGGTCGGGGATGTGCTTTCGGCAGGGAGCATATATGCGAAAGTCCAGGAGACAGCAATTGTGGAACATAGATTGATGGTTCCTCCGGATGCAGAAGGGAAGGTAGTTTTTGCAGAAAAGAATGGAAGCTATAATATTGAACATGTGCTGGTCAAGCTGGAAAGCGGACAGGGGTTTTATGAATTGAAAATGTATCAGCTGTGGCCTGTAAGAAATGCCCGCCCCGTCAGCCGAAGAAATTCCATAGGAAAACCCCTTATTACAGGGCAAAGGGTAATAGACTCATTTTTTCCTTTGGCAAAAGGCGGTACAGCGGCTATTCCGGGAGGATTCGGCACAGGAAAAACCATAACTCAGCACCAGCTTGCCAAATGGAGCGATGCAGATATAATAATCTACATTGGTGTTGGAGAAAGAGGAAATGAAATGACAGAGGTGCTTGAGGATTTTCCCGGTATAAGCGACCCCCGAAGCGGGAAATCCATTATGGAAAGGACGGTGCTTATAGCCAATACATCCAATATGCCCGTTGCAGCAAGGGAAGCGTCAATATACACAGGAATAACTATAGCCGAGTATTTCAGGGACATGGGCTATAACATAGCGATAATGGCCGACTCTACCTCCAGATGGGCCGAAGCATTAAGGGAGATATCCGGGAGACTTGAAGAAATGCCTGCGGAAGAAGGATATCCGGCCTACCTTCCTTCAAGACTTGCCCAGTTTTATGAAAGAGCCGGAGATGTGGAGACCCTGGGCGGGAGAGACGGGTCCATAACAATAATAGGGGCGGTATCACCTGCAGGGGGAGATTTTTCGGAGCCTGTCACCCAGAATACCAAAAGGGTGGTCAGTACATTCCTTGCCCTGGACAAATCATTGGCCCATGAAAGACATTACCCCGCAATTAATTGGCTGCGATCCTACAGCGGGTATATAGCCGATCTAAGCCCTTGGTATGAAGAAAATGCAGCGCCCGATATGCTAAGTCTTAGGGCAAAGCTCTTAAGGCTGCTTCAGGAGGAAGATAAGCTGATAGAAATTGTCAAGTTGGTGGGGGAGGATATACTTCCCGATGACCAGCGGTTAATACTTGAAATAGCCAGGGTTATTAAAGTAGGCTATCTTCAGCAAAATGCTTACCATAAGAATGATGCCCATGTGTCACTGAAAAAACAGCATAAAATGCTTGGAGTGATAGACAGGGTGTATGATAGGGCATATAAATGCGTTAAAATAGGTGCCCCGATTTCAAAGGTTAAGAACGATGAACTATTTTATAAAATTACAACTATGAAATATAATATTCCGGAAGATAAGCCTGAAATGTTTGATGAATTGATAAAAGAGATCGACAACTTCTATGACGGTTTAGAAAGCATGTACGGCAAAGAGGTGAAGGGACAATGACGCTAAGGTATTTAAAGCTGCAAAAGGCGGAAGGGCCCCTTATAATACTTGAAGGGGTCGAAGAGGCTGTATTTGGCGAAGTAGTGGAAATAGAAGTGCAGGGGGGAGGGCATAAGAAAGGAAGGGTAGTCCAAATAGACGGTAATAAAGTTATAATACTGGTTTTTGAAGGCACCTCCGGCATTTCACTTAATAATGCCAGCGTTGCTTTTACCGGAAAACCGATGGAGATATCCCTGTCAAAGGATATATTAGGGAGGATCTTCAACGGTATCGGAGAACCAATAGATGGAGCAGGTTTCTATTCAGACAGGAAGAATGACATAAACGGACGTCCGATTAACCCTGTCGGAAGAAAGTACCCAAGAAACTATATAGAAACAGGTATTTCCTCGATAGATGGCCTTATTACCCTTGTAAGGGGTCAGAAGCTTCCGCTTTTTTCAGGAGACGGACTGCCCCATAACGAACTTGCGGCACAGATTATTAAGCAATCGAGAATTTCAGGAGGCGATGAAGGCAGTTTCGCGGTTGTATTTGCCGCAATGGGTATAAAGCACGACGAGGCTGATTTTTTTAGAAGGCGCTTTGAGCTGTCGGGAGTTACGAATAGGGTGGTAATGTATATAAACTTAGCAGACGACCCTATTGTGGAGAGGATTACTACGCCCCGATGCGCGCTGACTGCAGCGGAATATTTGGCATTTGAACACAATATGCATATACTTGTAATAATGACCAATATGACCAGTTACAGCGAGGCTTTGAGGGAGCTTTCCGCGTCCCGGGAGGAGGTACCTTCCAGAAAAGGATACCCGGGATATTTATATTCCGACCTGGCAAGCCTTTATGAACGTGCGGGAACACTGAAGGACTCTAAAGGAAGCATAACCCAGATACCTATTCTCACAATGCCGAATGATGACATAACCCACCCTATACCTGACCTTACCGGGTTTATAACCGAAGGGCAGATTATACTTTCCAGAGATCTCCACCGGAAAAGTATTTATCCGCCTGTAAATGTGCTACCATCCTTATCCAGGCTGCAAAAAGAAAGTATAGGGGAGGGTTATACCAGGGAAGACCATCCCGATGTTGCAAACCAAGTATTTTCCGCATATTCCCACGTTCAGGACGTAAGATCGCTGGCGCAGGTAATCGGCGAGGATGACATTTCTGAAATAGACAAAAAATACATGGAGTTTGGAAGGCAGTTTGAGCAAAAGCTTCTTAATCAAAGCTTTGACGAAAGCAGGAGCATGCAAGATACATTAGATATTATGTGGGAACTTTTGACGGTACTTCCGGGGGCAGAGCTTGACAGGATCAAGCCGGAACTGCTTGAGAAGTATTACTATAGGAGGGAGTGACATAATGGATATAACTTATACTAAAACAAGTCTTATGGCTGCCAGAAACTCCCTTGAGCTTTCAAAAAAAGGCTTTGAGCTGTTGGATAAAAAAAGAAACGTGCTTATTATGACTATGATGGGCCTTATTGAACGGTCCGAAGGAATTCAGGAAAAGGTAGCCGTAGTGTTCCATGATGCCTATGAAGCCCTGCAGACTGCAAACATAACAATGGGTATCAGCAATGTGGACCAGATTTCGCAGTCAATATCTGAGGCGTCGGGATTCGAGGTAATCAGCAGAAGTATTATGGGGGTTGAAATACCCGAAATAAAACACATTGAAGAAAAGCTTTCTCACTACTACAGCTTTTATAATACCAATACGGCCCTTGATGTGGCTGTGCAGAAATTTCATGAAGTTAAGCTGCTGCTTTATGAGCTTTCCGAAATTGAAGATTCGGTATACAAGCTGGCTATGGAAGTGAAAAAGACGCAGAAAAGGGCTAATGCTCTGCAGAATATACAGATACCTAAATATGAGGAAATAGTGGTCAAAATTACGGAAGTGTTGGAAGAGCGTGAAAGGGAAGATTTTTTCAGGTTGAAAGTGGTAAAGAAAAAGAGCGAAAAAAAGCATTAAGGCAGACAAATAAGACATTATTCCTCCTTTTTTCTTGCTTAAGCAGATTAGATTATTTATAATAGAATATAAATATCCGACGAATTGCTAAGGAGGAGAAGTCTGTGACTGAATACAGGGGACGCTGGTCAGCTATAAAGGGGCCTTTGATTGTGTTATCAGTTATTATTGCATTAGTTTTAACTATATATTTATTTATACCGAAAGGTTTTTTTACTTATTTTTTTATTGCATTGCTTTTGGCGTTCACGCCTCTTGCATACAGCGGTCTGGTGTTGAAGATTAAAATTGATGAAAATAAGCTTGTTGTGGTAAGGCCTTTTACTAGGACAACTGTTAGGTTTGAGGATGTAGCCCTTTGCGCGATGCATTGTGTTGAAGAAGGCAGCTATCTTATCTATGCTTTTGTTAAACAGAGGTACAGCAAGGGCTATACCGTAAAGGGTGTAAAACCTAAGCTTCCTTTTGACGAGGTCATAAAAATGTCTTTAGATAAAGAAGATATTAATTTGGATATCAACTTTAGCAGGGCAAAAAAGGTTCCGCTATCCTTCGTAGAAAATAGCGAGGAGCTTAAGGACAGGTTTATGATGGAAGTGGGTAAATATCACGTAAAGATAATGGAAAATAAAGACTGAAGGAGTGTCGCAAACTGCCTGAAAAGCAGTTGCGGCACTTTTTTTCATAAAGCAATAGGGACAGTTCTTTCTGCTTTTTCACACTATTGCGTATTTGGAGAATGATGCGACGCAACAGCCCTCAAGTTTGTTGATTCCCTTGGGGAGAATTGCATAGTATATCAGGGCACCTATATGGAACGCAAATACCGGCGTGGGGA
>ERZ795049.1783-NODE-1783-length-27046-cov-6.447371_pt1 | contig 27046 bp, 12 predicted proteins | sample MGYA00375133_ERZ795049 | MGnify/ENA primary metagenome ERZ795049 (study PRJEB30178, sample SAMN05720147) | activated sludge metagenome | isolation source: anaerobic digester from wastewater treatment plant | place: Japan | collected 2015-04-20 ... | reverse complement strand
GAATAGCAGCAACGGGGGTTCAGCGATCACCCGATTGTTGATGGAATTGGGAACCGGTGGCATTGCGGCCAATATCGCGCTGGGGTTTTCGTCGAGCGCCTATATGCGATTCGGGATCGGCTCGGCTGCTGAGCATATGCGCCTCACATCGGGCGGGCTTGGGATTGGGACGGGTGCGCACCCGTCTGCCAAGCTGCACGTCGTTAGCACCACTGAGCAGATGCGGCTGGGCTACAACGCGAGCAATTATGCGAGCTTTACGGTGGGCAGCACCGGCACGCTGACCATCACGCCGACGGGCGGCGCTCCCGTGCGGTTCCCGAACGCCTATTCCCTCGACGTCGCGGCGGGGTCCAACCGCGCGGCCTACCTGCTGGACGACGGCACGCTGGGCTACAACTCATCGGCCCGCATTGTGGACGGCCAAGTCAACAAGCTCTACGAACGCGCGGCGACGACGGACGACACCGACCGGTTGATGCTGCTGCAACCGAAAGTCTACGACCGCGCGTCGGGCCGCCAGCGGGAGATCGGCCTGATCGCCGAGGACGTGGCCGAGGTGTGGCCGGAGATCGTGAGCTACCGCGTGGAGCGCTACGAGGACACGGTGTGGCGCGACGACGGGACCAGCGAAACCGTGCTGCGCATCGTGACGACCGACGAGCCGGAGACGGTCAATTACCATGCGCTGATCGTGCCGCTGCTCCAGCGGGTGCAGGCGCAGGAGGCGCGGATTGACGCGCTGGAAGCTCGGGTGGAGGCGTTGGAAACGGCAAACGAGCCGGGCGGAGGCGCGCGCGAAGCGGCGGTGATCGGGATCGGCGTGGCGGCGGCGCTGGGCGCTGGCGCGGGATTTCTGCGCAGACGAGAGGGGGCGGCCTGATGGCGACTATTCGCGAGCGCTACACCCTGTTTGGCCTGCTCTCGGGAGTGGTTTCCGCCACGGACGCGAACAACGCCGACCGCATGCAGAAGGCGTTCACGGTGCCCGGCACGAGCGGCAACATGAAGCTGACGATGCAGATGACGGGGTGCGGCGGGCTGGGCGACCCAAGCGGCGAAACGGTGTTCCGGTTGAGCGACGAGCCGTTTGACGGCGACGGCGACACGCTGGACCTGACGGTTGATGGCGGCGATCCGGTTTCGGACATGACCGAAGACGCGCTCGTGCTGGCGGCGGGCAGCAGGGTGTATCTGTTCGTTGCGTCGAGCGACGCCTACCCGACCAACGCCGAGATCACGGTTTACGTGGAGAGCGTGGATTCGGGCGAGAGCGCGGGCGATGAGCCGCTGACGGCGGGGGATGTGCTGGACCGGTTCGAGTACCTGATGGCCGACGCGAGCAACGCGCGCTGGACGCAGGCGAATTTCTGGATCTGGTGCGGGGATGCGCAGCGCGAGCTGCTGGCCGAGCGACCGGACTTGCAGATGTCGGAGGCCGATGAATCGCTGCTGACACCGGTTGACCCGATCACTGCGAGCGGCGAGTTGATCCCGCCGCTCGACTATGCGCTGTGCCTGGCGCACTTCTGCTGCTCGCGGGCGTTCCAGCAGGACGCGAGCGACCAGAAGAACCTCGCGGCGGCCAAGCAGCATTACGCGGACTTTCTCAGGCTGGCCGGGGTGGCGACCTGATGGACGAGGTGACGCTCGGGCCGGGGGAGTTTGACGAGCGGGGCGGGCCGCCCCCGCCGACGCCGCCATATCAGCCAGGAGTCAGCAGGATGCCGCTCCACGAGTTTGACTGTGGCCCGCACGGCGGGAAGTGCCATGTGACGAAAAGCTATATCGAGGACACCATCCGCGAGAGCCCGGTGATCCGCGAGATCAAGACGGAGATCGACGACATGCACACGTTTATCCACGGCGACGACAGAGACTTCGAGAAGACGAGCTTCAAGGGCGTGGTTTATGGCATGCGCAGCGACATGCACGACGTGCAGCGCAAGGTCGGGCTCATGACGAAGGCGATCTATACGGTCGCGATCGCGGTCGTCACGTCGGCGGTGTTGATGTATCTGGGGCTGAGGTGATGTGGCCATGAAAACGAACCGGAACAGGAATCCGCTGAACGTGAAGCAGAACCCGGCCAACCGCTGGCGGGGCGCGCCCGGCATGGACGAACGGGGGCACGCGGTTTTCGAAACCGAGGCCTGGGGCATCCGCGCGGCGGTCCGGACGCTCGCGCGGAAGTATGCGAACGGCAAGCAGACGCTGATCGCGATCATCAGCGACTGGGCGCCGAAGAGCGACACGCAGGGGAGCGTCCCGGGCAACCCGCCGAATAACCCGGGCGAGTACGCGGCGTTCGTCGCGGCGCGGCTGCCCTATGACGAAATGCAAGTGCTGCCGCTGTTCGAGCGGGGCGGGGCGATCCGGGACTACACGCTGCTGGTGCATCTGATCCGGGCGATGGCGACTTACGAGAACGGCCATGATTACGTGCTGAGGGACAGCTGGATCATGGAGGGCATCGGACTCTATTTGAAAACCTACGTGGAGGGACGCGCATGAAAAGCCTGAAAACCACGGTGCTGGGGATCTGCACGATTCTGGCGGCGCTGGCGCTGGCGGGCAAAGCGCTGCTGGACGGGGACCCGTCGACGGCGCCGGACATCGAGGCGCTGTCGGTGGCGATCACGTCGGGGATCGGCCTGATCGTGGCGCGGGACAACGACAAGAGTAGCGAGCGGGTCGGGGCGAAGTGAGCATTGGGCGGATCATCGCTGAGTTTTTCGTCGCGCTGCTGAAGGGCCTGCTGGGCCGGGAGGAGCCGGAGAAACATGAGACCGTCGTCACGCCTGAAAAAAGTCCGTTGCCTTCTACTGCTGACGATCTGCGCCGCAAGCTGGATGAGCTTGGCCGGTTGCGGCGGGATCGGGGCCGCCCGCGGGTCCGGACGGAGGTGTTGATCGTGAAGCCGGGGGCTCCGCTGACGGTCGTGGAAAACGTGACGGTGACGGGCAAACTGCCGGGCACGGATAACTTCGTCCGGCAGGACATCGGCGGGTGGGTAGCCATGCCGGGGGAGCATTTCGACGCGCTGCTGGATGCGCTGGACAAGTGTCACGGCTCATTGTCTGAGCCCTGACCATCCCGATGATGGCATGTGGTGTGGTCACCACGACGCTTGACTGAGAGCGATGTTGTGGGGGAGGCGCGCAGGTCTCCCCACTTTTTCAGGGGCCTCAGGGGCGAGGATGACGCTTGATGCCGATCCGTTACGACCGATTCCTGGGACTCTACCCGAAACTGGAGAACGACCGGCTGCCGCCGGGCGCGGCGGCGTTCGTGGCGGGGACCAAGACGTGCGAGAACGTGGACCCGCGGTCCGGCGCGCTTCGGCCGCTGGCGATCACAGGCAGCACGTATGCGCTGCATGGCACGGGGGGGATGAATGCAGGCGTTCCAAAGGCGGCGATCACGGCCGCGCCGGCCACGGCCCCGAGCGCGCCGACGCGCGGAACAGTCTCGAAAAAGTGCCAGCCGGGATTCGTCTACCCCACCCCCTCGGGCGGCAGCCCCACGACCTGGCTGAAGCTGGAAGCCTACGCCTATGAGGTCCACCTGGACACCAACGGCGATACGCAAGTGGACGAGAAGGGGCCGCTGGCCATCACGTGGGGCGCGAGCGACGTCAAGTTCAACCAGACGGGCTTCACGATCGCCGCGACGCTGGCCAGGGCGAGCTATTCGTTGGATCCAGGCGTGACGAGCGACATCTACGGGCCGGTGATCCGGGCGGTGCTGACGCAGGACGCCGACGGCAGCAAGGGCGGGCCGGATGCGGCGGTGAACGTGCCGGAGACGCCCGGCCGGATGGACCCGATCGTGCCGGGCATGCAGATCCCGCTCTGGTGGTCGCCGGGCGGGGGCGTGTCGCCCCGAATCTACGCCTACCTGTCGATCCGGGACATCCGCGGCTGCCCGAGCTGGACGCGCGAGGGCATCACGCTGGCCGAGGGGCCGTATACGTGGAACCTCGCGGGCGGCGCGATCTTCATCTCGTTCGACCTGAACTATGTCGAGCAGGCGCCGCAGGCGCTGCGGTTCGTGAGCGCGTTCCTCAAGGACGACGAGACGTATGGACGGCTGGAGGGGCCGTACAGCGACGCGTCGGACGAGATCATCGTCTACCCAGGCGAGGTGCTGAAGCTCAACCTCGGGGACCTCGGCACGAACGACGCGTTCCGCCTGTACGGCACGGCGCCGGGCGGCAGCGAGTTCTATCTGATCGAGGACCTGACGGACGAGGTCGAGGGCGCCGACGCCTGGACGTGGACCGAGCAGCCGCTCCAGAACGAGGCGCTGCCGCTCAAGGGGACGTGGGCGGATTCGGGCGCGGCCGACCTGGAAGACGATTTTCTGCCCGGCAGCTTCATTCACCCGGGCCAGTTTGCCGTCGCGTTCTATGGCAAAACGGTCTACCTGTCCGAGCCCTACAAATATCACGTCTTCCCGGCCGAATATGCGGTCGAGATGCCCGAAACGGTCGTGGCGATCGCGCTCTCGGGCGCGGCGATCCTGGTATTCACCACGACCTCGGTCTGGGTCATCACGTCATCCAACCCGGCTTACCCGAGTTACCGGCGGCTGAGCGACCAGCATCCGCTGCTGAACACGCTGAGCCTCTGCCAGATCGGCGAGCGGTTGTACTACGTGACGCACGACGGGCTGGCCGAAGCGACGGGCGGGGGCGTGCGGATCATCTCGGGCCAGCAGTTCACGCGGGCGGCGTGGACGAGTTTCTGGACGGCGCCGGCGAACGTGAAGGAGAGCTTCACGGCCGACGGCGCGGTGTTCCTCGAGAACGGCACGACCGGCCAGAAGGCGGTCTTCTGGCTGGGCGAGGGCGGGGTTGAGGCCGTCGCGATGTACAGCGCGATCACCGGCGGCGCGCTGACGTTCCGGACCGGGACGCAGCGGTTCGAGCGGCCGATCTACCTGGACTATATCCGGCTGGTCTACAGCGGGACCGTGACGGTCAAGCTGATTCATGACGGGGGGACGGCAACGATTTCGACCGGGCTGGCGTCGCACGCGTATGTCGCGACGACCGTGGCGACCCCGACGCGGACGGCGGCGGTCGAGGTGACGGTCGCGGCCGGCGGCGTGCTGCAGGAGATCGAGCTGTATGAGCGGCAGGTGGTCCAGATGGACGGCCCGGTGCTGCGGCTGACGCATGAAAACGTGCCGGTGCTCGAGGACGTGTGGCTGCGGCTGGGCGAGGCCGAGCGGCTGGCGCTGGCGGTGCTGACGACGCCCGCGCCCGACCCGACGCATGCGGACCAGGACGCGACGCTGGACATCCTCAACCGGGCGGGCGCCAGCCTTGTATCCGGGCCACTGACCGTCGCGACGAACGGGGTTGTGATCCTGCCCAGGGGCGCGACGCTGGCCGACATGGTGCGGGTGAAGCTCAGCGCGCCGATGGCGGTGACCGGGCTGGACCTCTACCGGCGCCAGAACGTGACGGTCGGCGGGGCGCTGGAGATCTTGAACCCGGACGGCGGGGTGGCGCCCTGGCTGTACCAGAACTACGCGCCGGGCACGGAGGTCGTGATCACGGGCCTGCATGTGTTCGCGCTGGCCTACACGAACCTGTATCTGCACTACTTCGTGAACGGCGCGACCAGTCCAACCGATTCGATTAACCTCAGCGGCTCGCCCGGCGACCGGCCGATCCGGCTGGACCCCGAGCAGCAGGTGAGTCTGCTGGCGTTGGACTTCCGCAATAGCGCGACCTACGCATCGAGCACATCGCTCAACCACATGGTCTACAAGGTGGTGATCCATGCGCGGACGGTCCGGTCGATCAGCCCGGACGGGCCGGTCGTGGTCACCCATCCCATGGGCGACGCGCTGCGTTTCCCCGAGCGCGGGCGCTGGGCGGCGGTCAGCGCCGGGGTGAACGGGTCGACGGCGCTGGCGCTGTATTTTGATGGCAGCGGTTCGGCCGCGGCCAATTCAAGCAAGACGCTGACGACCGGAGCGGGGGGCGGGTTCGCGCGGTTCTCGCGGGCGCTGGCCGAATGCGCGCTGACCGAGGTGTCGGCCATCAGCGACGCGCCGATCGACCACATCACGCTCTACCCGCGCACGATTGAGCCCGTTCAGCAGGACATCCACTTTGTTTCACGGGATACGGGCGTGCAGGACTGGGTCTGGCATGATTATGAGTACGTGGGGCGCGGCGAGCCGTCGAGCGTCATGGTCGAGGCCGATTCCTATACCAACCTGGATCTGCTGCTGTTCAAGGACGGCAAGGCGAGCGAGACGCCGGACCAGACCGTGGAGCTGGACGCCGTGGCGGCGGCCGCGCGGCGCTATGAATTGCCGCTCCACACGGGGCAGGGCACCGAGGAAAGCAGGTATGTGGCGTTTGGGGTTTGCTCGCGGCTGGGCCTGCAGTTTCAGGTGAACGGCGCCGACGTCTTCCACACGATCAACGAGGGGTGGATCTTTGGCAAGCGGACGGAGGTCGTGGCGCCGGGCGGGGTAATCGACTGGGCAGCGCCGCCGTTTCGCATGCGGCACGTGAAGTTCACGGCGCCCGGGCGGCTGGCCTGCGGGATGGTCTGGGCCAGCGCCAGCGCGACGGTGAACGTCATCCACAACGGGGTGATCGTCGAGACGGTGGCGGTCTCGGCCGGCACCCCCTTCCTGTTCACGCGCGGCGCGGACCAGATCGCCGAGGCGGACGAACTGGTGATCGACATTGCCTGTACGGGCGAGATCTACCGCGCGATGTTCTGGCCGTTCCGGCGCGAGCGGGTCGGGCGCACGATCCAGTTGACGAAAAACGAGCAGGGGATCCCGGCCTGGTGGTACACGATCCTGGACCTGACGGAGGCCGATGAACTGGCATCGGGATACGTGAAGGGCGCAACCGGGACGCTCAATTTCTACGCGGACGGCGGCGGGGCGACCGTCACCAAGGCGGTCAGCGACGGGACGGAGTGGACGGCGCCGGCGATCGGGCGGGCGTCGGACCTGGTGCTCGACCTGGGCGGCACGGCCGACCTGAGCGTGACGGAGATCCTGCTCTTCTGCCGCGAGGTCATCGACATCCCGAACTCGGGGATCATCCTGCGGCGGGGGTTAGGCCGGAAAAACTGGCGGAACGTGACGGTGAATTTCCCCGAGGAGGGCGGGAGTTTCGGGGTCGCGCGGGTCGTGATGAAACCCGAGGACTACGCCGGGACGCCCGCGGCCGAATTGACGCTCACGCCTGTCTCGGGAATCGCCGAGACGATCAGCCCGACCGACGCGAGCGACCAGAAGCTCAGCATGTCGCTCGCGCGGGTGCGGCGCTGGAACGTAGACCTCGCGCACGCGGGCGACGTGGAGGAGCTGCACCTGATCGGGCTGACGCGGATCGAGTTTGACGGCGATGCGGTGACGATCCCGCGGGGCGAGGGGCCGTGGAGCTGGCAACAGATCCGGCTGATCGCGGCCAAGCTGATGCGGTTCACGTGCGTGCAGGTGATCGCCAGCAGCTACGGGGCGGGCATCACGTTCCGGCTCTACCGCGAGTGGGCGACGAGCCCCATCCAGAGCGCGCTGACGATCACGAGCAACCGGATGGTCCGGCTGGGCCTGCATGATCCGGCGTGGGAATGGGGGTTTGATGCGGTCGAGCCGGCGGGCGTGGTGATCGAGAAGGTGTGTCTGGCGGCGAATTCCGAGCGGCTGGGGCGATGATATGGGCCGGGACCGACATCCTGATTCACTGGGCGGACGGGAGCGTGTCGCGCGGGTTCGACGCGCCACAGGAGCTGACGCCGGCCTGCATCCCGATCGAGGACCTGGAAGAGCTGTTCTGCCGGGACGGCCGATTCCGGCGCGATTACGACGGCCGGTTCATTCATTACCGGGAGCGGCCGACGCGGCCCGGGCGAGGTAAGTAGCATGGATCTATCAGAAGCAAAAAAGACGATCACGGACGGGAGCGTGCATTGGCTGCGCTGGGCGCTACAGCTTCAACTCCACAGCATCACAGTCAAGTGGCGACGGATTGATTGCGCTCAACGAATAGCCCGGGACGAAAACGTGTTGGGCAGGTGTAGCGTTGACCCCTCATATCGCCGGGCAATTATCGAAATAGACAATGATCATCATGACTCACCAGAGGAACTGCTACACACGCTGAGGCACGAGATGTTGCACGTGCTGCTGGGTCAATTTGAAATCCTGCGCCAGCAGATTTCCAAGGTCGTGAGCGACGACATGTTTGAGGTGCTGGATGTCGCATGGCGCGACGCAAGCGAGCGCGCAGTGGCGATGATGGAGGACGCGCTTGATAACGGCCTGGGCTTGACCCCGGAAAAAATGATTGAACTAGCAAAAACCAGAGAACAGGAACGCAACAAGGAGCAGGGCCATGCCTCTTAATCTCGCATCGGATCAAATGCGGTCCAATGGCCGGGCGCGGCGGCTGGAGCAGCGGACGGCCGGCTGGCGCGGGACGCTGCCCAATGCGCTGGATGGGGGGAACGCGGGCGGCGGCGGGGGCGCGCCTTCGTGGGACCGGCGCAACCGGGCGATCCGCGAGCGGCGCGAGATGCTGGCGGACGCGCGGCCGCGGCCGCAGGCGCCGTTCGTGGCGACCGCACCCCGGGGCCTGGCGATCGAAGGGTCGATCGCGGCGAACAACGCGGAGCAGCGACTACAGCGGAACCAGCTGGGGGCGTTCCTGGCGCTGAGCGGCAACGAGCGGGCGGATGCCGGGCTCGCGCTGGCCCGGGCGCGGTTCCAGGATGACCAGCTTTACCGGGCGGCGCAGCTCGCGATGGGGCGCGACCAGGCGGAGTTCAACCGCGAGATGCAGCGGGCGGGGCTGAATCTGGATGTGTTCAACATGGGGCGCGACCAGGCCAACGCGGACCGGGCGTTCATGTACAACATCCACAACGATGGCTGGCGGCAGGACCCGCAGACCGGGCAGTGGATGAATCCGGGCCGGGCGGGCGAGGACCGCAAGCGGCGGCTGGAGGACGAGGACCGGATGATCGAGGCGAAGGACCGGGAACGGGCGCAACAGCAGCAGGCCTGGGAAAACTGGATGAAATGGATGGAGTTTCAGCGTGAAGGGCAGATGGACGGGCTGAACGTGACGCCCAACGGATACAACATGATCCGGGACACGCACAAGCAGCTTCAGGACGAACTGAAGGACGCTGAAGGCGCGGGTTGGTTCAATATGCGGGATGAAAACCAGATTCCGCAGGCTCAAGCGGCGCTTGCGGCGTTTGAGCGGCGATTCGGACCGGCCCTGGGAATCGCTGGCCAGCCGCAGCAGGCCACTGGCCTGAATGTTCCGGGCATGCAAGGCGGGGGGAGGACGACCTCAGCAAACGCGCCCCTGCAGATCACCATCACCCCGGAGATGCGCTCGAAAGCGGCGGCAGCCTTCGCTCAGAAAAACGGACGCTTTCCGGCACCTGATGAACTGAACCAGCTTCTGCAGGCCGTCATGGCTCAGATGCAATAACGACGAGGCAAAACCGATGGCACGGACGTTTGACGAGGCGCTGGAAGTTGCATTGAGCGGACGCGGCCCAGAATCGGCTGCTGGAGTCGATTTTGACACGGCGCTCGACCGAGCGCTGAATGGCAAGACGGCCGCGCCTGCGACCCCGCAATCTCAAGAACCGACGAATGATCGGCTTAACCGGGTCGGGCCGGAAGATGCGCCGCTGGCGCCCGCGCCCGTACCGGTGACCGAACGGTTGGGGCTGGACCTGGAACGCTGGACGCGGCGGGGCCCCTCGGGCGAGCGCGGCGTGCTGGGCGCGGTCATCCCGGCGCTGGGGCGGGCTGGGGCCCAGATGGAGACCGGACTGGGCGGCGCGCTGCAGATCACGGCGAACGTGCCGTTCAGCGGCGCGGGCCTCCTGGCCAAGGGGTTGGAACTGGCGACCGGGACGAATCCGCTCCGGGCGGCCGGACGGGCGCTGCGCGAACGGGGCAACCGCCAGGCCCAGATGGAGGGAGTCCGGGCATCCCGAAGCGTCGAGGAAGGCACGTCCGGCGCGCTCAAGATGGTGTGGGAACGGGGGCTGGAGACGGCGCCGCAACTGGCCGGTCAGGTGGCGCTGGGGGCCGCGACGGGCGGGCTGAGTGCGCCCGCGCAGTTTGCGGCGTTCGCGGCGCCGAGCTTCGTGCTCGAGGGCGGCGGCGCGTTTGACGAGGCGCTGAGAAAGAACCTGGCCGAGGGGACGGACGAGGACCGGGCCGAGGGGCTGGCGACGCTCCAGGGGCTCGCGACAGGCACGGGCGCGACGGGCATCGAGGTCCTGCCGTTTGCCGGCCTGTTCGGCAAAGTGCCGGGGATCGGGCGGTTCCTGCGGCGCCAGGCTACGCGCGTGCTCGGGCGCGGGGGGCGGAAAGCCGCGAGTCGAGCGTTTAGGACGATTACCGGCCGGATGGCCGCGGGGTTCGCGGGCGAGGGCTCGGAAGAGGCGATTCAGGAACTGTGGGGCGACACGGTCGACTACGCGATCCGGCGCGACCCGACGGTGTTTGACGACCTGGGGCGGCGGATGTGGGACTCGTTCCTCGTGGGCGGGGCGGCCGGCGGGGTATTTGGCGGCGTGCTGGACGCGGCCGACCGGCAGGGTCGGAAGCCGGCCGAAATCCGGCCGGCCGGGCCCGATCCGCTGGACAGCCTGCGACGGCTGTATGAGACGGCCGGGATCGAGAACGCGGACGAACTGATCGGCCGGGCCAGCCAGGACCTGCGGGCGGCGCCGGACGATGCGGCGCGGGCGGGGATTCTGGACCAGCATCTGGCACGGGCGCAGTATGAAATCCTGCGACGCAGCGGACTGACGCACGACCAGGCGACGGAGGTGCAGGGGCTGGCCGATCCCGCGGCGCGCAGCGCGCTGGCCCGGCGCTACACGGGCGAGGCGGCGGCGCTCCGGCAGATCGAGGCGGATTACGGGGCGGCCGAGCGCAAGCTCGAACGGCGCGAGGACGACCGGACGGTCCGGCTGTGGCAGGCCGAGGATGGGACCTGGCTGGCGCACCGGACGGGCGACCCGTACCCATGGCCGGCGCCGCCCGAGATCGCGCGGGCGGCCGATATCGAGACCGGCGGGGCGGGCGACATGGCGGGCGAGTCGGTCGAGATCGACCGGGGCGCGGGCAAGATGCCGGTGCGGGCATGGCGCGCGGGCGAGGATCTGTGGTTCAGCGTGGGGGACGGCGCGCCGGTGCGGGCGCGCGAGCGGCAGGCGCGGGCCATCGAGCGGATGCTGGCCGAACGCGAGGAACGGGCGCCGGGCCTGCGGGTGGACCTGATTGGGCAGGCGCCGCTGCCGACGCCGGCGCAGCAGGCGCGGATTGACCAGATCCGGGCCGAGCGCGGCCAGGAATGGATCGAATATGAACGGGCGCTGGGAAGCCCGCGGGCGGCGCTCGAGGCGTGGGAGGCGGACGAACTGGCCGAGCAGGAGATGGAAGCGGCCGGCCAGCTGGCGGAGGAACGGGAACTGGCGCGGGCCGAGGCCATCGAACAGCAGATTGCCGAACGGCGCGTGCGGCGGTTCACGCCGGGCGGTCGCGAGATTGGGGCGCAGCCGGAACCGGACTTTTACCCGGACGTGCCGTTGGCGGCAACGCAGCGGTTGGGAGAACCACGGCGCGGGCTTATGGTGCCGGCGGGCCCGCGGCCAAGCCGGATCAGCGTGCCGACGCGCACGGGCCTGCAGGAGGTCGAGACCCGGCCGACCGAGGGGCAGAAGGAGGCGGGGAACTACAAGAAAGCGCATGTCCGGATCGATGGGCTGGACGTGTCGATCGAGAACCCGGCGGGAAGCGTCCGGCGCGGGACGGACAAGAGCGGCCGGGCCTGGGAGCAGGCGGTCGTGGCGGACTACGGGTATATCCGGGGGACGAAGGGCCGGGACGGCGACCAGGTGGACGTGTTCATCCGGCCGAACAGCGCGCCCGAGGACGGACCGGTGTGGATCGTGAACCAGCAGGACCCGGAGACCGGCGAGTTTGACGAGCACAAGGCCATGCTGGGCTACGCGAGCGAGGACGAGGCGCGCGCGGCGTATCTGGGGAATTACGAACCGGGCTGGCAGGGGCTGGGCTCGATGGCCCGGATGGAGTGGGCGGAGTTCAAGGCGTGGGCGCGGAGTGGACGGAAGCGCGCGCCGGTTGAGCCGGAAATCCAGAGCGCGATGCCTGCGGCTGAGGCCAAGGGGCAACCTGTCGATAACATCGAACAGTTGCCCGTCACGCCCCCCGTCACGCCCCCCGTCACAGAAACTGCGCCTGCGCCCGAGACTGGCACGCAAACTCAAGAGACGGGCGTCCTTGGCGTGCTCTCGGCCGAGAAGCAGCAGCGGGCCGAGGAACTCAAGGCCAGGCTGCGCAAAAAGCTGTATGGCCAGGTCAACACGGGCATCGACCCTGAGATCCTGACCAACGGAATCGAACTGGGTGCGCTCTACGTGGAGGCCGGCGCGCGGAAGTTTGCCGACTGGTCCAAGGCCGTTACGGCAGATCTGGGTGAAGCGATCAAGCCCTACCTGAAGAGCATCTATCTGGGTGTGCGCAACTGGCCGGGTATGGAAGCCTACCGCGGAGAAATGGACAGCGCCGACCGGGTCGAATCTGCCCGTGACGCCGAGAAAGCCGCCCCGGAATCGCAGCCCGCACAGAAAGGTACAATTCCTGAAGCCATTCGGGACCGTTTGCTGGCCGGCGATAACTTCGTCTCGATCGTCAGCGCCCGCAAGGTGGTGGCCGATGTGCTGGGCCGAAAACTGGAAGCGGCCGAGATGAAGGCCGTCGATGAACAGGTTGAGCAGGGAGTGATTCTGGCGGCGCGCGCAATCGTGGCCGAGGGCCGCAGCCCGCAGGAGACGTTCGACCGGCTGCTGGATCTCATGGAGCGCCAGCCCGGCCTGAACGTGCGTTCGAGCACGAGCGTCATGAATCAGGCCTATTCAACGCCGATCCCGATGGGGTATCTGGCGAGCCGTCTGGCCGGGATTACGGACGCTACATCGGTCTTTGAACCGACGGCTGGACACGGCGCTCTCCTGATCGATGCAAACCCGGAACGCACCCTGGCGAACGAATTGGACATGGAACGGGCTGAGTTTCTGGGAACCCTGGGTTACCAGGTGCTTGAAGGAGATGCGCTGAGGAACATCCAAACCGCTCTCGCCCGGGGCAAGCGGGATGTCGTCATTGCCAATCCCCCATTTGGACGGGTGCGCGACGATCAAGGCATTGCCCGGATCTTCGATGCCGTCTTTTACCAGACCAAGGAGATCGATCACGCCATCGCCATGCAGGCGCTCCGAGTGATGAAAGACGACGGGCGCGCGGTGCTGATCCTGGGCGGGGCGAACGGCGTAGGGGATGCCCGCGCGGCAGAATACCAGGCCAAGACGAAGTCGGACTTTTACTATTTTCTTTACAACAATTTTAATGTGGTAGATCATTTTACTGTCAACGGTGACCTGTATTCGAAACAGGGAGCCGGTTTTCCCGTCGACATGATCGTGATCGATGGGAAAGGCAAGTCCAGACTTGATCTTCCCGCCGTCAGCCCGCCTCGATCTCTTCAATCCTGGGAGGATCTGAAAGGGCTTCTCGATGCAAGTGTTTATCCCCAAAATGCTGCCGGGGGCGTGGTCCAACCCGCCGCTGCGCCAAGTGGAAGTGGAGCCGTCGCGCAAAATCCTCAGCCGGCAGGAGTATCTGGACCTGCTGGCGCTCAAGGTAGACAGCCTGGCGGACGAGGCCGGCCCGGAGGAAATCGGGCGCCTGCTTCCGGAACTGTCACTCCGGCCGGGCGAAGTGGGGCAGACGCTGGCGGAACTGATGTACGAACCGATTATGATGGACGTAGACCCCGACCAGTTCCCCGTGACGTTAAGCCCGAACAGCCTGAAAACGATCAATCCGGAGGAGCAGGATCCGATCAGTCTTCAGGATTGGCTGGCGGCCGCAACGCCCAGCGAGACGACGTAGCCGAAACAGAGTTTCAGGTTGCCTACACACCGGGGGCCGCGACCCTCGAATCGGTGGGGACACTCGTTCCCCGCAACATGCAGACATCCATCAGTGAGGCGCTCAATTCGATTTCCATTGAAACGGGGAAATCGGTCGAGGCCTATGTTGCCGAAAACCTGGGATATAGCGAATCGCAGCTCGGGCAGTATTTTTCGGCCGAGCAGGTCGACGCGATTGCCATGGCGATCCGCAACGTGGAGCAAAACGCGGGATTCATCATTGGCGACCAAACCGGCGTGGGGAAAGGCCGGTTTGTTGCGGCCATGATCCGCTATGCCGAGCGCAAGGGTTTGATCCCGATCTTTGTAACCGAGAAGCCGAATCTCTATGCCGACATGATCCGGGATCTGTCGGATATTGGGATGAACAGCGCGAAAAATCCATTCCATCTGCTGCCGACCAACGAGGGGTTGACCGGCAAAGAAGCGGTGGACCTGCCGGACGGGCGGGTGCTGAAAAGCCCGAAGCGGTTGCGCGAGGTCTTCGCCAATGCGCTGACCGAGTTCGAGAATTCCAAGCAGTTAAAGGCCGGGGATGTTCAGTATCGTGCCATCGCAACAACTTATTCGCAGCTCCAGACAGTCAAAGGGGCTTTGACCTGGCGGCATGAAGCCCTGGAGCGGGCAATCCGCGGGGGCATGCTGATCCTGGATGAAAGCCACAATGCCGGGGGCAGCGAAACCCAAAATCCGAACGCGGCAATGGCGCGCGCGGATTTCGTGCGCCATCTCGTGGGTCAGGCCAAGGGCGTCATCTATTCGTCGGCAACCTACGCCAAGCGCCCCTCCGTGATGGATCTTTACCGCGCGACCGATATGCGATATGCCGTGGACAACATCCAGGACCTGGGCGAGGCGATCAAGCGCCACGGGATCCCCATGCAGCAGGTCGTGGCGAACATGCTGGCGCGGGCGAAGCAGTATATCCGGCGCGAGCGGTCCTTCGAAGGGGTGACGTTTGACGTTCGTAAGCAGACTGCGAACAAGGAATTCGCAGAGAACATGTCTTCCATCTTCCGGGCCATCGATCTGTTCGACAAATTCAAGCAGGACGCGATGGCAAATCTGGCCCAGACGCTGGCGGGTTCGGGGGAACATCTGGCGCACGACAGTTCGACCGGCTCGGCTGGCGTCAGCAGCACAAACTTCAATGCGCTGATGCACAACGTCGTCGATCAGATGTTTCTCGCGCTCAAGGTCGAATCGGTGGTCAGCGAGGCGGAAGCGGCGCTCAAGGCGGGCGAGAAACCGGTCATTGCTCTCTCCAACACGATGGAAAGCCTGCTCAAACGCGTATACGAAGAAGGGGAGCACCAAGCCGGCGACGAGACGGATCTTAGCTTCCAGGATGTCATGCTGCATTATTTGCGGCGCTCGCGCGAGGTCACGATTCGGCCTCCGGGCGGGAGAAGGGGCGACTCTTACCGGCACTACCTGACCGACGATGAACTGGGGCCCGCAGCCCTGAGGGTTTTCAATGACGCGCTCCAGTTGATCCGCGAAGCAAACCTCGGGAATGTGCCGGCTTCGCCGATCGATTACATCAAGCACCGAATCGGGCAGATTCGCGTGAATGGAAAAGCCGTCGTGGTCGGCGAGATCACCGGCCGCTCATTGATGCTGGACTACTCGGGACCGATGCCGCGCTTCGCGCGCAGAGAGATGGCCGACATTGGGCCGGGCGGCCGGACTAAAGCGATCAAGAAGTTTCAGGACGGCGCGATCGACGTGATGGTCATCAACCAGGCTGGTGCAACAGGCATCAGCCTGCACGCCGATGCGAAGCGGGCGAAAGACAAACGCCGGCGGCGGATGATCATTGCCCAGGCCGATCGGAACATCGACACGTTCATGCAGACCCTGGGCCGGGTCCATCGCACGGGGCAGGTCGTTGCACCAAGTTATCGCCTGCTGCTGACGGATCTGCCGCTGGAGCTACGGCCGGCGTCCGTGCTGGTCAAAAAACTGGCCAGCCTGAACGCGAACGTGACGGCCGAGAGCCGCGGGGCGGTCGGCTTCGATGTGCCCGACGTGATGAACGTCGTGGGCGATCAGGTCGCCTACGAGTTGCTGGCCGGCGATCACGAACTGGCCGACGCACTGGGCCTGGACCCGGATGAAGTAAAGCCGGTTGAAGGGGAACCAGGCCGAGGGATTCAAAAGGTGACGGGCCGGGCCGCCCTGCTTCCGCTGAACGAACAGGCGAATCTTTGGAGACAGCTTGGTGAGGGTTTTGAGCAGACACTGGAAAACCTGCGGGCCATCGGCCAGAACCCGCTACGCGCCGAGACTCTCGATCTTCAGGCGAAGATTCTGTCGCAAACCGTGCTAAAACAGCCGACGACGGGATTAAAACAAAGTCCGTTCACCGAGCGGGCGATGATCCAGCGGGTGAGCGTCAAAGCGATCGGCAAACCGTTTACGAGCCAGCAAATTACCGAGGCTCTCGCGGCGGCGGTCGGCGGATCTGCAAAGGAACCATTCTATGTGCTGAGCGAAATGGGGAAGGGAAAGACAAATGACATAAGGCGCGATGCCGTGGACGCAGTCCGCAAATTTCTCTCCGAGCAGCAGTTCTCCAGCGATCAGGCGCGGGAATCATTTCAGCGGCGGCTCAACGAGCAGTTCAATGGGGTGAATCAGATACTGCAGCGTGCGCCGATCGGGTCGCAGGTTACGGTCACGCCAGGCGGCGGAGTGGGCGAGCCGTTCATGGGGATTATCATTGGAATCGAACAGACCGGCACGGCCAAGAGCCCGGTTGCGCCCAGCACATGGAGCTTGGTGATCGCCGCGCCCGAGGGTTGGCGCCAGACAAAAATCCCGTTCTCGCGGTTTTTGGGGCAGGAAGCGGCCTTCGGCATTCACGAGACGGGCGAGAACGTACTGGCGATGTTTGACCGGGCGCAGAGCGAAGCGCGCGAGGAGCGATTTATCGCGACAGGCAATCTGCTGGCTGCGGCTGAGTCCCTGAACAACACAGGCCAGATCATCAATTACACGACCGAGGATGGGCGGCGCGTCGACGGGATTCTCATGCCCAAAAACTGGGAGCCTTCGCAGTTTGAGCGGCGAATCATCTTCACCAGTGCTCAGAACGTCATCCGTTTCATGGAAGCAGGGGATACCCCCGTCACGGAAAACGCCGAGTTCATGATGGAGATGGACGGCGATCAAGTGAAATTCGATGCGCCCAAGTCCAAGGCTGCCGGCGGTAAGTATTTCCTGAACCAGAAGGCGCTGGCGGCGGCCGATGCCGAATATGTCAGCCGTGGCAACCGCATGATCATGACGATCCCGAAGGCGAGGGCAACGGCTGTCATTCAGGCATACATGGACTCAGGGATTTCATTCGAACCGCCGAATATCCCGCGGTCGAGGAACCGGGCGGCGGAGATCGAAGGGATTGAGACAGATGACCAGTTGCGCGAGGCGCTGGAAGGCGAGGGAAGCGGTCAATTTTCCGGTCGTCAACAACCCATCCAGCCCCCTACAGCCAGCCCGCGCGACATCAAGGCCGTGACGGACGAGCTCACGCGGATCGCCCAGCGGGCGACGGGCGGGCCGGGGATGGTGATCGCGCCGACGCCGGCGGACCTGCCCGAGAACGTCGTGCGAGACGCCGAGAGCCGCGGCATGCAGGCCGACAACATTGAGGCGTATTTCGGTCGGGACGACCAGGGCCGGCCCCAGATGATCTACGTGGCGAGCGTGCTGGCCGAGGAGGCGGCGTATCTGGGCATCCCCGCGCGGATCTACGCGCTGGCCAAGTGGATGCACGAGGCGGGAATCCACTACGGGCTTGAGGGGCTTCTCGGCGCCGAGGGGAAAGCCGCGTTCCTCCAGCAGGTGGTCCGGACGGTCGGGCTCTACCGGATCCGGCGCGATCTGCCGCAGGGGTATGAGGGGCTGGATAAGCTGGGGCAGGCGGAGGAATACCTGGCGCGGCTGAGCGAGCGGATCGCCCAGGGCGAGCCCCTGCCGGGCGAGGCCGGGATCTGGCGCCGGCTGGCCGACTGGCTGCGGACGCAGCTGCGGCGGATCACGGGGATTCCGATCCGGCTCAGCGAGGGCGAGATCGCGCGGGTCGTGCGGGACGCCGTGCGGTTTGCCCAGACGGGCGAGCGCGGGGCGGGGAGCCTGGCGGTTGCGGGGGCGTTTTCGGTGCGGCAAAAACCGTTTGCCGAGCAACTGGCGGCACTTGAGCGCGGGGAGTGGGACAGGACGAAGACGCTGACGGTCGGGATCACGCCGGACGTGCTGACCATGCTTAATGCGCCGATTCATCGGCTGACCATGGCGCCGGACGATGCAATCAAGATCATCTCGGAGCATCAGCTTACGCGCGAAGAATTAGCCCGTATTCCGGATCTCATGAAAGATCCGATTATGGTCTTTGCTGCCCCAACAACCGCGAATTCGGCTGTCATTATGACCGAGATGGTGGACGGCATGGGTCGGCAGGTTATGGTGGCGATCCATCTGAACGAAAAGGATGGACGAACTCAGGTCAACAGAGTGGCCAGCGTCTATGGACGCAACGATGCCAAGAGTTACCTACTCTGGATCGAAAACGGCAAGTTGGCCTTCATGGACAAAAAGAGAAGCCGCCTGTGGCTCCAATCTAGAGGGCTACAATTGCCCAAAGAGGGAGCCAGAGGCGGCGTAATCAACTACTCAAATGTAGCATCGGAAGCCGACCTGCGCAAGTTTAGAGAAGACTTGGGGCGGGGCGACGTAAAATTCAGCGCCCGTCCACGGCGGCCCAAGGGCGAGGCGCCGCTCACGCTCGATCAACTGAACGACGACGTGATGGCGCGGATCCGCGAACTGCGGGAACTGCAAGCCGGGATGGCCGAGGCGCAGGAGAAGATGCAGGCGCGGCTGGCGCGGGCGCGGCAGGCGGGATACCGGCAAGGCGCGAAGGCGACGCGGAAAAAGGCGGGCGAGACGGTCGACACAATGGCGGCCAAGGAAGCGGAGCGGCGGGGCGAGGCCGCGCCGAAGAAGCGCGAGAAGCCGCCCAAGACCATCACGAGCGTGATCCATGAAGCGTTCCGCATGGGCGAGCGGGCGGGCCGCGAGCAGGGCATGACGCGCGCGGCTGAGGATCTGATCGACCAGTCGTTCCGGCGGATCGAGCGAGAGTATGAGCCGTCGGGCAATTACACGCGCTGGGAGAGTGCGCTGCGCCGCGTCGAGGATGAACTGGACGGGCTGGACCTGGCGCTTGAGCAGGCCGAGACGGACGAAGCGCGGGCGGAACTCGCGCAGCGGGCGCTGCGCAAGATGTTCGGGCCGCAGCGGTATCTGGAGATCCGGCGGGCGACGCGGGGCGACGTGCTGGAGACGCTCAAGTACCTGCGGGGCAAGCTGACCGAACATGAGAAGCGGCTCTATGGCAAGGCCCTGCGCTCCATCGTGCAGCGCAACCGCGCGCAGGACCTGTATAACGACAAGCGGCGGCCGGGCTTCGATTTCGCCGACCAGTGGCGGCGCCTGACCGAGCGGTTCCGCGAGGCCGACAGCCTGGCGCAGCGGCTCAAGCAGGCGCGCGACTACCTGAAGGAGATGAAGAAGCGCGGCCCAACGCCGAGCGAAGTGAAGGCGCAGGAGACGCGCATCCAGGAGCTGCAGGCAGCGCTCGAGGAAGTGTTCGGCCACATGCCGGTCAAGGAGGCGCGGGCGCTGTATGAGCAGCTTCAGGGCATCCTGGCGGGGTCGAACCTGATGCAGGAGGTGGTGATCCAGCGACTCCGGACGACGCGGGCGGAACTCTCGGGCCGGATCGGCGAGGAAGTGGCGCGGGCGCACGAGGAGATCCCGACGGCCGGGGAGCGGACTCCGGTTCGGCGGGGCATGGCGCGCAACCTGGTGGTCGACGCGCGCGGCAGTCTGGAGAGTTGGGCCATGGGGATCGGCGGGGGCCGGACCGACACGAACGCCTACGGCGCGCTGTATGAGAACGTGCGGGACGGCGAAAGCCTGAGCGCGACCGCGCAGGCCGACGCGCACAAGGCGCTGATCCGGAAACTGGAGGAACTGGGGTTCACGGACGACGAGATCCGCGACCTGCAGACGGACGAGAAGGTTTACACGCTGGCGGGGCATGACCATCGGTTCACCCGCGCGCAGCTCATGAGCCTGTATCTGCACATGCTCGACGCCGAGGCCGTGGGCAAGCTGTACCGCAACGGCTTCAAGGGCGAGCAGAAGCGGGGGCTCAACAAGCTGGGCGAGGACGTGATCGCCAACCTGACGGAGGAACTGACGACCGAGAAACTGGCCGAACGGCTGACGGGCAAGCTGACAGAGCGGGAAAAAAGCCTGGCGCGGGCGATGCGCGAGATTCTGGCCGGCATGAGCGAGGAGGGCAACCGGACGGCGCTGCGCCTGAAGGGCCGGGAGATCTTCCTGAACGACACCTACTGGCCGCTGAGCGTGGACCGGGGCGTGCAGCCGAAACTCGAACTGGAGCAGATGTCGCCGGGATACGGGACGGAGCAGCTTGACCGGCTGGGCATGCTGCGCGAGCGCGTCCCGCACGGCAACCCGATCGTGCTGCGCAACGCATTCGACGTGTTCGCCGAGCACGTGACGAAGATGGCGGACTTTACGCACCAGAGCCTGCCGACGCTGGACGCGCTGGCCGTGCTGAACGACCCGGCGACGAGCGACGCGTTGATCCGGCGGCTGGGCAAACGGTTCCCCGCGCGGATCCGCGAAACGCTGGCGCGGACGGCGCACCTGCAAACACACTCCGACAAGTGGCGCTACCTGGGGCGGGTGGGCGCGGGGATTGAGCGACGGGCCGCGGCGGCCATCCTGGGATTTCGATTGACGTCCATCGCGAATAACCTGGTCGGCGGCTCGATCCTGATGATGAATGAACTGGGCAAGCTGAGCCCGACGTATGCCGCGCAGTATGCGGCCTACACGCAGCCCGCGACGTTCTGGGCGGAGCGGGGCCGGCGGATCAAGGCCAAGCTGCTCACGAGCGGGTATCTCTATAACCGCTGGGTGATGGAGCCGACGCGGGTTTACGCCAACCTGCCGACCGACGAAGAGAGCGTGAGCGGCCGGTTCGCCAAGCAGCGGCTGCGGCTGCGGGCGCTGACGAACTTTGCGCTCCACGGCATGGCGGCGGCCGAAATGATGAACGCCGCGCAGGCTTACGCCGTGCTGACGCGCAACGGTTGGAGCGAGGCCGACGCAGTTCGCCAGGTCGAGATCATGACGCGCCGGACGCAGAACCCGAGCACGGCCATTGAGGAATCAGGGTTCTACACGACGGTCAAGGAGCACGGCGGCGTGGGGCTGGTGTTCCCATTCTTCGGGCAGCCGACCGTCGCGTCGAATGTCCTGCTGCGCGATGCGTACCAGTTGGCGCACGCCATGAAGACGGGCCGCGGCCGGAAGGAAGCGGCGATCCGGACGCTCGGTTCGATGGCCGCACTGGGCGCGAACAGCCTGTTCTCGGGCGGACTGACGATGCTGGTGACGGCCGCGGGCTACGGCCTGCTGAGCGGCGGGGGCGGAGACGATGAGGAAGAACGGGTCGTGCGCTACGGCCTGGCGCGGATGATCGGCGACTCGCTCGACACGCTCGTGCCGGGGGGCGGGTATCTGCTGGCTGATCCGCTGGCTGAAGCGATGGCGAGCGTCGTGCGGGGCGATGACCTGGAAGCGACGAAGCTGCTGAAGTCGATCTATATGGGGCCGACCAAACAGGTGAGCGAAAACATGCTGGTCGGGATGGCTAAAAAGCCGATCTCCGGCGCGAAAAAGATCGTGGACGGCTGGCAGGACGAGGACTACAGCAAACTGCTGCGCGGGGTGTATGACCTAGTGGACGCAGTGGGGATGGCGTTCGGCGTGCCGGTCGGGGGCATCACGCAGGTGGCCAAGAGCGCGCAGGGCGTACTGACGAAGGGGGAATAGCATGGCGCAGGTTCCGCGGCAGAGGAAGCGGCCGGCGGGCGGCATCGGGATTCCCGCGGGGATCGACCCGGGGATCGCGCAGGCGCTGGGCCAGATCCAGGACGTGCTCTCCCGGCATGAGGATCAGATCGGGGCGCGGACGGCGCCGACCGTGGCCAAGCCGTTTCAGGTGGAAGTGGCGGCGCCGAAAATCGAGGTCCGGCCGAGCGGCGAAATCGTGCTGTACGGGCGCCGGCTGATTTTCCGGGACGGCCGGCTCGTGACGGCGACCGCGCCGTTCCCCGCGGATACGGCGCCGCTGCCCGGCGCGGGGGTTGACGCGGGCGGAAGCGTGAGCGGGCTGGCCGGGGTTTTTCGCGGGACCGTCATGGCCTGGCACATGAGCTCGATCGTGTATGGGCGCGACCCGGCCGAAACCGTCCGGGCGATGGCGCTCATCTGCAACGGCGGCCAGACGATCACGGACGGCGTCTCGTTCGTGTTCCGCGAGGTCGACGTCGATGGGAGTGAAGTGGCAACGAATCAGTACCAGACGGGCGACCGGATTTATCTGGGCAGCAACCTGGAACTCTGGACGAACTTCACCGGGACGGGCGGGGGCAACCCGGACGGCTATGAGCCCAGCGGCCCAGGTCGCGTCCAGATGGGCATCCGCATCGCGCTGACCGACACGCCGGTCTATGCCTACTGGCCGTTCCCTGACGGCGAGGCCGTCGATTTTACCCATGCGCCCGTCGTGTCGGTGACGACCGATCCGGGGGCGATGCTCCAGCCCGTGCTGGTGTGGACCACGTAGGGGCACTCCATGGCGGCAGATCTGACCAGCGTCATCCCGGCCTTCAGCGCGGCGCCCGCTCCTTCCAACATCAATGGCGTGCGGCTGCCCAGGGGGCCGACGTGGGCGCCCGTACCGATCCCCCACGCCCGCGTGACGCCGGGGTATCTGTCGAGGTTCGTCTACGATGCCATCGGCTTCGCGCCGGTGGGCGGGCCGACCAAAGCCAATCTGTCGAGCATCATTGCGCACATGAATGCGATCATTGATGCGCGGGTGCGGCTGGCGTCGCTAATCCAGTATTTGGCCTGGGTGGCGACCGGCGGCAACGGGATCAGCAGCCAGAACATTGAGAACACAAGCGCGCGGGCCTACTACCTGATCACGGGGGCGAGCGCGACGACGCTGACCTGCAAATACAGGGCCAGCATGGGCGATGTCGATCCCAATAGTGCAGGCTATACGTTTTTCACGCTCAATCCGGACTGGCCTGGTAGCGGCGGGCGGCTGCTGACGCACAATGTGAGCATCCGGCTGCCGTCCACGGGCTGGATCAAAATTGCGGGCCCGTCGATGCTTCAGCGCCATGCTGGCGTCTACTACGTCGCCGTCGATTTCCCGACGCCGATCAGTGACAACGACACCATCACGTTCACGCTGGCCAACCCGGCCGGCAACAAATGGCTGGAGCACCTGCCGGGGGAGACGGACGATATCAGCGCCGCCGTGGAGTTTTATGTTGGCGGATTTCGGCCAAACTACGGGCATCCCACGGTGATCGCGCCGTTCTGGGGCGTGCAGAAGCGCAAGACCTTTGAGCTGCCCGGCACGTATAGCTATCAGTTGGAGTCGTCGGGCGAGGTATTCATGCCGGCGGATAGCGGGCTGCCCTATTGGGAGGCGGTCGCTCGCGGTCCGGGGGTGGACCCGCTGGACATCAGTTCAGGCACGCTGGGGGCGCTGAATGTCGCCACGCCCAACGGCGGCGCGACAATCGGCAGCATCGCGGGTCTTATCTTTCTGCTGGTTTGGGCGGGCTATGACCGCATGACCGTGACCTACTGGAAGGAGTCCAGCGCGTCCGATGCGCTGTGGGTGGGCCAGAGGATTTCGAAAAACTGGAAACCCAACTGGGCGGGCGACTACGGCACGGTCAATGTGAGCGAAGCGCCGGGCGTGCCGTTCTACGCCGATGGGAATTGCCGCAGCGATGGGCGGCCGCTGGCGCCGAATCAGGTCGATACCAGCGCCACGAATCCGTTCGACCCCGAGGCGTGGGATCTGCTGGCCTACGGAATCCCGTGGCTCAACTGGCAGGTGATCCCCGGCGTGCCCCTCTGGAAAATGCTGCGCTGGGAGCCTGAGGGCCTGACGGCCCTGTGCAACGAGCATCTGGACCCGCCGGACGGCTACCATCCCTCGCGCCAGTGGGGGATGCGCGGAGGGTATTCCACGCAGATCGTCGTGGACGGGGTGCTGGTCGAGCAGCGCGACAGCGAGCAGAACTACGACAACCCGACCGCCTACGGACCGATGGGCAACCAGTCCACCACGCGACTGACGGGATATGGGTTTACCGCCGCATCGGACGTGCTGACCAAAAGCAAAATCGCAATGGGCGGGGTTGACCGCCATCTCTACGACGGCACGCGATACGGATCCGTGCTGAAGCAGCAGACCATGGGCGACCGTGCGTTTGACCTGGTCGTCCCCAATATCCGAACGGACACGTCGGACCCGCAGCCGTTCCCCGGCGGCGTCTTCCATTACGGGACGGTCACGGGCCCCAACGGCGGCAGCCATCCGTGGCACATCGAACTGACTGACCAGTGGAACACCTACAACCGGTACGGGACGGTGCGCGCCCCCGGCACCAAATTGACCGGGCTCACCGTGCAATCGGCATCGTATGACTCCGGCAGGCATCGGATGACCATCACGTTCAACAACCGTGTGGTGACGCTGGGGTCGTCTCATCCGACGCTGCCGCAGTTGGAGCAAGTCAACGACATCGCGTGCGGCGGGACCGTCGTCGCGCCGCCCAACGGCGTGCGGCTGCGAAACTGGATGGCATGGAACGCCACGATTGGGTCGGGGGACTATCTGCTCAAGCCAGGCGACGCGCTGATCCCGACGAGCGGAGCGCCGTCGGCGCTGCTCAATCGGCAGTTTGCCACGGTGAGCGTTGCGCCCTATGCAGGCAGCAAACAATCATGGATCCCGAATACGACCAGTCTGGAGAACCTCGACATCCAGACGCGCACCTATCGGATTCCGCTGGCGAGCGCCGCCGAAACGATCAGCAACGTGACGGTGACGCGGAATTCCGGCGGGACCAATCTGACCGTGCAAAACGCCACGGGCGGACCGTTTTCGGTCGGGCTGGCCAAAGACGTTTGCCAGTATCGCAAGGCCGTGGATGGCGACGGCAATGGCTGGGCGGAATTCCGTTTTAGTCATCTCAATGCCACCAGCAGCGACGCCGACCGCATCCTCGCGATCACGGTGGAGACGGACGCCGACACCTATACCGATACGCTGAATTTAAAAACGGGCAGCACGAACTACGGAGCTTATGACGGCAACGGCGGCACGGACGCCGAGAACATCTTTTCGATCACGTGGCCGCGTGCAGTGTCTGCTGTGTCGGGCACGGTCGTCTACGAGAACCCGGCCACTGGCGAGGAAACGATTGCTGCGCTGACGGTGATTTCGGCCACAATCACCCACTTTTCCAGCATCATCGCGCCCAACAATATGTGCGTCAACGTGACCAGCACCACCAGCGCCACGGTCTATCTGCCAATGCAGCACCAGGGGGCGCGGTTCCGTGTGGTCATCACGATGAGTTCGGGGTATGGCGGGTCGAGCGACGATTACTTTGACGACTATGTGGCGATCCATCAGGGGTTGCCGTCGCAGCAATTTAACGGCGAAGATTTTGAGGATTACGGGTGCCGAGGCGACCGCTGCGTAGTGCAGGACGAGCAGGAAAACGGCCAGTGGATTCTGGCCCAATGGTTCTCGGATCTGGGCGGGACGTTTGCCGGCGTCCAGTTTGCCGTCGCCGATTCGTGCGTTGCCATGCCGGGCATGGGGCAGGTCTGGCGCAACGGATCGCTCTGGACGCGCGGCACCAACTTCGATTACTGGGGCGCGGCGGGGCTAATCTATGGGATCACGGACGTGAGCCACGGCGACCAACTCAACCTCCGCATGTATCTGGCCAACCGCCATGCCGAGATGCTGGCGGCCACCGTCAATGCCTACCGCAAGACGCTGGAGACGATGCTGGGGCAAATCCGGTGGACCTTCAGCAGCGCCGAAATCGTGGGGCATTGGGAAGGGGCGCTGGAGCGCTACTCGTTCGGTCAGGTGGCATTTTTGGCGACCCCCATCGAGTGGGAAGACCCGACGATTTCCAAGACGACCCCCGATGGTGAGTATCTCAATTTCATCACCGGCGCCTTCGGGCTTGTCTCGCCCAGCCACTATATCCGATCCTGCGAGATGCAACTGGCACATGGGCCGCTTCGCTCGCATGTGCTGGATCGGCTCCGGATCGCGCGTGAGGAACTGGGCTCAGCCCAGATTAACGCCAAGATCTCCGGGCTGCATGTGGTTGAGACGCATTGGTTCTGGGGTTACGAGACTGATTTTGGGACTGAACATCCCGACGGCATTATTTTCAACCGCAACGTGTTCGACAGCGATAAAGGCGACTGGTGGGGCGTGGGGGTTATCGCCGAGGTGGACGACATCCAAGGGGACCTCGCACTGGCGCTGCTAGGCGTCAAGGAGGATGGCGGCGGCGGGCTGGATGCGTTTATCCTGCATGTCGCCGGCACAGCGGGTACATTCGAGGACGATCATTACGCGGTATCCAACGTGCAGGAATTGGCGGAAATCTACCTCGACAACCGGAACAGTTATCTCGCCTTCGAGATTATTCTCGTGCCGGCCAACATCCTAGGCATGAGTCTCGACCTGCTGACGGCTGGCACCTACGAGGCGATTGCCGACCTCTACAACATCTACTCGACCGAGAACATCACGTTCGGGGGATTCAACGGCCAGTTGGCTCTGGGCACCAGCGTTTCGCGCCGTGTGGAATGGGACGAAATTTCATTCGGCGCGGGCAAACTCGCGGCCAGCCCCGACCTCAGCCTCTTCGCGGATCACGGATTCCAGCATGCCGAGATCCCGGCGACGACCTAACAGATCGAGCGTGTAGGTGGTCGGCATCTGGCCGGCGGGGTAAGCGATGAATTCCGCCTGCCCGCGGGCC
>ERZ795049.1782-NODE-1782-length-27072-cov-5.177481_pt1 | contig 27072 bp, 25 predicted proteins | sample MGYA00375133_ERZ795049 | MGnify/ENA primary metagenome ERZ795049 (study PRJEB30178, sample SAMN05720147) | activated sludge metagenome | isolation source: anaerobic digester from wastewater treatment plant | place: Japan | collected 2015-04-20 ... | reverse complement strand
TGTTGAAGAGTTTGTAAAGATAGAGCCCACCGATAGCATAGTGTTTAGGGATATGGTTTTGTTTGATTATAAGGGAGGCAAGCATTATGAGAATATCGGCGGATATCTGAAGTTTTACATACTTGCATTTGAAGGGAGCAGAGTGGTTGACACCTTGGAATTCAACAAAAGGGATCTGCCTCCGCTTTCTGATATAAGCGATATATTGAAGCTTGTTAAAGATGGCATTGAATCAGCTGATATATCAAAGATAGCCCAAGCTTCGGCAATCAGTATAAGGAGGAATTTAAACAGATTGCCCTATGACATATATAATGCTGTCGAAAAGCTGAGTCATGCAACGGGCGGGCTTGGATTAATCGGCGGACACAGCGGGAATGTGCTTGGAATAATATACGATGACAGGGAAAGGTGCATGTATACGGCTAAGAATATAGATGCAATAGCAGGATGCAAGCGTTATTTGCTTGAGACTTTATTGGGAAATGAATATGAAAGGGATTATGATTATCGTCCCGGATAATAGGGGAGAGATGTGGCATGGCGTAGCCGTACATGGTTTGGGCTTAATTAGCACAACAATAAGTCGTTGTAACTAAACTTAATGGATTTGTGCAACATTTACAATTTTGATATAATTATGCTGTTAGCATTTAAAGAACATATCCTGAAGTGCGGAGTAGTAGATTATTCTCATTTCAACAGCTTAGATTAAAGTAAAGGGAGAAAGAGATGCGAGAAATATCAGCAGTTATTATTTCTATTATGTTCATTCCCGTATTGAGTAAAAGAAAGATACCCATTGGAATTGCGATCTGCATCTGTGCAGTGATAATGGCATTATTAGGAGGACTTGGATTTGTTGATTTCGGAAGTGTCATTACAGGTACTTTTTTTGATCTCAATAAAGTATGGCAGCTTGCAGTTGTAGCTGAAATATCCATTATCGGAGTATTAATGAAAAAGTACGGAATCATTGATGAGGTCCTTAATTATTTGTCAAAAGTGATTAAAAGCAGAAGGCTGATTCTTATGTTTATTCCCGCATTAATCGGTATGCTGGTTGTGCCCGGAGGCGCCATCATGTCGGTACCTTTGGTCGACCAGCTTGGAGAAAAGTCGAACCTGCCCAAACCTCAAAGGGCTATAATCAATTTGATATGCAGGCATATATCCATTCACTTTATGCCATATGCAACCGGGTTTTTGGTTGTATCATCTCTTGCACCCCAGATTTCAATCTATAAGCTGATTGGATTGAACTGTGTTTTTGCTGTGTTGTATGTAATTGTCGGATACTTTCTATACATAAGAAAAATCCAGGATGATGAGATTTCCCAGAATAGTTTTAAGTGGAAGGATATGGCCAGCCTATTAAAGTACACTGCGCCAATTTATGTTCCTGTAATTCTAAATCTGATACTGAAGGTTCCTTTTTACTCTGGGATGCTTGTTAGTTTGCTGGCTGTATTTTTGCTTCACCCAACAAAGGCCTTTCTCACGGATGCTCTCCGGGCTTTTAATTTTAATGTGCTTTATGCTCTGATAGGCGTTTTTCTCATCCAGGGAATCATTGGAAGGATGGAGTCCCTTACTTCTGCTTTGACTCTGATTTTTGAAAACCCGAATACCGTTATGCTTGGTATTATAGCAACGTCACTTTTCTTCGGTGTTACAACCGGCTTCCAGCCTACCGCCCTTGGAGTAATATTGCCGGTTCTTGTCACATTGCCCATATCCGGGAATATGCTGTTGTTGTATTGCTATTTTGCATATAACTGGGGATTTATAGGATACTTTTTTTCTCCGCTTCACTTATGCCAGCTATTTACCTGTGAATACCTAAAAGTGCAAATGACCGATTTATATAAGGAGTATTGGAAATTTTTCGTCTCCCTTGCCGCCGTCATAGTCATCAGTTATTATTTAATGGCGTTCTTTTTATTATAACAAACACTCCCATCCCTTCTATTGCCCAAGGGCTGCCAATACGCACCCTTGTATGGCTGTCAGGTGTTTTCCCTTTATCGAGGCTAATAGTTCCGTGTCATAGGTGCCCGGCTGGAGCCAGATATTTTCTATACCTAATTGGGCGGCTTCTTCTATAAACGCCATTCCCCTCTTTGGCGATACCACCATATCCAGAACCTCAGGCTTCTCCGGCAATGCTGCAAGATTCGGATAACACTTATCGCTGTCTACATTATCGTACATAGGGTTTACGGGAAATACTGTATAGCCTTCAGCTTTTAACCTCTTGTAAATCTTATTGCCGAACTTGTCCGGGTCATTGTTAGCCCCTATTACAGCCCATATCTTCTTCTCCAGCATTGATTCTTTAATATCTGCATGCTTATTCAATAATTACACCGCCTGTCTGTTCAATTTGTAATATACATTATCTTATAATTTTATCATAAACTGAACAGAATTATAATTATACTGTAACAGCAGAATATTTTCATTGCGGAAATTTCTTATAAATGCTAATATTATCAAGGAATATCAGGAATCATAATTATTAATACGGAGGCTGAATAATGAGCATAACCCTTGAAGTATTCTTACAGCAGCTTGCATCCAACCCGGCGTTTTTCATAATAGTGCTCCTTACTATTGGGGTCATCCTGGTTAATGGCTGGACTGATGCGCCCAATGCCATAGCTACCTGTGTTTCTACCAGGGCAATAGGCCCAAGGAATGCAATAATAATGGCAACGGTTTTTAATTTTTTTGGTGTCTTGGTCATGACAATGATCAATGCTACAGTAGCACAAACAATATACAATATGGTCGATTTCGGGGGGAATTCAAGAAATGCTTTAATAGCCCTTTGTGCGTCTCTGTTTGCTATAGTAACATGGGCAACTGCCGCCTGGGCCTTCGGTATACCTACCAGTGAGAGCCATGCCTTGATAGCAGGCATCTCAGGAGCTGCAATAGCATTGCAGGGCGGTTTCTCAGGGATTAACGGCGAACAGTGGATGAAGGTCATATATGGGTTGTTCATGTCAACGCTATTGGGCCTGGGTTTCGGGTTTATTTCTGCATGGCTCATACAGCTTATCTGCAAGGGTTTGGACCGGCGCAGGACCATACCGATGTTCCGGAAAGCACAGATTCTCGGTGGGGCAGCAATGGCATTCATGCATGGGGCCCAGGACGGCCAGAAGTTTATGGGAGTTTTCATGCTGGGGATATTCCTGGCTAACGGACAGACTGGAGTGACCCGGTTTACAATTCCGATATGGCTTATGCTGCTTTGCTCTGTGGTTATGGCATTGGGCACCTCCATCGGAGGCTATCGTATTATTAAAACCGTTGGAATGGATATGGTCAAATTAGAGATGTATCAGGGTTTTGCGGCGGATCTGGCTGGGGCGGCATGTCTTTTGATTTCCTCATTGTTTGGCATACCCGTCAGTACTACCCATACCAAGACAACAGCAATAATGGGTGTTGGCGCCGCAAAAAGGATTTCCAGCATCAACTGGGGAGTAGTAAGGGAAATGGCGGCAGCCTGGATTTTGACTTTTCCCGGATGCGGCCTGGTCGGCTTCCTGATGGCTTATATATTTGTAAAATTATTTTAACCGCTTATAACGTATATTGCCTCCGGGGCGGACGAGGTACAACAAAGAAGAAATAAGCTGTGTTAATTGACAAGATAAAGAAGGGAGTATACTAAGTGAATAATAGAAAGGGGTTCAACTATTTCAAAGCTTTTATAGATTTGGCGGAGTGCTCTTTAAGGGCTTCGGAAATGCTGAGCGATGTTCTGCACAATTTCAGGCTGGATGTACTGGGGGAAAAAGTGAAAGAGATGCATGAGATTGAACACAATGCAGACATACAAAGGCATGAGATAATGAACAGGCTTGTGAAGGAGTTTCTTCCGCCTATTGAAAGGGAAGACATTATAAGTCTTGCCGACAACATTGACGATGTGGTGGATTCCATAGAAGATGTTCTTATTGGTGCGGACATGTATAATGTCAAGGCCATAAGGCCGGAAATAATAAAATTTGCAGAAATAATCAACGACTGCTGCAAATCTATGAGTGCTGCATTAGCTGAATTTGGGCATTTTAAGAAATCACAAACCCTGCATTCGGCAATAGTGGAAGTGAATCGTCTGGAGGAAGTGGCGGACGAGCTTTATATAAACGGTGTCAGAGAACTGTACAGGAATACAAAGGATCCTATTGAGCTTATGATATGGACCGAAATCTACCTTCTATTGGAAAAATGCTGCGATAACTGTGAAATTGTGGCAAACGACATAGAAAATATAGTATTGAAGAATTCATAAAATTCTACAGTATATTGCACACCGACAAAGCGCAAAAAATAGGCAGGGCTGTATGGACGGCGTACTTGAATGTACGTATCTGTACAGCCCTGTTTAGATGTGGTTTAGAGCTAATGTGCCATGGTTTTTTAGCTATATATTTGTTTGAGCAATATCTTGACTTACCGTAGTCTTATTCCTGTTCATCTTTTCGGTTTTTGGCAACCTGATTTCCAGCACTCCGCTTTTTAGTGTGGCATCTACTGCTTCAGCCCTTATGCTGGTAGAAAGAGGAATTGTCCTGTGAAGAGTCAGGTTTTCCGCCCCGGTCCATACCGATCCGCTTATAGTACATGAATCCGGAGTTACACTTAAATTCATGTTGTTAACAGCACTATTTGAAACAAAGGCAGAAATGACTATATCACTTGAGGTCTCTGAAATATCTACCGTAGGCTGGACTAATAGTGTCCTTTTGTGTATACTATTCGAATTAAAGTCGAATACGCAGCTGCCTGTCTGCCCAAATTGGCTTGCGGAAATATAAGGGTAGGCATTGGTAATACCTGAACCGATATAACCATAGCCGGTATTCCATAATGGCTGTTGAGCCGAAATATAATTTCCCGAGCTGATATTTGGGCTGCTAAACGCATTTACATTGCCCGTACCCGTCATTCCATAATTAACAGTGGTTCCTAAATAAGATACTTTACTCGATAAAGGTACAAAGTGTATTTGCGGGTTTCCTGACTGTTGATTTGTATAATTTTGGTTTTGAATTTCCATTCTGGATCCTCCTGTATATATTATTTAGGCTTTCAGCCGATTTTATTTTGCTCATAATATTTTAAAGTATACTTTTCATTAAAGGGATTTTCTGCATCCTTTGATTGGCTTGGTATACTTGGTATTACACGTGAAATAATAATAACATGCAAAATATTACCTGGCTGATTGACAACGAATATCAGCATCTTAAAGAAGGTGTGATTGAATATGAACTCCCAAAGGAAAGAATTAATAAAGAGAATATCAGAGTTGAAAAATTCCAATCTTATATGTTATATGGGCGGAGACAGGCAGAATGTAAGCATAAGGGTAGCGCCCGATATTATACCTGTATTTTACAATCACCTTGAGAAATTGGGGGACTGTGATAGAATTGATTTGTTTTTATATACAAAAGGCGGAGATGTACTGACAGCTTTGAGATTGGTGGAATTAATATATGAATATACAGATAACTTTTCCGTTATTGTCCCCTATAAGGCTTACAGCGCAGGAACTCTGATTTGTCTGGGAGCCTCTGAAATAGCAATGACCAAGATGTCCGAAATAAGCCCTGTTGATCCAAATGTAACAAGCATGTACAACCCTTTGGATGACAATAACCGGCAAATAAAACTGCCAATTAACGTTGAAGATGTATACTCTTTTTTTTCTATTGCAAAAGATGTAGTCGGGCTTAGAACAGATGATGCTCTTGTAAAAGTTTTTACCAACCTTACAGAGCATATACACCCTCTGGCAGTTGGAAGCATATATAGGACCCACGCCCTTATACGTTCCGTTGCAAGGAGTCTTTTAATGACACATATGGATTACAAACAAGAATACAAAATGAATGATATAATTGATAATCTTACGGAAAGAATTCATGCCCATAACTATATGATAACCAGAAGAGAAGCAAAGGATGATATCAAGCTTCCGGTAATATACTGTAATGAAGAACTTGAACATTTGGTATGGCAGCTATATAACACTTATGAAGATGATTTCAAACTGAATGAACCTTTTATACCTGAAATGAATGCGGATATAAACGGAAAGTTTACTGTATGCTCAGGCATTATTGAGACAATTGACAGAACAGACGGTTATATGTTTGACGGTATAATAACCGGGATGAATAACGGAAATCAAAATTCTGTACCAAATATCAATATAATAAATCAAGGTTGGAGGATATATCAAGATGAAAGATTATAGCAGCAGAAAATATATAAAAGTAGGCGAAGAATCAGGATGTATATCCGCAAGTTATAATGCCCGGAATGATGGAGATGAAATGAGGGTTATTGTATATGAAAACAACGAAATGAGCGGAAGTATTAAAAAGAGATAATTACATTCCGGAATTTTCCTGCCTGCCATTAATCCTTGACATTGATTTTTCACAGGGACAGGGTTATAATTAAATCAAACAGAGGATATTCCTGAAATGCACGTTGGTTTAGTAATCTTAAGCCTCAATTTACATTGGGGAGCTCGCGTATTATAGTGGAAATCGGACTGACATTGATCAGGGGATTGAAGCGGGAATCAGAGCACCCACCTGCTTAGTGGCAGGTTTTAAGATTATGGCTGACGGCATTTCGGGAAATGATAGAGATGCCCGTAGGTTATTATTTTCCGACAGCAGGAATATAATAGCATATGGGCATTTTGTTGTGGAGGGATCTCTATGTTTGATGATAAAATAGTCGTTGATAATACAGACAGGGAAATTCACGACGAGGTATTCATTCAAAGCATAGACAGGAAGGAAAGGATAATACGATTTCTTACCTCGAAGCTGGGAATCGACTATGCCAGCGCAAGGGATGAGAAGCTTGCAAGCCAAGTGCTCATACAGCTTTTAAGAGAAGAAAACCCACTGGTTAATGAAATCATCGAGGATGCTGATATATTCCTAAGCGAGTCGGAGGATGAGGATTCCGAGATGACGGCATTTGAGAGCCGGGACAAAAGAGCAAACAGTTTTTATGACAGAATAAAGGCAAAAGCATATATCGATGCTTACTGGAAAAACTATAATCCTGAATACCCATCTTTTCACCATGGGGGCGGGGATTGCGCAAACTTTGTTTCTCAGGTTTTGTATGCCGGTGGAATGTTCTGGGCAGACGACAAAAATCCGGCAAATCATAAAAAAAGCAGCAACTGGTATTGCAAGCCGGGAGCAACTAATAAGGACAATGAAAAACGCATAACCTTTTCATGGAAAATTGCGGCAGTATTTAAGGCACATTGGGTTAAAAGGGCAGAAGCACATAGAATATACAGCTATTTGGAAATGGTTCAGAATATGGATGAGATATCCAGGGAGGTATTCCTGGGTGACATAGTGCAATTCTGCTATTCCAGCGGCGTGCCATACCACACACTGGCTGTTACGGGTTATAACATGGACCCTGAATATAAAGTAAGGGATATTGTGCTGGCATCCCACGATATTGATTCCAACAACCGTTCATTATACAGGACTATGCTTGAGTACCCTTCAGACTACAAGCTGAGGGTATATAATATCAAAATAGGGGAATAGCGCTAATCCTTCAGCATATGCAAACTGATGTGACTGCGTCGCATTCTTCTCCTATTGCGAAGAATCACGGCGGAAAAACCTTCATTGCTGTATATGGCAGCGGATTCTGCAATGACTGCAGATGAAAAACAAGTTCTCAAATATTTAATCATTTGACATTTTTTAATTTAAGTGATATTATAAATTTAATATCAAACGTAGGACGTTTAACATTAAACGTTAGACATAAAACATTAAACATTAAACATTAAACATAATGGAATAAAATAGCAGATCATTCTAATGGTTATTATAAAAATATTAAGGGGGCCGTTTTATTGGACTCATTAAAAAGCAAAAATCATAAAATAGACATTATGCAAATGGAGAAACGGGAGCCGGCTACAGAAGTTGTAATTAAAAGCATTAAGAGATTATTAACCACAAATGAGATTGATTTAGGGGACAGGCTGCCCAGCGAGATGGAGCTTTCACAAAAATTGGGAGTTAGCCGCGGGTCGGTAAGAGAAGCAATGAAAATTCTGTCGGCGTATGGCATTGTGGATATAAGGCGTGGGGACGGTACATATATAGCTGATACAACAGACAGTATTTTATTCGACCCATTATTATTCAAATTGATTGTCAGCAGTAAAAACATTAATGAATATAGAGAACTGCGAGAAATGATAGAACTTGGAATTATTAAATTAGCTATAAAAAATGCAACCGAAGAAGATATTGCATCCCTTGAGAATTCATATGAATTCATGAGGAAAGAAACAGGCAAAGAAGATTTTAGTGATGAGACAATAATAGAATGTGAATTGATGTTTCACACAGCGCTGGGGAGAGCTACAGGAAATAAGCTGATCCAGACTATATATAACTTTGTTCTGGATCTATATATACCCAATATATATAAAGGCAAACCTATTAAAATATTTGCTAAAGAAGCGCTGATCAGCCACAGGCCTATCATAGACGCTATAATAAACAAAGATATAGAGGCCGGCGAAGAAGCAATCAAGTCCTCTGTATACGTATGGAAAAACCTGAATGACAATTTTGAAGAGAACTTTAACGTATAAATAATGCGCGGCGGTATTTTTTATAGTATAGGAAAGTATAACTTTCCTATACTATAAAATACTATAAAATACCTTTGATTTGAGTGCCCACGCCATTATTTCTTCATTGTATTCGGAAAAGGCGCATGGGCGGCAAATGCGGCAAAGCCGCCTTTGTTCTCTCAAGTAAGTACCAACCCAATATGGTAATTTTTGTCCTAGTCAACTGTCTATAATTATCGAGTAGTTGCAAAACCTGATTTCCAAAGGTGTGCGGCCAGGTTATAACCCGGGCTCATGCCTGGTTTTGGTGCCAATCAAACTTAACTAAACGCAGTTTTGATTAAGCAATGAATTACAAAAAAAATAAGGAAGGTAGGGCGTTAAAGCAAATGAAAAGCCAAATAACAACAAAGGGACTGGAAAGAGCCACACATAGGGCCTTATATTATTCAATGGGCCATTTACCCGAGGAATTGGACAAGCCGTTAATCGGAATCGTTAATTCAAAAAATGAATCTATGCCGGGACATGCCGCCCTTGATGATATTGCCAGAGCAGTCAGGGAAGGAATATTGATTGCGGGGGGTACCCCGATTGAATTTCCAACTATCGGTATATGTGATGGAATTGCACAGGGTAACTACGGAATGCATTATCCCCTTGCAAGCCGCGAATTGATAGCGGATTCAATAGAGTGCATGATGAACGGGCATTCCTATGACGCAATGGTCTTAATTACCAATTGTGATAAAATAACTCCCGGAATGCTTATGGCGGCTGCAAGGCTAAATGTCCCGGCTGTTGTAGTAAGCGGGGGCCCAATGGCAACCGGCTTCTGCAGGGGCAAAGAAGTAGGATACACCGATTTGATGGAAGCTTCAGGTGCAGTCCAAAGGGGAGCCATGACAATAGAAGAACTTCAGGAACTTGAAGAAACTGCTTTGCCCGGCTGCGGGGCATGTAACCTGCTGGGTACTGCAAATTCCATGGATTACTTGACTGAAGCCATAGGAATGGCTTTGCCCGGAAGTTCTTATCCTGCATTAACCGGGAAAAGAATTGCCCTGGCCAAAGAAACAGGTAAGAAAATAATGGAACTGTATAAGAAAGATATTAAACCTCGGGATATAATGACTGCCGAAGCTTTTTACAATGCACTTCTTGTAGACATGTCTATCGGAGGGTCTTCAAATACCCTTCTTCACTTTGCATCAATAGCCAATGAGGCTGGGATAGAATTCAACATGGATATGGTGAGGGAAATTGCTTCTATAACACCCCAAATAGTGAGAATCAAGCCTGCAGGAAGTCATTTTCCGGCGGATCTTGACAGGGCCGGAGGGATAACGGCTGTTATGAAGGATTTGCATGATATGGGACTTTTAAGAGACAACATTACGGTTACCGGAACTACTGTTTTTGAAAACATTAAAAATACGCATGTTACAGACAGAGATGTTATAAAGGACAAAGCCCATGCTTATTCACAGACAGGCGGTTTGGCATTACTTTACGGTAACCTTGCACCCGAAGGGTCGGTATGCAAAAAAGCAGGGGTAGATGAAAAAATGTTAAAACATAGAGGGCCTGCAAGGGTATTCAACAAAGAAGAAGACGCCGTCAAGGCTATTTTCGGCGGAGAAATAAAGGCCGGGGATGTAGTTGTTATTAGGTATGAGGGGCCGAAAGGGGGCCCTGGGATGAGGGAAATGCTGACTCCTACTTCTGCAATTATCGGTATGGGTTTAGGAGACAAGGTTGCCCTTGTTACCGACGGAAGATTTTCGGGTGCTACACGCGGTGCGGCTATAGGGCATGTCTCTCCCGAAGCAGCTGATGGGGGCACAATAGCATTTGTAAGGGACGGAGATATGATAAGCATTGACGTAATAAACGGTATTTTGGAGTTGGATGTTTCTGATGATGTATTGGCGGAAAGAAAAAGGACATGGGTTGCGCCAAAGCCTCCTGTCCAAAAAGGAAGTTACCTTGAACGCTATTCGAGACTTGTAGGGTCTGCAATGTCCGGCGCAATTTTAAAATAATTCTGTATAAATATGGTTATGACACACGAAAAAGGGGAAAGTTCATAAGGAGGACTTGGAATGCTTATTAATACTGATTCGAAAAAGGCGAAGAAACATCGGATTAAATCTGAGTATGCTGCCATAGCAATAGGTGTTTTATTGGTTGTTGCAATACCACTTTTGATTTCCTCCAATTATATCATCAATCTCTTTATTCTGGCAGCTGCCATGGCAATCGCAGCATTAGGATTGACTATAGCGTTGGGTTATACAGGACAGCTTTCGTTGGCACAGGCTGTATTTTACGGAATAGGGGCCTATTTTGTCGGCCTGGGGACTACCAAGTGGGGTATGAATTGGTGGGTGGCCTTGCTGTTGGGTTTGATTTTTGCCGCATTGATCGGATTGTTCCTGGGGATTACCACCTTGAAGGTGGGCGGGCGTTATCTGACCATGGTTACCATTTGTGTTCAGGTCGTTTTTGCCTTGATCCTGGCTAATTGGGTGGAAGTAACTAATGGGGCAGACGGAGTTAGCGGCATAACAAGGCCGTCATTCATTGTAAGCCTTAATACGTCGCAAAGGTTTCTATGGTTTGCCCTCGGAGTGTTACTGCTGGTTACAGTGTTCGTGTGGAAACTTAAGAGCAGCCGTCTTGGCAGGTCTATGCTGGCTGTCTGCGGAAATGAGCTGGCAGCTGAGGCCCTTGGGGTAGACAGTCTGCGAATTAAAGTTACCTCATTTGTTATGTGTGCAATACTCGGGGCTTTAGGGGGAGGTATATATGCCTCGGGATTCCTGTATATAAGCCCCGATAGCTTCACTTATACTAATTCAGTGGAAATTTTGGTCATGGTATTGGCGGGGGGTAGTTCGTCAGCGGTGGGAACCGTACTTGGCGCGATATTGCTGACCATGATACCTGAAGCGTTACGCCAATTTAAGGATATATATCTGGTTATATACGGGTTCATAATAGTTATAATAACTATTTTCTTGCCTGAGGGTGTTTGGGGAATCGTCACCAACTTAGTCCAGCGCTATATCAAACCGAAGCCGCTGCCTCACGCCGCCCATCCCTTAGAATTTAATACAGGCGAAACCGAAGATATGCTTGTAGCCCGGAATATAGGGAAACATTTCGGGGGATTAAAAGCTTTAGACGGTGTTGAACTTGTAGTCCGCAAAGGAGAGTTTCACTCGCTGATTGGGCCGAATGGATCAGGTAAGACAACGTTTATCAATGTAGTATCGGGTGTTTATACTCCAACCTTCGGCAGCGCCGTTTTCATGGGAAATGATATTTCGGGCATCAAGCAGAACCGCATCGCTAAGATTGGGTTAACGCGCACTTTCCAAAATCTGAGATTGTTTCGAGACCTTACGGTTTGGCAAAATGTAATGGTTGGATCCCAGCGTGAAGGCGGTACCGAAGAGGAGGTTAAGGACAGGGCGATGGCTGCCGTTGAGTTTGTCGGATTATATGATTTGGTTCATGAAAAGTGTAAGAGCCTTCCATATGGGCATCAAAAACTTGTAGAACTTGCAAGAACTCTTGCGGGAAAGCCAAAGCTGCTGATGCTGGATGAGCCGGCTGCCGGTTTAAATGAAAGTGAAAAGGAAGAATTGGTTAAATTATTAAGACGTATCCACAATAACGGCCTTACAATTTTCTTGGTGGAACATGATATGTCAATTATTACCCAGCTTTCTACCCAGGTTACAGTGCTGAACTTCGGACAAAAAATTGCTGATGGGGATGTAAAATCCGTTATGAAAGATCCTGTTGTAGTGGAGGCTTATCTTGGGAAAATGGAGGTGAGTTTCGAATGATGGAGTTTCATGATGTACATGCGTCCTATGATGCAGTTGTTGCGCTGCACGGAATATCCTTTGAAGTGAAGAAAGGGGAAATTGTTTGCCTGCTTGGAGCAAACGGGGCCGGCAAATCAACCACGCTGCGCCTGATATCGGGTTTAATCCATCCCAAGAAAGGGGAGATATCATTTAATGGACAAAATATTCATAATATGTCCCCGGAATCAATTGTAAAACTTGGAATTTCCCATGTCCCCGAAGGAAGACGTGTATTTCCTGGCCTGAGCGTAACGGATAACTTAGTGCTTGGAGTATCAAACAGGACAAATGTCAGCAAGCAGGAACTGAAAAAAGATATTAATGAAATATTCAACCTTTTTCCGGATTTGAAACGGCTGCAGAATGCACTTGGCTGGACTTTGTCGGGGGGACAGCAGCAGATGCTGGCTATAGCGCGCGGTTTGATGGCAAAACCCAAAGTTCTGCTGATGGATGAGCCGTCCCTTGGATTGGCGCCTATTGTTGTCCAGGAGGTATTCCGCACAATCGAGCATATAAATAAAAATATGGGGACAACGGTTCTTCTGGTAGAGCAGAATGCAAGTATGGCATTGGCGATATCAGATCGCGGATATGTAATGGAAACCGGAGAAATAGTATTTCAGGGTATGGCAAAAGAACTTCTGAATAACCCTGAAGTCCAAAGCGCATATTTAGGAGGAAGAGTTAAAGGAGGTTGTAATAATGAATTTTCCTAATATGGTCAGGGTAAAACAAAAAATATATAAAGAGATGATTAATGACATACCAGGAGCGGTCCGGGCTGAGCTTAATTCAATAAACATCAAGGACAAAATAAAGAAAGGCGACACAATAGCCATAACTGTAGGAAGCAGGGGAGTATCAAATATAGATGTAATAGTGAAAGCAATAGTTGAGTATTTGAAAGAAATGGGGGCTGACCCGTTTATTATACCGGCAATGGGAAGCCACGGGGGTGCTACTTCCGAGGGTCAAAAACAAATTTTGGCCCATTACGGTGTAACTGAGGAATCGATGGGAGCTCCGGTGAAATCAACAATGGATGTAGTGGAAATCGGAGAAACAGCAGAAGGCATTAAGGTAATGATAGATAAAAATGCCTATGAAGCGGATTACATTCTGGCAGTAAATAGAATTAAGGTTCATACAGACTTTAAGGGCGAAATTGAAAGCGGCCTTATGAAAATAATGGCTATAGGATTAGGCAAGCATAAAGGAGCCGAAACTTATCATCAGGCAGCAATTGAGTATGGTATGGAGCATATGATTACTAATGTCGGAAGAACAGTATTAAAAAACGCATCAATATTATGCGGCTTGGGAATCGTTGAAAATGGGTTTGATGAAACTGCCGTTATTAAGGCCTTTAGGCCTGAAGAATTAGAAAATGGCGAAGGAGAGCTATTGAAATTTGAGAAAAAACATTTTCCGAAACTTCCCTTTGATGACATAGATATACTTATTTTAGATGTTATAGGTAAGAATATCAGCGGGACCGGCATGGATACAAATGTGGTCGGCCGCTTCTACGTTCCGCTTTATAGTAAAGAACCGGAAAAACCTAAAATTAAACGGATAATGGTCAGCGATTTGACTTCCGAATCCGACGGCAATGCGGTAGGGATCGGCATAGCCGATTTCTGCAATCAACGGGTTGTAGAGAAAATGGACAGAAATGCAACTTACATTAATTGCTTAACCGGAATGGCTCCGGAAAAAGCCAGAATCCCAATATATTATTCTTCTGACAAACAAATATTGGAGGCTGCTCTAAAGACCATAGGGCTTGTTGAACCGGAAAACGCCAAAGTAATACACATTTACTCCACTCTTCATGTGGAATATTTAGAGGTTTCCCAATCTCTGGCGGAGATGGCAAAAGAGATGGAGAATTTAGAAATCATAGGAGAGCCGCACCCTATCATTTTTGACAACGACGGCAATTTCGTGCCTGTTGCTTATAAATGAGATTAAGGTATTCCATAATAATTGGAACCTTAACATCATGAACATTCGCTTGATATTCAGTATCTTGGTAAATATATTTTAAGGAGGGGGATTGAATTAATTCTATTTAATGATATTAGTTCATATTGAATTTAAGCGTTTGCTCAGATTTTGCTAAGTAAAAAAAATTGAGGAGGCTTATCAAATGAAGAAATGTAAAAGTTTGTTTTGTATCTTCTTAGCTCTTTCTTTAATACTGCTTCTGCCAGGCTGCAGTGCCCCAAGTGCTCCAAGTGCTCCAAGTGCTCCGGACACCGGCGACGCTGAAAAGGCGGATATCAAAATCGGTCATGTTGTTCACATGACAGGAGCCTCTGCTGAAGCCGGCGGATACGAGAAAAACGGCGCAGATTTGGCGGTTGAAGAAATTAACGCAGCCGGTGGTATTAATGGGAGAAAATTGGTTTTAGTTGAAGAAGACGGGAAAAGCACAAACCCCGGCGTTGTAGCAGCGTTTCAAAAACTTATAGAAGATAAGGATATAGTATCGGTTATTGGTCCAAGTCCTTCCACCCAGGTTTCCGCAATGCTGCCCACAATCAGTGCGTCAAAAATACCGGTTTTTACCGGAGGCACAAATTATGGCCTTACACATAGCAACTGCGAATGGCTTTTCAGGTTCCGTCCCCATGACGGTATGAGCGCACAGGCTATGGTTCAGTTTGCATTGGAAGACCTGAAAGCAACCAAAATAGCTATCCTTCATGCGACAGACGCTTTTGGCAAGGGAGGAGCAGAGCTTTTGCAGGAATTGTTGAAAGGAAAGGGCATCACACCTGTACTGGTTCAAGGGTATAACAACGATGAGAAAGACTATACAGCAGTTATTACCAACCTTAAACAGTCCGGCGCGGATTGCATGCTTTCTTATATGACCATGTCTCCGGATGAAGGTATTTTTGCAAAACAGAGAAAACAACAAGGGCTTAACATCAACTGGGTTGGATCATCATCAATAATGGCCGTTGCCGGCCGTAAACTGGCGGGAGATGCTCTGTACGGCACCTATGGCGTAGCTGACTTCCATATTGATGGTAACGAAAAATCCAAGAAATATTCAGAAACATATAAAGCAAAATACGGATTGGATCCTGACTTTTATTCTGCCTGGTGCTATGATTCAGTATACGTATTGGCAGAGGCATTAAAGAATTCGCCGGATACAAAACCGGAGACTGTTCAAGCGGCATTAAGAAATATCAAAAACTTTGAAGGCGTTGAAGGCGTATACAACTTTGATAACAACGGAGACGGTTTGGATCAGTATCATATAGTAACAAATGATAATGACGTTATAAAGATGGTAAAGACCTTAAAACTTACCAGAGATTAAGAATACGTATGGCTGGCATGGGTATTCATGCCAGCCATACTAAAGAACCATTCAATAATTGCTGCCGAGGAGGTGTCACGTAATGTCCCAAATTTTACCTATATTAGGACAAAACCTGTTTTCGGGACTTGCCATAGGAGGCGTCTACGCGCTGGTTGCTCTTGGTATTGTACTTATCTATAGGTCAACGGGCGTAACCAATTTCGCCCAGGGAGACATGGTAATGCTTGGAGCATTCGCCCTGTTCGCTCTTTCAGAAAAGTTGGAAATACCCTATGGAATAGCCTTTTTTCTGGCTTTAATCATAATGGGATTAGTAGGTTATGTTTTTCAGCTGGGAGTGTATTATCCTTTGCGCAACAGGACTTATCTGCCCATAATTATTGCTACAATAGGGGCCGGTATAATATTCCAAAACGGTATGTTGTACATTTTCGGATCTGTTCCTCAGAAAGTAAGGTCAATTATTAATGTTGGCGGTACCGGGGGCTTGACGTTTGCAGGAATGTTTTTTGATTATCAATATATAGTAATCCTCTGCGTCACTATATTACTGGTAATCGTGCAAAATCTGTTCTTCGAGTATTCAACCCTCGGCAAAAAAATGCAAGCCACGGCTCAGGACAAGGATATGGCACAGCTCCTTGGTATTCCGGTTGCGCTAATGATTGCATTTACATTTATCTACAGTACATTGCTGGGAGGTCTCAGCGGTATGCTGGTTGCTCCCATTTTCTTTGTTACGAACAGGATGGGTGTCACATTGGGGCTTAAGGCATTTGCAGCCTCTATATGCGGCGGATTCGGAGACGTCAGGGGTGCTATTATAGGAGGAATATCCATTGGTATAATTGAAGCTCTCGGCGCCGCATATATTTCACCTGTGTATAAAGATGCGTTTCCATTTTTATTACTGCTGATATTCCTTCTTTTCAGGCCTCAGGGGATCTTTGGCGAGAAGGTAGCCGAGAAGGCATAACTATGGAAACAATATAATAAAAAAAGGAGAACAAAAAATGGCAAAAAAGAAGCTATCGGTTCAGGATATTATTGAAACGAAGAAAAACTCCAAAAAGTTCAGTATGATTACCGTATATGATTACCAAATGGCATCGATTGTTGACCAATCGGATATAGAGATGATCCTGGTAGGGGACTCCCTCGGAATGGTAATCTTAGGATTGGAAGGGACAACGCCGGTAAATATTGAAGAGATGGAATATCATTTGAAAGCAGTTAGAAGAGGGGCTCCCAATACCTTTATCGTAGGGGACATGTCTTTTATGTCTTATCAGGTATGCAAAGAGGATGCTATCAGGAATGCGGGCAAGTTAATGAAATTAGGCGCCGACTGTGTAAAAATGGAAGGCGGATTCGGCATAATGGACAAAATAAAGGCAGTAACTGAAATAGGTATACCCGTTATGGCGCACATCGGAGTTACTCCCCAGACTGCAGCGGCTTTTGGCGGGTTTAAGGTACAGGGCAAGAGCACCGCTGCTGCAGAAAGGCTGCTTAAAGAAGCAATAGCCGCTGAAGAAGCCGGGGCATTCAGCATAGTAATAGAGTGCCTGCCCGCACAGCTCAACGCCCTTATTAATAAAACCATAAGCATACCGATTATCAGTACCGGCTCGGGAGCGTCTGCAAATGGTTTCAATTTAAATGCATACGATATGCTTGGAATATTTGACAGTTTTAAACCAAAATTCGTTAAACAATATGCCCAGATGAGAAAAGAAATTGTAGATGCTTTTAATGCGTGGAACAAAGATGTAACAGATGGGGTATATCCTTCTTATGATGAGGAATTTCACATGAAAGAGGAGGACCTTCCCAAAATAAATAAATAGGCAATTAATCAACTTTTGCAGAGATTAAGGTATGGCTAATAAATAGGTTTTTACCGGGTAAGTTGATTGCTTTGTTTTATATCATAAAGAGGGTTCTGTGTTTGGGTTGACAAAAGATGCAGACATATTTTGGAGGTATTAATTATGAAAATAGTAATAGTAGGTGCAGGTGCAATGGGCAGCGTATACGGCGGACTGCTTGCCGAAGCGGGAAACGAAGTATACTTTCTGGATGTATATAAAGAGCATGTTGATGAAATAAACAGAAATGGCCTTTGGATAGAAGGGACAAGCGGAGACAGGTATATTAAAAATATTAAGGCTTCAACAAACCCGGAAGATGTAGGCATAGTTGACCTAGCGGTAATATTTGTCAAATCTACTATAACCGAAGAGGCAATCCGTTCAAACAAAGCTGTCATAGGCGATAATACAATAGTACTTACTTTACAGAACGGGTTGGGCAATATTGAAAAATTAGAAACTGTTGTAAATAGGACACAAATAATCAGCGGCACTACCTCCCATGGAGCTAATATGCTCGCACCCGGGAGAATCAGGCATGCCGGCAGCGGTGCTACTGTACTGGGAGAACTAGACGGCAAGGTTACTGACAGGATCAATAAAATAGCACAGATATTCATAGACGCAAAATTCGAAGATGTAAAAGTATCTCCAAACGTAATGGGAATCATATGGGACAAAGTGTTGGTTAACGTTGGGATAAATCCGTTAACGGCAATTACCGGCTTAAGGAATGGGGAATTGCTTGATTATCCTGAAACGGAATGGATTTTAGAGCAGGCTGTGTCTGAAGGAGAAAAGGTAGCTAAGGCTGCCGGAATCACATTAAACACCCCAGACCCTGTCAATCACTGTAAAGAGGTTGCCGAAAAAACCAGGGAAAACGTATCCTCTATGCTTGCGGATGTAAGTAAACATAGAAAGACAGAAATCGATAATATTAACGGTGCAATTGTAAGAATAGGGGAGAAGCACAATATAGACACACCGGTAAACAGAGTGCTTACAAACCTTGTTTTATGGAAAGAAAAGGTATATAAATAAGCGTCCGTTATCGGTGAAGGGGTCACGTATAAGGAGGAACAAGACTTGGAAGATACAGTGGGCCTGAAAATCAATAAAAATGACAATGTGGCTGTGGTATTTGCTGAAAATGCGAAGAAGGGTGTCCGGCTGAATGTGACGGATCATAAAGGCAATGTCAGCATTCTGGTACTTCTGTCGGATATTCCTTATGGGCATAAAGCTGCCGTTGCATCAATAAAAAAAGGATCCCCGATTATCAAATACGGAGAAACAATGGGTATAGCCACAACCGACATAGAAGCGGGGGAACATGTACATGTTCATAATGCGGATAGTCAGCGCGGCAGAGGGGATATACAAGATTAAAAAAGCATGGAATATTCCGGGCTGATTAAGGGGGTGTGTTCCATTGGAATTTAAAGGATATATGAGAAAAAACGGAAAAGCAGGCTCAAGAAACTATGTAGCAATAATACCGGCGGTTTCATGTGCAAATGATGTGGCTATGGCAATTCAGGCACAGACGGATAATACAAGAGGCCTTTACCACCATCAGGGATGCTGTCAGCTGCCCCCGGATCTTGACAGGGTTACGGAATCATTAATAGGGTTGGGCTGTCATCCAAACGCCGGAGCAGTACTTGTTGTAAGTTTGGGATGCGAAGGTACCGACGTAGAAAGACTGGTTAATGAAATATCAAAAACAGGAAAACCGGTTGAATTAATAGAGATCCAGAAATTGGGCGGGACAAGCAAAGCAATTGAGGCGGGCACAAATGCCGCACAGAATCTGGCTGTCAGTATTTCGGGACTGCAAAGGGAGCCCGTAGATATATCAAATGTCATCATGAGCATCAAATGCGGAGGAAGTGATGCTACATCCGGGCTGGCCTCCAACTGTGCCATAGGTTACGTTGCCGACAGGATAGTCGATTTGGGAGGTACGGTGATTTTCGGAGAAACTACAGAATTTCTAGGTGCTGAACATATACTTGCAAAAAGGGCACGTACTCCGGAAGCAGGTCGGAAAATTTATGAAATCGTAAATCAAATGGAGACAAGAGCCAAGTCGATGGGTTGCGATATGAGGAAAGGGGAACCTACACCCGGAAATATTGCGGGAGGGCTGAGCACAATTGAAGAGAAATCATTAGGTGCCATTGCAAAGTCCGGATCAAGGACGATAGAAGGGGTCTTTGATTATACGGACATAGTTACGGATCAAAAGGGTTTGTGGATAAAGGATACCCCCGGAAGGGAAATGGAAATATTGACGGGGATGGCTGTTTCAGGTTCGCAATGCATGTTGTTTTCAACAGGAAGAGGATCTCCGCAAGGATTCCCGATCATGCCGGTAATAAAGATCTGCGGGAACCCATTGACATATGAACATTTAATAAATGACATGGACATAAATGCAGGAAAGATTATTAAAGGGGAAAAAAGCATAGAAGAGGTAGGAGAAGCAGCTTTCAATAAAATGATCAAAGTATTATCGGGAGAAACTACCAAAAATGAAACAATAAAATATTATAGCTCAATAGATATATACACATTAGGCCCTGTACTTTAGTATATCATTATGAAATAAAGGATAACCAAAATATAAATATAAAGGGTGGCTTTATATGGCAAAGAAAAAGAGTATATTAGACTTTTATGAAATGAAGAAAAAAGGTGAAAAGGTATCATGGATTACTGCTTATGATTTTCCCATGGCGTCGTTTGCCGAAGAGGCCGGATTAGATATGATATTAGTAGGCGACTCTTTAGGAATGGTTGTATTGGGATACGAAGGTACTATCCCCGTGACAATGGATGATTGTATTTCCCATTGTCAGGCGGTAAGAAGAGGAGCCCCAAATGTATTTGTAATTGGGGATATGCCTTTTGGTTCGTACCAGACTACCGATGGGGAAGCCGTAGCAAATGCAGTCAGGTTTTTAAAAGAAGCAAGCTGCGACGCAATAAAATTGGAAGGCGGCAGAAGGGTAATAAGCAAAATCAGAGCAATTGCTGATGCCGGAATAGTGGTTTTCGGACATATCGGACTTACCCCCCAGAGCTCCGGGCAACTGGGAGGATTTAAGGCTCAGGGAAGAACGGTGGAAAGTGCGAGAGAATTGATAAAAGATGCGATAATGATTGAAGAAGCGGGAGCAAGGGCATTATTGTTAGAAGCAGTTCCGCCGGAGCTAACCGAATTTATTTGCAGCAAACTTACTATACCGGTATATTCTATCGGTGCAGGACTTCCCTGTGACGGACAATTGGTTATATGCGGGGATATGCTGGGCCTGTTCCAGGCATTTACGCCGAAGTTTGTGAAGAAGTATGCTGATGTAGCGGGAGTAATAATAAATGCATTCAAAGAATATGTAGAAGATGTCAAGACCGAAAAATTCCCGGAAGATAAGCATGTATATCACATTAAAGACAGCATTGAAGATTTTGAAAAACTGTTTAAAGAGTTTGAGTAGAATAAGAGCCTGAGGGTAAACTGTAACTTTGGGGGAATACAATGAAAGAAAAACATTTAAGCGACATAGAAATAGCGCAGCAGGCAACAATGAAAGTTATAAATACAATTACCGATAATATTGGAATACCAGATAACTACGTTGAAAACTACGGAAAATACAAGGCAAAAATAGACTATAGATACTTACAGGACGAATTGAAAAACAATAAGGATTCCAAACTCATTCTGGTTACGGCAATAAACCCGACCCCTGCCGGAGAAGGAAAGACAACAACCACAATAGGTTTGGGAGACGCTTTGGCTAAACTGGGAAAGAAAACAATAATTGCGCTTCGAGAACCTTCCCTGGGGCCTGTTTTCGGGGTGAAAGGCGGGGCAGCCGGCGGCGGGTATGCGCAGGTTGTTCCTATGGAGGATATAAACCTTCATTTCACCGGGGATTTCCATGCTGTCGGTGCCGCGAACAACTTGCTGGCAGCTATGCTGGATAATCATATACATCAGGGCAACGAACTTGATATAGACACAAGAAGGATTACATGGAGAAGATGCGTCGACATGAACGACAGGCAATTAAGGCATATAGTCGACGGGCTTGGCGGCAAAACTGAGGGAGTTGTCAGGGAAGACGGATTTGATATAACGGTAGCTTCTGAAATAATGGCAGTATTTTGCCTCTCGAACGGGATTATGGAACTAAAAGAAAACTTGTCTCGAATAATTGTCGCATATACAAGAAGCGGAGAACCGGTGACCGCCGGCCAGTTAAAAGCCCAGGGGGCTATGGTGGCTCTTTTGAAGGACGCCCTCAAACCAAACATTGTTCAGACATTGGAAGGGACCCCCGCCTTTATCCACGGCGGGCCTTTTGCCAACATAGCACATGGGTGCAACAGTATCATTGCAACAAAGATGGCATGCAAAATCGCAGATTATACAGTAACGGAGGCTGGTTTCGGAGCCGATCTTGGAGCAGAAAAATTCATAGATATAAAATGCCGCAGAGCCGGTTTAAAGCCAAACGCTGTTGTGATTGTAGCAACTGTGAAGGCCCTGAAACATAACGGAGGGGCAGCAAAAGCTGATTGGAGCTCTGAAAACCTTGAAGCGCTTAAAAAAGGCATGCCGAACCTGTTGAAGCATGTTGAAAACATAACGCAGGTTTTTAAGCTCCCGGCAGTGGTTGCAATAAATAAGTTCCCTACGGACACAGAGGCCGAGCTTTCTGTTATTGAAGAAAAATGCAAAGAGCTTGGGGTAAATGTTGTATTGTCGGAGGTATGGAGCAAAGGCAGCCGAGGAGGAATTGAACTGGCGGAGGAAGTGCTGAAATTGACTGAACAGGAAAGCGCCATGGAATATGCATATGACTTGAATATGTCAATAAAAGATAAAATAGAGGCAATTGCAGTAAAAGTATATGGAGCCGACGGTGTGGAATATTCAGCAAAGGCGGAAAGGGAAGCAGCCGATTTCGAAAGGCTGGGCTTTGGAAATTTGCCGGTATGTATGGCAAAGAATCAGTATTCATTGACAGATGATGCAAAAGTTTTCGGAAGGCCAAAAGGATTTAAAATCACAATAAGAGATATGATAATATCTGCAGGAGCAGGGTTCTTAGTTGCACTAACAGGAGACATAATGAAGATGCCCGGCCTTCCGAAAGTTCCTGCTGCAGAAAACATTGACGTAAATATTGACGGTAAAATAAAAGGGCTGTTTTAGCAGCCCTTTTCTACACCCTCCGAAAGGAACAATAAAGCGCAGTTGACCAGATAGCGGGTTCCAATCAGGAGGGTATCTTCATTTACTGTGAAACGGCTATGATGTATGGGGTACGAGTATGGCCCTTCTCCCCCGGTACCGATGATTGCATAATTGCCGGGGACAACCGTAAGATATACCAGGGGCCGGAATAAAAAATCCGGAGGTAGGAGTAAGTACGTTGGAAAAAGCGTCAACAAACTGATAAATAAGTACGCTGTTCTGACGGGTAATACCGATGACATCTCCGATCGGGGCTTTTTTCTTTGAAGGCCTGACTGATCCTATATAAGGCATTCCTCAAGTTATGCCTGGCATATTCTTTATTGCAGGTCCTCCAAAGCAAGGAGAGCAAATCCTCCCGTGTACATTCTCCCTTCAGGGCCAGTTAATATAAAAGGGCTTCAACTTTACGCAGCGGGATATTGACAGGCCTTTCTTCCATAAATATCTGCGGAATACCCGGAAGTTTAGTTGTGAACAAACTCTCCGCCCCCTTTTATCAATAGGTTCCAATCCAATTAAAAACTTACTGTTTTATACTGAATAACTCATTAATAGGGCTATTTCAATAATTAACTATGGGTAAAATCACTTCGTATAATGCATAAGGTATAGGTGCCGGAGAGACCGGGGAGGAAAGTGTTTCGAAGTAAGTAACATATTGCCGGGTAAATGAATACTATGGAAGGGAATACGTGTAAAGGGGGATCAATGATGACCAAAGGCTATGTCTATGACTATGATTATAGGCCGGAGATGCTTGTTGCACCGCATTATAAGATACCTGTCATGGGACCCGAGTTCAAGTTGGCAAAAGCCTATGTGCCTTATCAGGTGTTTCAGAAGGTTTATGAGCCAATGAAGGGCCTGATGAAAGGAACCATTTTTCCGGAGCTATGCCGGCCGTATGTAAAAACAAAACACAGGATGGAGGAGTAAGAATAGGGAGGTAATTATAGTGGATATAGGCAGAGAAAGGCTGGAACTGCTTAAGGAAATAATGGCGATTGACTTCTCTCTGGTAGAGCTTAACCTGTACCTGGACACACATCCTTTGGACCAGAGAGCACAAAGGCTTCAAAATGAATACGTAACGATATGCAAGGATCTCAAGGAAAAGTACGAAGAGGATTATGCACCTTTGACCCACGTATACGCAAGCGAATGCCCCTGGGGATGGATAGAAGAGCCATGGCCATGGGAAATCAACTATGAGATGGGGGGTATATAATACATGTGGATATATGAAAAGAAGCTCCAATACCCGGCGTGGGTAGAAGGCTGCGACCTGCAAATTGCAAAGCTGCTTTTCGCGCAATATGGAGGATCGGACAGCGAGCTTTCCGCCGGACTGAGGTATCTGGCACAAAGGTATAATATGCCCATACCGGAAGCGAAGGCGGTATTGACGGACATCGGTACCGAAGAGCTGGCTCATTGGGAAATAATCGGAACCCTTATTTATAAGATAATAAACAGAGCAACCCCTGAAGAACTCAAAGCAGCGGGAATGGGCCCCAATTATGTGGAACACGGCCGTGATGTATATCCTGCTGATGCAGCCGGTGTGCCGTGGACAGCAGCATATATTCAGGCCATAGAAGACCCTATTGCAAACCTTCATGAGGACCTGGCAGCGGAAGAAAAGGCCAGAACTACTTATGAGCATTTGATAAATTCAACCAGGGACAGAGGGGTAATAGATACGCTGAGCTTCTTAAGGGAGAGGGAAGTGGTGCACTTCCAGAGGTTTGGCGAAACTTTGAGGCTGGTACAGGAGTATATGGAACATACGAAGTGTATGAGGTAGCATAAGAAGGGTCTGAGGCCCTTCTTTTTTTTCGTTTTTGGATTTTTCATAATAAAATTCTAGCTTGATTTCCATGATGTGTTTCAAAAGCTTTGTTTCATCCTTCCGGAAAATGGCTTTCAATAAATCAAAACTGATCTCCTTTTCAAAAAAACAGGCCATGCCAAGTGTCTGAAAACATTGCCATGGAAGAGGGTGCAAAATTATTCCTATTTGAAAAAATAGAAAATGCGGTTTTGTTAAAATTTTAACGATAGTTGATTATCGATTATCGATAGTATATACTTTTTTATGATAGCAGTATTATTTTATATGCGATTAGCTTAATTCTTGAAAATTCAGGTTATTCATAAATTAAGTAAAGTTGCGATTTTAATATAACCAGAGGAGGGAGGAGACTGAATAAAGTGCCAATTTTGAAAGCGGATAAACGCTTAGTCAAAACAGGAATCCACTTTATGCTTGGAAATTATGCCCTGGTTGAGGGCGCAATTTCGGCTGGATGTAATTTTTTTGGCGGTTACCCCATTACTCCGGCCAATGAAATTTCCGAGCTCATGTCACAACGTTTACCGGAAGTAGGAGGAAAATTCCTACAGGGAGAGGATGAGCTTTGCTCAATCTACGCATGTGCCGGTGCTGCTCTTGCAGGCGCAAAGGCGATGACTGCTACGGCCAGTGCAGGATTTAACTATATGCAGGAGGGTTTGGGATATTGCTATACCATTGAAGCGCCGGTAGTTGTCGCTGATGTTCAGCGCTGCCGCGGTGAGAATTATGCTTCCCAGGCGGACGTCATGCAGATGCGCTTTGGCGCAAGCGGAGACTATGAAGCCATAGTAGTATGTCCGTCTTCGGTACAGGAATTATATGATTATGCCATATGGGCATTCAACCTTGCAGAGGAATTCCGCAATCCGGTTATTATAATGTCAGAAACGACAATAGCTTTGATGCGTGAGCGTTTGGATATTCCTGAAGCAGAAAAAATCAATATCTTCAACCGTAAGTATACGGATTTATCCCCGGAGGAGTACAAGCCCTTCGCTTCATCAGAATTCGGCTGCCCGGATGCAGCACCTTTAGGAAAGGGTTATCACACTATATATAGTCTTAATCCCCATGATGAAGAAGGAAGAATCGATTGGGATCCGATAGTATTTGACCGCCTGTATAAACGTATAACCGGCAAAATAACTGAAAACAGGAAAAAGATATGCAAGACAGAGTCATTCATGATGGATGATGCGCAATATGTGATTATTGCATACGGCAGCGAGGTGCGTCCGGCAATTGAGGCAGCCCGGATGGCAAGGGAATCCGGGGTTAAGCTTGGGGTTCTGAAACTTTGCAACGTCTGGCCCGTACCGGAAGAACAGATTGCCGAGGTTTCAAAGCAGGTTGCAAAGATTTTTGCGGTTGAGATGAATATAGGAAAGTATGCATCAGAGATAGAGCGTGTTGTTGCCGGACGTTGCCCTGTTCAACGCGTTACAAAGAATCAAGGAATGGTGCATACACCTGACGAAATCTACAGGGCTGTTTTGGAGGGAGTAAAATGAGTGAATTGAAGATTAACCCAAATAGAAGATTTCTGCGCGAGGAAAAGCTGCCACACTTTTTTTGCTCCGGCTGCGGTTGTGGTCAAGTGCTGAACTGCTTTACGCAGGCTCTCGATGCACTGGATATGGATACAAAAGATATGGTTACAATCGGCGGTGTCGGATGTACCGCCAGAATTCCCGTATATCTGACCTCAGATACATTCCATGGTGTGCATGGAAGGACTCTCGCATGGGCAACAGGCGTTAAGCTTACCAAGCCTGAAATACCGATTGTGATATTTGCAGGAGATGGAGATCTTGCTTCAATCGGAGGTAATCATTTCATTCATGCGGCAAGACGTAATCTGGACGTGACAGTTATAATGGTAAACAATCTCAATTTTGCAATGACCGGTGGTCAGGTAGCACCAACTACACCTGAGGATGCACGAACAATGACAACTCCGTACGGAAGTGCAGAGCCTCGCTTTGATGTATGCGAACTGGCTATGGCTGCAGGTGCAACCCATGTTGAACGTTGGACAACAGCCCAGCCCGTACAGTGTACTGCCGCAATCAAACGTGCATTGCAGCACAAGGGGTTCTCACTTATCGAGATAGTTTCACAGTGCCCCACACACTTTGGAAGGTATGCACTGAAG
>ERZ795049.1781-NODE-1781-length-27077-cov-7.598290_pt1 | contig 27077 bp, 22 predicted proteins | sample MGYA00375133_ERZ795049 | MGnify/ENA primary metagenome ERZ795049 (study PRJEB30178, sample SAMN05720147) | activated sludge metagenome | isolation source: anaerobic digester from wastewater treatment plant | place: Japan | collected 2015-04-20 ... | reverse complement strand
AGAACGGGGACCTCCTAAGTCTCAGATACAGGTTCGATTCCTGTCGGTGGTACCAGCCGGGACCGCGCTTGCCTCGATGCTTGGTCCGACCTCTGCATGGCCGCGGTGGCTCGCCATAGGGCCTGCACCCATCCTTTCAGCATCTGAAACCCGGCTTTTCAGTGTGGTTGGCGCCATCCCGGCATCAAATGGACATACATCGCTATCAATATTGATGGTCTTGTCAAGCCCGCCCCGCCTCCAGTGCGTCATGCAATTCCACCAGCGCCTGGGTCAGGCGGTGGTTCGGGTCGAGGTAAATCATGGGCAGTGACAGCTCGTGCGACTCGCGGATGCGCACGGATGAGGGCAGGTAGGGCTCCAGCACCGGCAGTCCGTCGTCGATCAGTTCCTGCACCAGGCGCCGCGGCAGGTTGGCGCGGGGCTGGAACTGGTTGACCACGATGCCTTCGACCACCAGGTCGGCGTTGTGGTCGGCGCGGATTTCCTCCACGTTTTCCATCAGCGTGTAGAGCGCCTTGCGCGAGAACTCGTCGCAGTCGAACGGGATCAGGCAGCCGCTGGCACCCATCAGCGCCGAGCGTGTGTAGAAGTTCAGCGCCGGCGGGGTGTCGATGTAGATGCGGTCGTAGGTCTCGCCAAGTTTCTGCAGCGCCTCGCGCAGCTTGTACAGCTTGTGGCGCGACTCCAGCTTGCTCTGCAATTCGTCGAGCGCCGGGCTGGAGCGCATCAGGTCCAGGCCCTCGTGCGGGGTGCCCACGATGAATTCATCGGGTGCCACGTTGCGCAGGCTGAAGCTCAGGGTGTGCTCGAAAAAACCGGCCACGTTGGGCTGGTCTTCAGCGGCCCCTTCACCCAGCAGGTAACTGGTGGAGTTGCCCTGCTGGTCGAGGTCGATGACCAGGGTACGCAGACCCTGGCTGGCGCTGATGGCGGCCAGGTTGCAGGTGATGGTGGATTTTCCAACCCCACCTTTCTGGTTGAAGACGACGAGCGGCATGAGGCAATTCCTTGTACGGGGAGATGAAAAAGGGCGGATCAAAACCCCGATTGTGCCCAGCCCGCAGCGACCGACGGCTTCAATGGAGCAGCAAGCCGAGGCACCAGCCGGGCACGGCATGTTCGGCGGGGAAAGCGCCCCCCAAGGCGGGGCTTTACTTGCCGGTTTTCAGGCTGGCGCCGATGCTGCGAGGATCGCCCTCGATGGCGATCTGGGTGCAAACGGCCCGGCACAGGGTGACGACGTTGTCGTTGATGATGCGATAGAAAATCTGCACGCCTTCGCGCCGTTTGCCGAGCACGCCGGACTGGTACAAGGTGTGCAAGTGCTGCGACATGTTGGGCTGCGTGGTGTCGATCTCGCGCAGCAGTTCGCCCACGTTCTTCTCGCCATTGCACAGGCTGCTGATGATCCTCAGCCGCATGGGTGCCGACATCACACGAAACAGTTCAGCCGCCAGTTCGAACACCTCGTCGGACTCGGTGATGGGCGACGTATCCACGACAGCTTTGCTCTTTGCCATGCTTGCAGGGTTCCCGAACAGATTGGTTTTGTGATTGCGAATATACGCGTATTCGGGCGCCGCGCAACGACGACTGCGACACTTCAGCGCCGGCTGCCCGGTCGCAGGGTGCGGCTGAGCAGGATCACCGGGATCAGGCCCACCAACACCAGCGCCAGCGACGGCAAGGCGGCTTCACCCAGGCGCTCATCGCGCGCGAGCTGGTAGGCCACAACGGCCAGCGTGTCGCTGTTGAAAGGGCGCAGCACCAGGGTGGCGGGCAGCTCCTTCATCACATCCACGAACACCAGGAGCGCCGCGGCTGCGGTCGAGCGCCTGAGCAGCGGCCAGTGCACACGGCGCATCAGCCCGAATCCTGCCGTTCCCAGCATGCGGGCGGAGTCGTCGAAACTGGCCGGGATGCGCGCATACCCGCTCTGCACCGACTGCAGGGCCACCGCACAGAAGCGCACCAGATAGGCCCAGACCAGGCCGAACGCGGTCGCCGTCATGACATAGCCGATGCGCGTGTCCGGGGCCACCGCCTGCAGCCAGCCCACGGGCAACAGCAGGCCCACGACGATCACCGCGCCCGGAATGGCATAGCCCAGACCCGCCAGTTGCACCACGGCGCGCGTGAACCGGCCCGATTCACGCCGCGCACTGAAAGCCAGCAACAGCGCCATGGCGACGGCCACCAAGGCTGTGACCATACCGAGCCGCACGCTGTTGTAGGACCAGGCGACAAAGCCCGTCCAAGGCAATACTGACCAGTCGGCGGCCAGCGGGCGCAGCATGAAGATCACCGGCAGCACGAAACCCAGCAGCACCGGCACCGTGCAGACCACCCAGACCGCGGCGAGGCGAATCCCGGCCAGCGGCGCGGCCTGGGCCTCGACGGCGCCGGCGCGGGCGCCGCGCACGCTGGAAAAGCGCATGCGCTTTTGCGCCCGGTGCTCCAGGTTCAGCAGCACCATCACCACCACCAGCAGCACGGTGGCCAGCTGCGCAGCGGCGATCCGGTTGTCCATCGCCAGCCAGGCCTTGTAGATACCGGCCGAGAAGGTCTGGATGCCGAAGTAGCTCGACACGCCAAAGTCGGCCAGGGTCTCCATCAGCGCCAGCGCTGCTCCAGCAGCGATCGCTGGACGCGCCAGCGGCAGAGCCACCTCGCGGATACGTCGCGACATCGGCGCGCCGAGCAGACGCGCCGCCTCCATCAAATGGGTCGCACGTTCGCCCAGCGCCGTGCGGGCCAGCAGATACACATAGGGATAGAGCGAAAACGTGAACACCCAGGCCGCGCCGCCCAGACTGCGCACCTCCGGAAACACGCGCCCTTCCAGCCCGAACACGGCCCGCAAGCCAGTCTGCAGCGGGCCGCTGAACTGCAGGAAATCGGTGTAGGCATACGCCACCACGTACGCCGGCATGGCCAGCGGCAGCAGCAAGGCCCACTCGGCCACCCGCCGGCCCGGAAACTCGAACAGGGTCACTGCCGCCGCGCTGGCGCTTCCGATCACTACGGTCCCCAGCGCCACCATGAGGCACAGGCGCAGCGTGGTCCAGGCGTAGTCGGGCAGCACCGTACTGCCCATCTGCTGCAGGATGTCCGCGGTGACGGCGTCCCACTGCAGCCATGAACCCATGACCGCAAGCACGGGCACGCACAGCATGACAAGGATCAGCAGCAGGAAAAATCTTTGAAGCCAGCGCAGCGGCATGAGACGAAGGGATCCACGACAGGGCAAATGAGAATTGTAATCATCTACAATGTTTTTCATGTTCCTGGAAGTTCGCCAACTCGATGTGCACTACCCCGGTCGGGCGCAGGCCGCAGTCCGCGGGGCGTCGTTCGGCTTGCGGGCCGGCGAGATTGGCGTGCTGATCGGCCCGTCCGGCTGCGGCAAGACCACCCTGCTGCGCGCCGTCGCCGGGCTGGAGCCGATCAGCGCCGGCGAGATCCGCCTCGGTGGCGAGGTGGTCAGCCGCGCGGGCAGCACGCTGGCCCCCGAAATGCGGCGCATCGGCATGGTGTTCCAGGACTACGCGCTGTTTCCCCATCTGGATGTGGGGCAGAACGTCGGTTTCGGCATCCACAGCCTGCCCCGCGCCGAGCGCACCGCGCGGGTGGCCGAGGTGCTGGAACTGGTGGGGCTTTCGGGTGCCGAGCAGCGCTATCCGCATGAACTCTCCGGTGGCCAGCAGCAGCGCGTGGCGCTGGCCCGCGCGCTGGCGCCCCAGCCGCGCCTGCTGCTGCTGGACGAGCCGTTTTCCAACCTCGACGTGGACCTGCGCGAGCGCCTGGCGCACGAAGTGCGCGCCATCCTGAAGGCGGCGCAGGCCACGGCGCTGTTCGTGACCCATGACCAGCTCGAAGCTTTTGCGATCGGCGATGCCATCGGCGTGATGCACGAAGGGCAGTTGCACCAGTGGGACGACGCCTACACCCTCTATCACCGGCCCGCGACCCGGTTCGTCGCGAACTTCATCGGCCATGGCGTGTTCACCCCGGCCACCTTGCGCGAGGTGAACCAGCAGGTGATGGTCAAGACCGCCCTGGGTGAGTTGAGCGATGTGGCCGAATGCCCCCTGCCCTGCGCCTACGCCCAAGGCGAGTGCGACGTGCTGCTGCGCGCCGACGACATCGTCCACGACGACGAGGCGCCGGTGAAGGCGGAGATCATCCGCAAGGCGTTTCGCGGTTCTGAATTCCTCTACACGCTGCGTCTGGCGAGCGGCGAAACCGTGCTCGCCCATGTGCCGAGCCATCACAACCACACGGTCGGCGAATGGATCGGCATCCGCGCCGAGGTGGACCATGTCGTCACCTTCAACCGCGCCTGCCCGCCGGGCAAGGGCGGCATGTGCGAATTGCCCTGCGCCGCGGCCTGCAGCGAGCCGTGTGGCGATCCGGCCAGGGCCGACGGCGAGCATGCGGTCACGCTGGTTCGCGGCGCGGCCGCCCGCGCGCCTTCGACCGTGGGCGCCGCTGACTGAGCGGCACCGCAGCCGCCTGGCAGGCGTCAGCCAAGCCTGTTTTCAAACATTTTCGGCATCTTCCCAGCGCAGGCGGGTCGAAGTTTGCTATCTATTTTGTTGGCTCAGGGTGCCCGGACCGTGGCCCATGCACGCGCAGGACATCGATCGTCGCGTGCAAGTCGTGGGCCCAGGTCCGGCGGTCGCGGCCCTCGGCGCGTTGCGGTTCGCCATAGCTGACCAGCGCGGTGATGCCGGGCGCGCACAGCGTGCGCCAGAAAGAGCCCAACAGGCTCTCGTCGCCAACATACGACGGCGCCAGGCTGGTGTCGCCACTCAGGTCGTCCACAAAGCGCAGGCCTACCGGCACCACCGGCGCGTCGGCCGAGATCGCTGCTTGAATCAGGTTGGCGTGAAATGGCAGCAGGGTGATGCCGTCGCCCGTCGTGCCTTCCGGAAAGATGGCAACCACCTCCTCCCCACGCAAGGCTTCCGCCATGTGATGCACCACCCGCATGGCGTCGCGGCGCGAGGCGCGCTCGATGTAGAGCGTGCCCGAGGCGGTGGCCAGCGTGCCGATCAGCGGCCAATGGCGCACATCCGACTTGGAGACAAAGCGGCAATGGCGCGCTGCGTGCAGCACCAGGATGTCCAGCCAGGAGATATGGTTGGCCACCAGCAGCAAAGGACCTTTGGCCGGCGGCTCACCGCGAATGGTGAGCCCGATGCCGCAGACCGCCAGCATGCGCTGGGCCCAGGCCTGCACGGCCGCCTCACGATGGGTGGTTTGCAGGCGCGGGAAACGGACAAAAACCAGCCAGAAGCCGGCGCCGATGTGCAGCAACCCGCGCATCATCCGGCCGACGGCACGCAAACGGTTCATGCGGCAGGACGCGCTTCAGTCGGCCGCCCCATGGGCGACATGTCCGGCGACCAACGTGCAGCGCACGCGCCCCGGAACGGCATAACCTTCAAAAGGCGTATGCCGGCCCTGGCTGCGAAGCTGCGCCGGCTGCACCGCCCATTCGGCCCCGGCGTCGAAAACCACCACGTCGGCCGGGCCGCCGTTCACAAGCTGCCCCACGCCCGAATGGGCCGCGCCAAGGCGCTCGCCGAGCACCTGCGCCGGAGCGTGGGTCAGCACGTCAAGGGTGCGAAGCAGGCCGACGTCACTGTCCTGCCCCCACTTGAGGGCCAGGCTCAACAGCAACTCTAGCCCGGTGGCGCCGGGCTCTGCTTCGGCAAAGGGCAAGGTCTTGGCATCGGCAGCCACCGGTGTGTGATCGGACACCAGGGCATCGATCGTGCCGTCGGCCAGCGCGGCACGCAACGCATCGCGGTCGCGCTGATGGCGCAGCGGCGGGTTCAGGCGGGCGCGGCTGTCAAAGTAGCCGATGTCGTTCTCGGTCAGGTGCAGCGAGTTGATGCTGACGTCGCAGGTCAGTTTCAGGCCCTCCTGGCGAGCCCTGCGCACCAGGTCCACCCCGGCTGCGCTGCTGAGGCGGCACAGATGCACCCGGGCGCCGGTCGACTTCATCAGTTCGAAGATGGTGTGCAGGGCAATGGTCTCGGCGGCCACCGGCACGCCGGCCAGACCCATGCGCGTGGCGAGCGGTCCGCTGGCGGCCACGCCGCGCCCCAGGTACAACTCCTGGGGCCGTAGCCAGACGCTGTAGCCAAAGGTGCTGGCGTACTGCATGGCCCGTTGCAGCACCTGGGTGTTGCCCAGCGGCACGTCGGCCTGACTGAACCCCACGCAGCCGGCATCGGTCAGCTGCGCCATTTCGGTCAGCACCTCGCCTTGCAGTCCACGGGTCAGCGCGCCCAGCGGGAAAACACGCGACTGGTGCAGCCTTTCCGCGCGCATACGCAACATCTCCACCAGCCCGGGTTCGTCCAGCACCGGGTCGGTGTCGGGTGGACAGACCACGCTGGTCACGCCACCGGCCACGGCCGCCGCCAGCTCGCTCTCCAGCATGCCTTCGTGCTCGTGGCCCGGCTCGCGCAGGCGCACCGCGAGGTCCACCAGGCCCGGGGCCACGACGCAGCCGGCGGCTGGGATCACCCGGTTGGGTGTGAAGTCGGCGGGCGCCGGCCCGATCGACAGGATGCGGCCAGCCGCGACCGCAACGTCTGCGATGGCGTCAAACCGGGACGCCGGATCGATGACGCGTCCGCCCTGGATCAGTATTTTCATGTTCGTTCCTTCACGGAATCACGGACTGCAAAGGACAGCAAGGGTTTCGCCCGGACCATGCTCACGCCTCGTTGCCGGCGACGATGCTCATGACCGCCATGCGCACCGCGATGCCGAACGTGACCTGCGGCAGGATCACGCTTTGCCGGCCGTCCACGACGGCCGAGTCGATCTCGACGCCGCGATTGATCGGGCCCGGATGCATCACGATGGCATCGGCTTTGGCCAGCTGCAGTTTCTCGGGCGTCAAGCCGAAATGCTTGAAGAACTCCTGGCTCGACGGCAGCAGCGCGCCGCTCATGCGCTCGTTCTGCAGACGCAGCATGATGACCACGTCGCAGCCGCGGATGCCCTCCTCCAGCGTGTGGCACACCCGCACGCCCATCGGCGCCATGTCGCCGGGCACCAGGGTCTTGGGCCCGACCACGCGAACCTCGGCGCAGCCCAGCGTCGTCAGCGCATGAATATCGGAGCGAGCGACACGCGAATGCAAAACGTCGCCCACGATGGCGACTGTCAGATTGGAAAAATCTTTCTTGTAATGCCGGATCGTGTACATGTCCAGCAGGCCTTGGGTGGGGTGCGCGTGCCGGCCATCGCCGGCGTTGATCACATGCACATGGGGCGCCACGTGCTGCGCAATCAGGTAGGGTGCGCCGGACTCGCTGTGCCGCACCACGAAGATATCTGCAGCCATCGCGCTCAGGTTGGCGATGGTGTCCAGCAAGGACTCACCCTTGGAGGCAGACGAGCGCGCAATGTCAAGGTTGATCACGTCGGCGCTCAGGCGCGTGGCGGCAATTTCGAAAGTGGTGCGTGTGCGCGTGGAGTTTTCAAAGAACAGGTTGAAGACGCTCTTGCCGCGCAGCAGCGGCACCTTCTTGACTTCGCGGTCGCTGACACTCACGAAGTTGGCGGCCATGTCCAGGATATGGGTCAGGATGTCCCGGGACAGCCCTTCGGTGGACAGGAGGTGGATCAGTTCGCCGTTGCGGTTGAGCTGGGGGTTGCGTTTGTGCAGCATGTTCAGCGCCCTTCCACGTGAAAGCTGAAGCCGCCGCTGGCGTCGCGCGCCAGCGCCAGCGACTGGGCCGGTGGCATGGTCACTCTTGCTGCAGCGTAATCCGCCTGGATCGGCAGTTCCCGCCCGCCGCGGTCCACCAGCACCACCAGCCGCACGCTGGCCGGACGCCCATAGTCGAACAGTTCGTTGATCACCGCGCGGATGGTTCGTCCGGTGTACAGGACATCGTCCAGCAAGATGATCTCGGCGCCGTTGACATCGAACGGCAGCGAGGTCTGCCCGCCCGAGGAGAGACCGCGCCGCGCGAAGTCATCGCGGTGCATGGCCGATGAGATCGAACCTGCCGTACCCGGAAGGCCCAGATCGGACTGAAGGCGTTGCGCCAGCCAGGCGCCACCGGAGGTGATGCCGACCAGCCGCGTCTGCGCCGTGCAGAGCGCGCGCACGCCTTTTCGGAGTTCGCCGTACAGGGCCTCGGCGTCCAGCACCAGGCCCAGGCCGGAAGGCACGGCATCCGCGCCGCCCGCGGGGGCGGCTTGCTCCGCCGCGACGTGCAAGTTGTCGCTTGGTTTGCTCATGAAAGAGTCCTCAGGAACTGCTCGAGAATGATGCAGGCGGCCGCAGCATCGGCGTCGCGCGCGCCGGCCTGCAAAGCCTCGGTCGTGCTGTAGCGCTCATCGACTTCGAACACGGGCAGGCCGAAGCGGCCCTGCAGTTGCCGGGAAAAACGCTGCGCCCGGCGGGTGTTTTCATGGGCCGCACCATCCGGATGAAACGGAATGCCGACGACCAGGGCGTCGGGCGCCCATTCGCCGATGCGGGCCGCAATCTGTGCGAAACGTGCGTCGCCTTCTGCCTGAATCGTGCCCCGCGGCGTGGCGCTGCGCAGCAGGCGGTTGCCGGTGGCCACGCCGGTGCGCTTGAGCCCGAAATCCAGCGCCAGGAAGGACTGGAGTTGGACGGGGACTTCCCGGGGGAGCACAACTGTCATGCGCCTGTGCCTGTCAACCCGCCGCAGAAGAGCCCGGGTCGCGCCCCGCCGGCCGCGGTCATCCGTGCCCCACGTCCGGCGACAGCATCCACGCCTGCAGGCCCAGCAGGGCCAAGGCCCGGTCATAACGCTGCTCGATGGGCGTATCGAAGATCACCGCCGGATCCGCCGCAACCGTCAACCAGGCGTTCTCGCCCAGTTCGGACTCCAGTTGCCCCTCCCCCCAGGCGGAATAGCCGAGAGAAACCAGCACGCGCCGGGGTCCTGCTCCGGTGGAAAGTGCTTCCAGCACGTCCTTGGACGTCGTCATTTCCAGGCCGCCGGGTATGACCATGGTCGACGCGTAGGTTGAATCGTCGGCGCCGCTTCGCGCGGCCGCAAGGGGCTCGTGAAGCACGAAGCCCCGTTCAGTCTGCACCGGGCCGCCGTGAAAAACCACCGCATCCGACAGGTCGGCGCGACGCAACGGCAGGTCCACCTTGTCAAAAAGGTGTTTCAGGTGGAGATCGGAGGGTTTGTTGATGATCAGGCCCAGCGCTCCGTTCTGGCTGTGCTCGCACAGGTAGACGACGCTGCGGCTGAATGCCTCGTCCTGCAACCCGGGCATGGCGATCAGGAAATGATGCGTCAGGTTGATGGGAGCAGAATCGGCCGGCATGAGGGAATTTTAGCGGTGAACAGATCCAAGGCTTTTCACAAGGGGCTGATGTGGTTCCGGCGCGATCTTCGCGCCCAGGACAATGCGGCGCTCCATCACGCGCTCAGGAATTGCGCACAGGTGCATTGCGTGTTCGTCCTTGATCGGGAGATCCTGGATCCACTTCCGCGGGCCGATCGGCGCGTCGAGTTCATCCGGGAGTCGCTCGTGTCCCTGGACGAGGACTTGCGCACACTGGCAGCCCAGGAACACGCCGGCCTCATCGTCCGGCATGCGGTGGCGCGCCAGGAAATTCCGCGGCTGGCCCTGAGCCTGGGCGTCGAGTCGGTCTTTGCCAACCATGACTATGAGCCGCAGGCGATCGAACGCGACGCTATCGTGCGCGGCGCTTTGGCTGACGAGGGGATTGCGCTGCACACCTACAAGGATCATGTCGTGTTCGAGCGCGACGAAATCCTGACGGCGAATGGCACGCCCTATGGCGTGTTCACGCCCTACCGCAATGCCTGGCTAAAGAAGGTCGACCCTTTCTACCTCAAACCCTATCCTGTGCAAAAGCATGCGCTGGCATTGGCGCAGCGACCAGAACCGTACCGCCACCCGGTCCCTTTGCTGGAAGCCTTCGGATTCGAGCCCACCAACCTGACCGAACTCAGGCTGCCGACCGGTGCGGCGGGGGGTCAGCAACTCTTCAACGAGTTTCTGGCACGCATGGACCACTACCACGAGACCCGGGACTTCCCCGGGATCAAGGGCCCCAGCTACCTCGGCGTCCACCTGCGGTTTGGCACCGTCTCGATTCGCCAACTGGCCGCAGCCGCGCACGAGCGCGCGGATGCGGCCAGCGAGGGCGCCCGCATCTGGCTGGGTGAACTGATCTGGCGTGATTTCTATGCGCAGGTGCTGGCCCACTTTCCGCACGTGGTCACACGCAGCTACAAGCCGGAATATGACGCGATTCACTGGGAACATGGAAAGCATGCAGATCGGCTTTTCGCGGCCTGGTGCGAAGGGCGCACCGGCTATCCCATCGTCGATGCGGCGATGGCGCAACTCAACCAGACCGGCTATATGCACAACCGGTTGCGCATGATCGCGGCGAGCTTTCTGGTCAAGGACCTTGGCATTGACTGGCGCCGGGGCGAGCGCTATTTCGCGGCGCACCTCAATGACTACGACCTCGCCTCAAACAACGGAGGCTGGCAATGGTCCAGTTCCACCGGATGTGACGCCCAGCCTTACTTTCGCATCTTCAATCCGGTGAGCCAGAGCGAAAAGTTCGATGCCGAGGGCCGGTTCATCCGCCGCTATCTGCCGTCACTGGCCAGACTGCCTGCAACCGCGCTGCACGCGCCTTGGGAATCCGATCCCGGAGCCTTGCTGGCGGCCGGCGTGGAACTGGGACGGGACTACCCGACGCCTCTGGTCTCCCACGCCGAAGCCCGCGAAACGACGTTGAACCGCTATGCCGTCGTCCGCAAGGTCGACGGGCAGCCGGCAAAACCACGCAAGAGATGACTCAGGCGCTCACGATCTCTTGCGTATAACGCCGCACCAGGCTGAGCAACTCTTCTTCGGAATAAGGCTTGCCCAGATAGTGATTGACGCCCAGCGCTGTGGCATGCTCGCGGTGCTTTTCGGCGATGCGGGAGGTAATCATGATGATCGGCAGCATCTTCAGGCGTGCGTCTGCGCGAATGTTTCGGGCCAGATCGAAACCGTCCATGCGCGGCATTTCAATGTCTGAAAGGACAACCGCGGGACGCTCGTCCTGCAGCCGTTCCAGTGCCTGCAGCCCGTCGGCGGCCAAGGCAACTCGATAGCCCTCGCGCTGCAACAGGCGCTGCGTGACGCGGCGCACGGTGATGGAGTCGTCGACGACGAGAATCAGCGGCACTTCTGAAACCGGTGCGCTCAGCGCCGGTGCTGCCGCGCCAGTATCGGATGTCGCACCTTCTGACGGGCGCCCGCTCGACCCACTGAGTTGTCGTGCCTGCTCGCCATAGACGGCGGCCAATGCCACCGGGTTGTAGATCAGAATCACCGCTCCGGATGCCAGCACGGTCATGCCGGCCAGGCCCGGGAGCCTGGACAGCTGGGGACCCAGGTTCTTGACCACCGCTTCCTGGTTGCCCAGAATCTCGTCCAGGTGAACGGCAACCCGTTGCGAGGCGCTGCGAAACACGACGATAGGCATCGTTTTCGCGGCAGGTTCAACGCTGTGGGCCGAAGACTGGAGCAAGGCGCCCGACCAGAAGAAAGGCACCGACTCACCGGCAAAGTCGATGAAACCATCGCTGTAAGCCTGCTGCAGTTCTCGGGCCGTCACCCGCCGCACCAGTTCAACCAGGTTGGCCGGAACGCCCAAGGAGATTGTCCCGGAGCGCATGACGACAACCTGCGTCACCGCCGTGGTCAGCGGGAGCACCAGCTTGAAACTGGTGCCTCGCCCTTGCTGGGTTGATGTCTCGATACGGCCACCGAGCGCCTGGACTTCAGAGCGCACGACATCCATGCCGATCCCGCGCCCGGCGAGTTCGGTCACTTCGGTGACTGTGGTGAATCCCGGCATGAACACCAGACTGGCGACTTCCTCGTCCGACAGGGTCTGATCGGCAGGAACCAGGCCGTGCTGTATGGCCTTCTCCAGAATCCGGGGCAGGTCCAGCCCCGCGCCATCATCGGTGAAGCTCACCGACACATCATTGCCGGCTTGCTGCAGATCGATCGTGATCGTCCCAACAGAATCCTTGCCCGCACTGGTGCGCACGGACGGTTCTTCTATGCCGTGAACGACACAATTGCGCAGCAGGTGCTCGAATGCCGCCGTCATGCGATCGAGCACGCCCCGGTCCATTTCAATCGAGCCTCCGTTGATGTCGAGCTTGACCTGCTTGGAGGTGTCCTTGGACGCCTGCCGCACGACCCGGTACAGGCGTTCGGAAATGCCCTCGAACTCCATCATGCGGGTGCGCAGCAGATCCTGCTGCAGTGCCCGGGTCTGGCGCGCCTGGGCGACCAGATCGTCTTCCGTCGCGTCCACCGTGCGCTGTAGATTGCGCTGCACGGTGGCCACGTCGTTGACCGATTCCGCCATCATGCGGGTCAATTCCTGCACCCGCGTGAAGCGGTCAAACTCCAGTGGGTCAAAGTTCTGCTGTGAGTCCTTGGCCTGCGCCATGCGGGACTGCATCTGGCTTTCGGCTTGCAATTCGATGTCACGCAGTTGGTGCCGCAAACGATCCAGGTTGCCGGTCAGGTCCTGCAGCGAGTCCCGAAGCTGGGTCATCTCGGCTTCCAGACGCGAACGGGTGATCATGACCTCGCCAGCCTGGTTCACCATCCGGTCCAGCAACTGGGCCCGGACCCGGACCACCTGATTGGCGGCTGCCCGCACCGGCGCGACCAGCATGGGCGACGGCTGGGCAATGACACCCCGCTCGACCGGCGCCTCTTCGGTCCCGGGCGCCGCGAACACGGGGGCCTCCTGAACCAATGCCGACGCCATTGGCTCAAGCAGTTCCGGCATGAAGGTCTGCAGGTTGATCTTGCGCAACGCTTCGAATTTCCCCTCGATCGCGTCGAGCCGAGCCATCAACGGGGCGACATCTTCACCGTGAATGTCGCCAGAGCCGATCGCTTCGATTTCGGACTCCATCCGGTGCGCCATTTCACCGAGTTGCAACGCACCGGCCAAGCGCGCGCTGCCCTTGAGCGTATGCAAAGCGCGCAAGACCTCGCCGCGTGCGGTCATGTTCTCAGGTCTGGCGCTCCACTGACGCAGGGCGCCGCCCAGCTGTGGCAGCAGCTCGCCCGCTTCTTCTTCGAAAATCGGAAACAGGTCCGGATCGAGCACATCGACGAGATCGATATCGTCGGTTTCACTGGTCTGGCCTTCGAACGCGCGCTGCGCGAAAATCTCAGCCACCGGCACCACCTCGGGAGGCCTGACCTCCACCGGCACCGGCACTGGTGCGGGTTCGACACCCTCAACCGGCATCGTCGCGTCCAGCACGTCATCATGCAAACTATCGCTGACGGCCGGTTCTGCGAATGACTCGGCAGTCGGGGCCACCGGCTGCATGTCTTCCACAAGCGGTGCTGCCAAGGTCTGCGCCGGGTCGAGGGGGAAAACCGGCGCCTCGACCACCTGGCTTGCAGACACCGCGTCGCCAAATTCAAGTGCCCGTAACTCTTCCAGAATGAAGGGATTCGGCTCTTTCAGGAAGCCTGCGGCGAATTGGTGGAGCAGCCGGCGTATGTCCTCCGCGGCTTCCCTGAACACGCGCCCCTGGTGGTCCGTGCCACCATGTTGACCCGCCATGTGTTGTAGGGCATGCTCAAGCGCCCGTGCCATGTCGGAGAGTGAGGAGAAACCCACGGTCGCGGAACTTCCCGCAAGTGAGTGGGCCAGCGCCTCTGCGTCGGATGGCACCGGTCGATGGACTTCAAGCGACCATTCTGACAGTTGGTTCGACAGGCGACGGGACCACTCGTCTGCCTCATTCAGGTACACGTTGTACAAAGGAATGCCGATGCGCAGGGAGCCGATCACCTTGATCTGCTCCTCCTCCACCATGTCCGAAACCGGCGGCGCGAGATCCCGCTCCGGCTCGGCAAGTGGTATTTCCTCCATGGCAACCAACGGCTCGACAACGCCACCTTCGGCCTGGGTCGTGGAAACCGGGACCAGTTCCGCCAGGCTGTCGAAATCGACCTCAATCGAAACGATCTCCTGCGCGCCGGGCACGTCGATGGGCTCCAGGGACTCCGAAGCCGTCGCGTCCAGGTATCCGGCCAGATCAGGCTCCTCCAGCGCCATGGACTCAGCCGGTATGGACTCCTCCACCATCGGTGCAAGATCGGTGCTCTCAGAAAACTCCTCATCGGGCATCTCTTCGAGCGCCGCTGTCCCGGGATCAACCTCGACTTGGGGCACTTCAACAAGCTCCGTGGGGGCCCCAGGTTGAAGTTCCAGCGGCAGGCGGATGTTGTCTTTCCTCAGGGCGTCGGCCGCAGTGCGGAACACTGCCGCACTCCAATGGCTCGCCGTTGCCTGCGAGATATCACCGACCCAGGTCTGGAAGGCCAGCAGGGCTTCGCGGGAAAGACCACACAGATCGGGACTCGCGGGCTTCTGTTCCGACAGCCAGGCATTCAGCAGTTGCTCCAGCGACCATGCGGCCTCGCCGAACTCCATCAGGCCGACCATGCGCGAACTTCCCTTGAGCGTATGGAAGGCACGCCGAAGGGTGGTCTGCTGCGTCAGGTCATGCGGATCGATCGCCAGCAGATCCAACGCTTCAAGGCCATTGGCAATGACTTCGTTTGCTTCCTCAAGGAAGATGTCCTGGAGATCATCTTCGTCAATTTCGGTAACCTCGACCTGGGGCGCCTCTTGCGCAGAACCCTGGCTCGGTTCGACCGCCATCGGCGCCAGACCCATGTCAGGCAGCACGCCTTCCACTGTGCCGAGTTCCTGCCTGGCGAGTTCGCGGACTTCATCGGGAATGGGTCCGGGCAAAGCAAGGTCCAGCGCCCAGTCTGGCCCCAGTGACGCGGCACTCGCGTCGCCCAGAAATTGGGAAGCGGCGCCTTGGCCGTCCCGCGTGGTCTCTTGAGACACGGGCAGCACCGGATGATCGGATGCCGGCAACCCGATCGTCCCGTTGGTTGTGGCGCGGCCCATCACGGGTCTCAGTTCGCCCAGTTCGGGATCGAAGACAAACAGCTTCTTGGCCAAAGCCGGCTGGTAATTGAGCATGTCGATCAACAATCCGAGGGCACCCAGATTGTTTCCCAGTCGGTCAAAAGTCCCCGCCATTGGCGCGAGCTCGACGTCGACCTTCGTGACCAGCATCTCCTCGACGTTGTCGCGCATGCTGACAACCGCCTGCGAAGCCTGATCCAGCCCCAGCACCGAAAGCACGCCCCGCATCTGTGCCAGCAAGCCAGGAACCGGCGTGAGGGCGGTCGCGTCGTCCGGGTTGCGGAAGAACTGGTCCAATGCTTTTTCGGCCTCAGACAGGGTCGCGCGCAATTCCCCGACCACGGTCCCCATGGTCTGCCGGTCACTGACGCGCCGATACAACTCCTCCATCCATGCTTCCAGCGGTTCGGCGCTGTTTCCGCCACAGACCTGCTCGAGACGCTCGGCCAGGCGATCGGTACGCTGTGCCAGTTCGTGTTCATCCTGGTTTCGGTCGGTCAGCGCGGCCTCCAGATACAGCACGGCCGTGGCCACTTCGAGAGCCACTTCCGCTGCTGGCGCCTTGCCTGAGCGCTGCGTGACTTCGGCTGCGTGCTTCAGTCCGCCGGCCAGCCGCTCGCTGCGCGGGTGGAGCTTGATGATCGAGTCCGCGACCAGACCGAACTGGTCCACGATATTCTTGAGCCGTACCACGTCGCCACCGGCCAGCGCAGACCAAGCTTCCTTGACCGCTTCGATGCGTTTGCGAGCCTGAGCGACTACGGCAGGATCAAAGCGTCCATACCGGCGGGACTCGTAGTCCACCGGTACAAAACGGCCAAGGTCATATGCCTTGCGAACAGCCTCCAGGTACCGGGTCTTCGTGCCGGTTTCCGGCAAGGCCTGTGCGCAGAAGAACAGCAGCTCCTTGGCCATTCGTTCCGATACATGCCGCTCGCCGCGCGGTCCGGCGGCAAATTGCATCAGCACCTGGGATGCAGCCCTCTTGACATACAGATCCACCGGAAGCGAGCCGCTTGCGACGGCCTCGAAAAAACCCGAACAGAGAATCCAGAAGACTCCCTCCGCGCCTTGGGGATTCAGCTTCACCACAGCCAGGCTCAGGTCACGCAACTCCGCCGCGGCTGTGGTGTCGCCTTTCTGCATGAGCCGCAGAACGGCTTGATCCATGCGGCCGCGATCGGAACCATCCCCGGCGAGGGAAACCGCCCCGTCGAGATCGACATCAGGCCGAATCCAACGCCATTCAACCGGCCACAGGTCGGCTGGATGGATGCGCTCAGCGCCCGCGAGCACCTGTGCATCACGGTATTGAGGGAAAAGGCCAACCGCCGACTCCTGGACGCCGCCCATGATGACGTCCAGATACTCGAGCAAGGCAAAACTCGCGCGCTCGAGAAGGGCCGCAGAGGCTTCGTTGCAGCGCTCCGGGCGTTGCACGAACTGCTGAACGGCTGCCTCCATGGCCCGGAGCATGTGCGCCGGAGCGAGCAGACCGACCATTTCAAGGGCGCCAACCGCCTGATGCATGTGCTGACGGGCCATGCGCAGCTGGCTCGCATCGACCGAGGCCAAGTCTGTTCCCCGCGCGGCCTCAGCGTCCCGCACATACCGTTTCAACGACTTGTTGGCGACTTCCAGCGACTTGCGCAGCTCATCGAGCACCCAAGCCAGCGGCCCCAGGTCCGCCACACCGGCAGCCGAAACGGCCCCATCGACAGCGTCTTCAATTTGCATGACTGGGCGAACTCCGCAAGTTAGGGGCGAGGGTCAACAAAAAGTCGCGGATCAGGCGATCTTGAATCGCGCAACCGATTCGCGAAGTTCTTCGGCCATTCGTGACAGTTCGCGCACCTGATTGGCCGTGGAGCGTGTGCCTTCGCCGGTCTGCTCGGTCACAGCGAAGATGTGCTGGATGTTTCCGGCCACCTCGTTCGCCGAAACAGCTTCGCGCGAAGCGGAGTCTGAGATCTGAGCGATCAGGTCCGCCAGCTGACGCGACACACGGTCAATCTCCGTCAGCGCCGTACCGGCGTTGTCCGACAGCCTGGCTCCCTCGACCACGCCCTGCGTCGAACGCTCCATGGCCGCAACCGCGTCCTGCGTGTCGGTCTGAATCGCCTTCACCAGCGCGGAGATCTGGCGCGTCGCGTCGGCAGAGCGTTCAGCGAGTCGTTGCACTTCTTCCGCAACCACCGAGAAGCCGCGCCCGGCTTCGCCGGCAGACGCTGCCTGAATGGCGGCGTTCAAGGCCAGCACGTTGGTCTGTTCGGTAATGTCCGAAATCAGTTCGGTGATTTCACCGATCTCCTGGGACGATTCGCCCAGCCGCTTGATCCGCTTGGACGTTTCCTGGATCTGGTCGCGGATGGAGTTCATACCGCCGATCGCATTCTGCACCGCGGACAGGCCCGACTCCGCGGCCATCAGAGAATTGCGCGCCACCGAAGCCGATTCCTGGGCCTGCGATGACACCACGTTGATTCGGGCCGCCATGTCCAGCACCGACTGGCCGGTTTCGCGAATTTCACGCAGCTGCTCGGTCGAGGCTGCCAGCAGTTCGGTCGACGTGTTCTCCACCTGCGACGTCGTCTGCGCCACCCGGGTGACCGTGTTCTGAACGTTGCCGACCAGCATGCGAAGTTCCTCGACGGTGTAGTTCACCGAGTCGGCGATGGCGCCCGTGATGTCTTCGGTCACGGTGGCTTCCTGCGTCAGATCACCCTCGGCCACCGTCTGCAGCTCGTTCATCAAACGCAGAATGGCGGCCTGGTTGGCGTCATTGACGCGTTTGGCTTCCTGTTCCTGACGTTCGGCGTCCAGGCGCTGGCTTTCCGCAACCCGCTGGCGCTGACGGCTGTCCTGCAGCTGGACATAGGCCAATCCGCCCGCGAACAGAAGGGCCAGCAACGCGGATAGCAAAAGGATGGCCAAGGCGCCAGCGCCGAGGCCCGTACGCGCCGACAGTTTGGCCTGCAGGTCTTCAAGTACCCGGCGCAGCGGCTCGCTGTCGGCAACGATCGAGGCCTGCGCCTCGCGCGCGGAAACCAGGCCCTGAAGGTTGCCCAGGATAGCGCCCGCCTGACCCCGTGTGTCCTCATAGAGCTTGAGCAATGCTTCAAGCCGTTCCCGTGTCTGGGGATCCTTGGAACCGGCCAGACGAAGCTCAGGGCTGCCATCAAGCAGCCCCTGGCCAATTTCCTTGAACGAATTCAGGTCTTTGCCCAGCAAGAAGACCGCCTCGGGGCTCACGCCTTCCATCGTCAGGAATTCGTTGGCCGACTTGCCGATACGTTGCGTCAACATCACCAGCTGACCAGACGCTGAAATCTCCGCGGCGGCAGCGTTCTGCTGCAGCTTCAGGGAAGAAATGGTTTCCGCGATCTCCAGGAGGTCGGACGACTGCCGGTTGATCGTGCGCAGCGCGGTGCCCACCTGGGTCAGGATCTTTTGCTGGCTCATCACGGTGTTGGCACTCTTCTCAGCCCGGTCAACCAGGGGAATGGCCTTGTCGACATCACCCATTTCCGCCTGTGGCACTTCCTTGAGACCCGATTCGGAATCGCCGTCGCGCAAGCCACGCACGGTCTTGGCCAGCACACCGGCACTCTCACGGACATCCGGAAAAGCCTGGGGACTGCCCACCAGCGCCTGTGAAACCGATTTGGCCAGCCGCTGAGACTGCATCAGTGCCTGACCGGTTGCCGCCACCTGTTGCGCAACCTTGTCGGCCTGATTGAGCGCGACGAAAGTCACGCCGGTCAGAATCACGAGGGCTGTACCCAGCAACACAGCCAGAATCCGCTGGTGCTGAACGATGCTGCGGGTACCCAACACCGGCAGAGTGAGCAGCTCGGCCGCCCCTTCATTGCCGCCCCCTTCATTGCCGCCCGCGCCAAGCGCCATCTTGCTGTCGGGAAAGTCCGCCGTGCTGAACTGCCCGCTTTCTGCCGCAGGCATGCGGTCGTCTGCCCGGTCCTGGTCGCCGGACACCTCTGCGGCCAGCGGTGCATCGGTCGGCGCCTGAGCGGACGAGGCATTCTTGCCTAGAAGCTTGTTGATCTGGTCAATTACGGACATGGTGACACCCTTCCTGGGACTTAAGCACTGATGCTGAGAAACTGGGGATTGAGAGAAAGTGCCTGCAGATTGATTTCCTGCCACGCAGCACCTTGCGAATCGACATAGCTGTGACCGAAAAACTCCGGGGCATCAGCAGCAGGCGGATTTGAAGCAACAAACGACTCGACGCTTTTCAGCCCCAGCAGCTTGTCGATCAGAACCACGCAATTGATGTTCAGGGCATCGCTGAATGCCACAAGCCGGCACTGGCTTTGCGCCAGATCACTGCGATGTGACGGCGGCGCGTGCTTCACAAACGCCCCAAGATCAACGACGCCGCTGACGCCGCCGCGCAGGTTGACGACGCCCAGGAACCAATCCCGGGCGTGCGGAACAGCCTGAACCGTCCGCCATGGAAAAATTTCGCCCGCGTGATTGAGTGGAAACAGGTATCTGGCGTCCGCGGCCTCGACGGCAAGCCAAGCTGCAGCTGCGCCTGTTGTGCGAGCCTCCTGCAACCGGTTGGCAAGGCGGCTCTGAAAGGCCCGGAGTGCTTCACGACTGGCCATGGGTGGACGATCAGTTCAAGGCGCTGATCTTTGCCAGCAGATCGGTGACTTCAACCGGCTTGGTGATGTAGTCTCTCGCCCCTTGACGCAAACCCCACACCCGGTCGGTCTCCTGCGTCTTGCTGGTGCACATGAAGATGGGAACGTCCTTGTAGAGCGGGTCGCGGGATATCGCCCGCGTCAGCTGAAATCCGTTCTGCCCCGGCATCACCACATCCATCAGGATCAGGTCGGGTTTCTCCTCGGCCAATCGACGAAAGGCATCTTCGGCGTTTTCGGCCGTCTTCACGGAAAAGCCGTTCTTCTGGAGCAGGCCCGTCAGGTGCATCAACTCAGTCTTCGAATCGTCAACGATCAACACTTTCTGGATGGTCATCACATTACTCCTTGATTGGCGGAACCGAACTGCGCGACGGCCTGAAGCAGTTGATCCTTGGTAAACGGCTTGGTCAGGTAGTCCTGCGACCCCACCATACGACCTCGAGCCTTGTCGAACACGCCATCCTTGGATGAAAGCATGACCACAGGAATCGAGGAAAAATTCACGTTTTTCTTGATGATCGCGCAGGTCTGGTAACCATCCAGGCGCGGCATCAGGATGTCACAGAAGATCATGTCGGGGCGGAAGTCATTGATCTTTGCCAGCGCATCGAAACCATCCTCGGCGAGCAACACTTCATGCCCACCCTGCTTGAGGAAAATCTCCGCACTGCGGCGTATCGTGTTGCTGTCATCGATGACCAGCACCTTGTATCCCGATCCAGTCGAACTCACTGCATTGCACTCCTGGCTATGTTTCGGTTCCCGCATCGTCCCGGACCGAAGTCCGGGCCAGGCCTCAGATTTCCACCATCTCGAAGTCTTCCTTGCGGGCACCGCATTCGGGACACGTCCAGTTCATGGGGACATCGCCCCAAACCGTACCGGGCGCGATCCCGTGATCCGGTGCGCCCGCAGCTTCGTCATAAATCCACCCGCAAATCAGGCACATCCACGTCTTCGTCGAATTGGTCACAGCTTAAAAGGCCTTCACATAGAATGCAATCATTGTATAGAGGCAAGACGGCTGATCCCGGCCATTGACACCGAGTTACGCCCGCTTTCAGGCTCATGACAAACCCGAAATCGCCTCCCTCCCCGGAACCCGTGACGCCTACCTCCGAGGATGCTGCGCCGCCCAGCGTTCTGGTCTTCAATGCCTGCGACCCTACGGGTGCCGGTGGAGTGACCGGTGACGTCCTGTCCATTGCATCGGTCGGTGGTCATGCCTTGCCGGTGGTCACGGGCGCCTATGTCCGCGATACCACCCGGATCTTCGATTTCTTCGCCCTTGAGGAAGAGGCAGTCACCGAGCAGGCGCGGGCCATCCTCGAGGATGCGCCGGTGCAGGTCATCAAGGTCGGTTTTGCCGGAAGCCCCGAGAATGTCAGCGCGATTGCCGAACTGGCCTCCGACTATTCCGAGGTCCCGTTGATTACCTGGATGCCCGACCTTTCCTGGTGGGAGGAGGGGCAGATCGACACCTACCAGGATGCGGTTCGCGAACTGCTGTTGCCACAAACCACCGTGTTGGTAGGAAACCACAGTACCTTGTGGCGCTGGCTGTTGCCGGACTGGACGTCAGACAAGAGCCCGAGCGCGCGCGACGTCGCCAAGGCGGCAGCCGAGATGGGCGTTTCCTACGTGCTGGTCACCGGCATCGTCCTGCCCGACCAGTTCATCGAAAACGTGCTGGCCACACCGCAGACCGTCATGGGCAGCGAGAAGTTCGAGCGATTCGACGCCTCTTTCGCGGGCGCCGGCGACACACTGGCGGCCGCGCTGGCCGCACTGATCGGAGCCGGAAGCGACCTCTCGGAAGCCACCAGCGAAGCGCTGAGTTACCTGGACCGGTGCCTGGACGCGGGTTTTCGGCCCGGCATGGGCGCGGTCGTTCCGGACCGCCTTTTCTGGGCCCAACCCGAGGACGACGATGCCGAGGATGATGAAAGTGCCGCAGCCCCCGACCTATACGAAATGCCCTTCAATGAAACCAAACACTGATGCCAACGTGAATCTGTTCGAGCGCGCCCGCCAGGTCATCCCCGGCGGGGTCAACTCGCCGGTGCGCGCCTTCCGGGCCGTGGGCGGCACGCCGCGCTTTGTGAAACGCGCGCATGGCCCCTATTTCTGGGACGCAAACGACCAGCGCTACATCGACTACATCGGCTCCTGGGGCCCGATGATCCTGGGCCACGGCCACCCGGCGGTGCTGGAAGCGGTGCAGAAGGCGGCGCTGGACGGGTTTTCGTTTGGCGCACCGACCGAACGTGAAATTGAACTGGCCGAGGAGATCATCCGTCGGGTGCCTTCGCTGGAGATGGTCCGGCTGGTCAGTTCGGGCACCGAGGCCGCGATGAGTGCGATCCGGCTCGCCCGCGGTGCCACCGGCCGCAGCAAGTTCATCAAATTCGAGGGCTGTTACCACGGCCACGCCGATGCGCTGCTGGTCAAGGCCGGTTCCGGCCTGGCGACGTTTGGCAACCCGACCAGCGCCGGCGTGCCGCCGGAAGTCGTGCAGCACACGCTGGTGCTCGAATACAACAACGTCGCGCAACTGGAAGAGGCCTTCGCGCTGCACGGGCCGGAGCTGGCCTGCGTGATGATCGAGCCGATCGCCGGCAACATGAACTTTGTGCGCGCCTCGGTGCCTTTCATGCGACGCTGCCGCGAGCTCTGCACAGAACACGGCGCGCTGCTGGTGTTTGATGAAGTCATGACCGGTTTCCGAGTGGCGCTCGGCGGCGCGCAGAGCGTTTATGCGCGCGACATTGCCGGCTTCCAGCCCGATATCACGGTGATGGGCAAGGTGATCGGTGGCGGCATGCCCCTGGCCGCATTTGGCGGACGCCGCGACCTCATGGAGCAGATGGCTCCGCTCGGCCCGGTGTACCAGGCGGGCACGCTGTCGGGCAACCCGGTCGCCACCGCCTGCGGCCTGGCCACCTTGCGTGAAATCAGCCAGCCGGGATTCTTCGACGAGTTGACACGCAAGACCCGCCTGCTGGTCGACGGCCTGAGCAACGCAGCCGCTGCGGAAGGCCTGGCGTTCAGCGCCGACAGCGAAGGCGGCATGTTCGGCTTCTTCCTGCTTGATGCGCTGCCGCAGAACTATCCGCAGGTCATGAAAACCGACGGCGCACGATTCAACCAGCTGTTTCATGGCCTGCTGGACCGTGGCGTTTACATAGCGCCAGCGCTCTACGAAGCGGGTTTCGTCAGCGCCGCACACACGGACGCGGACCTTGCCGAGACCGTCAGCCTGGCGCGTGAAGTCTTCAAATTACTATAAATTCAGTAGCACTATATGACCATTTTACGCTGGGAAGCAGTCAATTGAATGCAAAAAGCGGCTCATGAGCCGCTTTTTGCCTGCCGCGGGCCCCCCTGCTGCCAGGTTCTCAATGGCGGAAGTGCCGCACACCGCTGAACACCATTGCCACGCCGCGTTCGTCGGCCGCGTCGATGACTTCCTGGTCGCGCATGGAGCCGCCTGGCTGGATCACGCAGGTTGCGCCTGCATCCACCACCACATCCAGGCCGTCACGGAACGGGAAGAAGGCATCGCTCGCCACGACGGTACCGGCCAGCGACAGGCCGGCGTGCTGGGCCTTGATGCTGGCGATGCGCGCCGAGTCCAGCCGGCTCATCTGCCCCGCCCCCACGCCCATGGTCATGCCGTTGGCGCAGAAGACAATCGCGTTGCTCTTGACGTACTTGGCCACCTTCCAGGCGAACAGCAGGTCTTGCAACTGCCCGGCCGTGGGCTGCACCTTTGTCACCACCTTGAGATCGGCCAGTGCCATTTCGTGGTTGTCCGCGGTCTGCAGCAGCAGGCCCGAACCCACCCGCTTGGCGTCCATCGCATTGCGGCCCTGCTCCCAGGCCGTGGCACCCCCTGCGGGCAGCACGATCTTCATCAGGCGCACATTGGCCTTGGCCTTGAAGATGTCAAGGGCCTCCTGCGTGAAATCGGGCGCCATCAGCACCTCGACGAACTGCTTGCTCACCTGCTGGGCGGCCGCGCCGTCCACCGAGCGGTTGAAGGCAATGATGCCGCCGAATGCACTGGTCGGATCGGTCTGGAACGCTTTGCTGTAAGCCTCCAACGCATCCTTGCCCACGGCCACGCCGCAGGGGTTGGCATGCTTGACGATCACGCAGGCCGGCGCGTCGAAGCCCTTGACACATTCCCACGCGGCATCGGCGTCGGCGATGTTGTTGTAGGACAGTTCCTTGCCCTGCAACTGCACGCCGGTGACAAGCGAGCCCGGCGCAGGGTAGAGGTCACGGTACAGCGCGGCCTCCTGGTGAGCGTTCTCCCCATAGCGCAGATCCTGCACCTTGATGAACTGGCCATTGGACTGGCCAGGGAACAGCGAACGCGCGGGCACATAAGCCTCGGACAGCTTGTTCTCTTCAAATGTGACGGACGACAGATAGTCACTGATCGCACCGTCGTACTGGGCGATGCGGTTGAAGGCGGCCACCGAAAGCGCAAAGCGCAGCCGGTCGGACAGCTTGCCGTTCGCCTTGAGCTCTTCGAGCACCGCCGGGTACTGCGAAGCATCGGTCAGCACGCCCACATCGGCCCAGTTCTTGGCGGCGCTGCGCACCATGGCCGGACCGCCGATGTCGATGTTCTCGATCGCGTCGGCCAGCGTGCAGCCAGCCTTGGCCACCGTGGCCTCGAACGGGTACAGGTTGACCACCAGGAGGTCGATGGTGTCGATGCCTTGCGCAGCAAGTGCCGCCATATGCTCCGGCACATCGCGCCGCGCCAGCAGGCCGCCATGGACCTTGGGATGCAGCGTCTTCACGCGGCCGTCAAGCATCTCGGGAAATGCGGTGACTTGCGCCACCTCGGTCACGGGCAGGCCCTGCTCTGCCAGCAGCCTGGCGGTGCCGCCGGTGGAAATCAGCTTGATGCCCAGCGCGTGCAGGGCCCGGGCGAAGTCAACAACGCCGGTCTTATCGGATACGGAAATCAGTGCATTCATGGCGGGGTGAGTGACGCGCGACGTCACTTGAGTAACTTGTGTTCGACGAGCTTCTTGCGCAGCGTGTTGCGGTTCAGGCCCAGCCATTCGGCAGCCCGGGACTGGTTCTGCTGCGCCTGCTCCATCACGACATCGAGCAAGGGTTTTTCAACCGCCCTGATCAGCATGTCGTACATGCCGCCCGGTTCGGTGCCATGCAGGTCGCGGAAATAGGTCTCCAGATTGGCACGCACGCATTCGTCGATGGTCTTGTTGCTCATTCAGCGTTTTCCAGTAAGGCTTGATTCATGTGGTCGGGTCCGACAAGGCGGTTCGCTGGCAAACGGTCCATCGCGGCGCCCAGCGCGTCAAAAAAAACGGCCACTGCCTGAACCTGCTGCTCGCAGTCGTCGATGGCCAGCATGCGGCTGCGGAACGCGTCGCCGCCGGGCAGTTCGCGGACATACCAGGCAATGTGCTTTCGAGCCGAGCGCACACCGGTATAGGCACCGTACAGGCTGTAGTGATCGTGCAGGTGCTCCAACAGCGCGCGGCGCACCTCGGCCACCAGTGGCGGCGCCAACAGCTCCCCTGTGGTCAGAAAGTGATTGATCTCGCGAAAGATCCAGGGGCGGCCCTGCGCCGCGCGGCCGACCATGACGGCATCGGCGCCCGTGGCCTGCAGCACCGCCCGAGCCTTGTGCGGCGAGTCGATGTCGCCGTTGGCCACCACCGGCACCCGCAACGCGGCCTTCACGGCGGCAATGGTTTCGTATTCCGCCTCGCCTTTGTAGCCCTGCTCGCGCGTGCGCCCGTGCACCGTCACGAGCGCCACGCCAGCCGACTCGGCGGCACGCGCCAGTCGCACCGCATTCTTCTCGCTCTGGCACCAGCCGGTGCGCATCTTCAGCGTCACCGGTACGCCGTGCGCAGCGCAGGCCGCGACCACCGCCTCGATGATCGAGAGCGCCAAAGGCTCGTCCTGCATCAGGGCAGAACCGGCCCACTTGTTGCAGACCTTCTTGGCCGGGCAGCCCATGTTGATGTCGATGATCTGCGCGCCCCGGTCGATGTTGAAGGCCGCGGCCTCGGCCATCATCGGTGCGTCGGTGCCGGCGATCTGCACCGCGATCGGCCCGGGCTCGCCGTCGTGGTTGGCCCTGCGCGACGTCTTCAGCGTGTGCCAGAGGTCGCGTCGTGAGGTCACCATCTCGCTGACCGCATGGCCGGCACCGAACTCCCGGCACAACTGGCGGAACGGCCGGTCCGTGACGCCCGCCATCGGCGCGACAAACACGTTGTTCGGCAGGACATACGGTCCGATGTTCATTGGCGCGTGCAGGCAGGAAAGGGGGGAAAGGGCTGGGGCGGCGAGGTTCGGTGACGGAATTGTATATGCCCAATTTTTCAGCAATTGAAATGCGGGCCGGCACGCCATCTCGGCTTCGCGGGCGCCACCGCTACACTGACCTCCATGGAAGCCTGGCTGCAACACCTTCTCACCCAGCTTGCCCTGCCCGAGTACGGCCTGAGCACGGTGTTCGTGGTCGCATTCGTTTCGGCCACCCTGCTGCCGATGGGCTCCGAGCCGGCCGTCTTCGGGCTGGTCAAGCTCAACCCCGACCTGTTCTGGTCCGCCGTGCTGGTGGCCACCGCCGGCAATACCCTGGGCGGTGCACTGACCTGGTGGATGGGCCTGGGCGCCCACGAAGTCGTCGACAAATACCGCCACTCGGCCACGCACATCAAGGCGCTGGAGTGGCTGGAGAAGCTCGGCCCCAAGGCCTGCCTGCTGGCCTGGCTGCCCGCAGTGGGCGATCCGCTGTGCGCGGTGGCAGGCTGGCTCAAGCTGCCGTTCTGGCCCTGCTTGGCCTACATGGCCGTCGGCAAGCTGGCGCGCTACGTGATCATGACCGCCAGTCTGCTCTGGGTGTTCCCGGGCAAGTTGCCGATGATCGGATGATGCTATTTTTTATGTAGCATTCGGTGACCATCCGACGCTGGGAACCGTCGGAAAATCGCCTGAAACCATGCTGAAGAGCGCTTCACAAGGGTCTTCGAAACACCGGCACAGCCCGGATCGGCCGCTCAGACGTTGAACAGGAAGTTGAGCACGTCGCCGTCCTTGACCACGTACTCCTTGCCTTCCGAGCGCATCTTGCCGGCCTCCTTGGCGCCATGCTCGCCCTTGTGGGCGATGTACTCGTCAAACGCGATGGTCTGGGCGCGGATGAAGCCGCGCTCGAAGTCGCCGTGGATCACGCCGGCCGCCTGCGGTGCGGTGTCGCCGATGTGGATGGTCCAGGCGCGCACCTCCTTCACGCCGGCAGTGAAGTAGGTCTGCAGGCCCAGCAGCTTGAAGGCGGC
>ERZ795049.1761-NODE-1761-length-27382-cov-12.955465_pt1 | contig 27382 bp, 9 predicted proteins | sample MGYA00375133_ERZ795049 | MGnify/ENA primary metagenome ERZ795049 (study PRJEB30178, sample SAMN05720147) | activated sludge metagenome | isolation source: anaerobic digester from wastewater treatment plant | place: Japan | collected 2015-04-20 ... | reverse complement strand
TCTCCACGCACCCGATGAGCACCGAGCGCTTGCAGACGGCGCAAGAGCGCGCCCGTACGCAGTACGCCGGTAAGAACAGCGGCGTGCTGAACCGCGAGGCCTACCTTGCGGCGACCGCCTCGATCCGAAAAAACAAGGAGGCGTTCAAGAGCTTCGCCGCCGCCGAGGCGCAACTCGCGCGCAAGCAGTACGCTGCGGCCAAGGCTGCGGCCGAGCAGGGCCTGCGCCTTGCGCCCAACGATTATGTCGGCCTGATGCTGGTGGCGCGGGCTCACCAAGGAGCCGGCAACACCGCAGCCGCGCAGCAGGTTGCCGCACAGGCTGCGCGCCTCTATCCCTCCGGCGCGCGCGCGCAGAGCGTGCTCGCTCAGTGCGCATTGCAGCGCAAGGATTACACCGGAGCGCTGCGGCACCTCAACGCCTTCGAGCGTCAGGTGCCGGGCGATGCCGCCACTGCTTTCTACAAAGGGCTCGCCTATGACGCACAGGGACAGCGCCCGCAGGCCAAGCAGGCCTACTCCGCCTTTGTGCGCCGCAGCGGCACCGGTTCGAATCAAGGCCGCTACGCCGCGCAGCGCTTGCAGCAGTTGCAGCCCGCCGCGCCAACGCAGCGTCGCTAATCGCGCATGCCGTACTTGCGGATCAGGCGCTGGAGGTAGGCGCGCTCGATGCCGGCTTCGCGGGCGGAGCGCGAGATATTCTGCTTGTTGCGGGCGAGCAGGTCGTTGAGGTAGGTTCGCTCGAACTCCTCGATCAGGTCGTTCTTCGCGTCCTTGAAGGGACGGTCGGTTACGAAATTGACCTCGGGCTCGGCGGGTCTGCGCCCGGCGCGCAGGCTGCCGAGGCTGAGGAAGGCGCTGAGGTCCACGGGGCGGCGTTCGCTGTAGAAGGCCAGCTCGATCAGGTTGCGCAGTTCGCGCACATTGCCGGGCCATTCGTGGCGCTTGAGAATGTCCATGGTGCGGTCAACATCGGCGAGCTGGCTGATGGCGTCCTCGCCGTGCAAGTCGGCGAGGAATTTTTTGACCAGCAGCGGCACGTCCTCGCGGCGGCGGCGCAGCGGGGGCAATTCAAGGTGGACCACCGAGAGGCGGTAGTAGAGATCTTCGCGGAAGCGGCCCTCATTGACCTCGTTGGCGAGGTTACGGTTGGTGGCAGAGATGATGCGAACGTCGATTTTACGTACCTTGTTGCAGCCGACGCGCTTGATTTCGCGCTTTTCGAGCACACGCAACAACTTGGGCTGGAGGTCGGGTGAGAGGTCGCCGATTTCGTCGAGGAAGACGGTGCCGCCGTCGGCCAGCTCGAAGGCGCCTTGGCGGTCGGCATTGGCACCGGTGAAGGCGCCTTTGACGTGGCCGAAGAGTTCGCTTTCGATCAGCTCCTTGGAGATGGCGGCGCAGTCGATCACAATGAGGGGCTTGTCGCGCCGGCCGGAGTGGTTGTGGATCTCCTCGGCCAGGATCTCCTTGCCGGTGCCGGTCTCGCCGGTGATCATGACGGTCACGTCGGCGGGGGAGTAGGTCTCGGCCAGATAGAAGATGCGGCGCATCGGCACCGAGCGGCCGAGCATGGCGCCGAAGGCTTCGTTGCGCGAGAGCGGGATGTCAGCGGCGTCCTGGAGCGGGCAGAAGACGATGCGGGTCTTGCCGAGCTGGATTTCGGAACCCGGGGCGAGGTGGGCGGAGGAGACGCGCACGCCTTGGACGAAAGTACCGTTGGTGCTGTCGCGGTCGCGGATCAGGTAGCCTGACTGCTCGACCACGATCTCGCAGTGGCGCTTGGAAACGGTGGAATCCTCGATGATCAGGTCGTTGTGGTTGCCGGAGCCGATCGTGAAGGTGTCGCGGTTCAGGACAAACTCCCGTCCCTGCAGCGGGCCGCTGATCACCAATAGCTTGGTGCGGCGAACGCGGAAAAGGTTCTCTTGGTTTTCGCCGTCGGCGAGTACGAGTGTCCCGGGGGCGACGTTGTTGGTTTGATCCTCAGCCATAAGTGCGTCCACTATAACGCATGCCTACGGGAGTAGGCAATTCGAAAGACGCGGCGCATGCTATTTTTTCGTGTTTTTTTGCGATGGCGTTTTTTTTGTAAAATGGCCTTGCCCGCTCGGCTTATCTCGTGTTACCATCAAAAAATGACGGGGCTGTGTGCACATCAATTTTAGCGGAGTGCCGCAGACGCCTTGATTTGACCTGAAAGAGACGGTTATGTTTAGGTTTTTGAGTGGAAAATGCATGACAGATGCTGCCGGGCGGGTGGTTTGCGCGGACAAGGCCCGAATCGTGTCAATGCTTTTCGTGTGCGTATTGGCGGTGGCGGCGGGCTGCAAGCGCCGTGCCGGGCAGGGTGAGGAAAAAGGTGCCGGGCCGGCCCTTGAGACCGTGATCACCAATCGCATGCAGGATCCCGCTTACGTCAAGGCATTGGTCGAGAACCGCCGCGAACAGACTCAGGCGGCGGCGGCACGCGCGGTGGTGGTTGAGAAGATGGAAGCGATGATCGCGGAAGTCCGCGCGTCGTTGCCGCCCGGAGCCGATGACGAGGCAGTCAAAAAGGAATTGGCGAAGCGTCCCGAGTGGAAGACGCTTGAGGCTGAGAACGAGCGCGCGATGGCCGAAATCAAGAAAGCGATGCAGGCGGCGAGGGAAAAGGTCCGCCAGCGCGTGGAGGCCGAGGCGTGCGACGTGAAGGCGGTGGCGGAGGGCCGGGCGGTTCCGGCGACGCCACAAGGGCAACAAAAGGAGTAGGTTTTCTGCGCCGGGCGGTTCCGGACGACGTTTGATTTACGTTGAGAATCAGGAGAATACGCATGAACATGAGCTGCATGAAAAATGTGTTTAAAAGGCTATCGGTTCCGTTCGCGGCCTGCGGGATGTTGATGGTTGCCTCGACAACTCTGGCGCAAGATTACGGAGACATCCAGCGTATCTTCAAACATCCGGAGGGCGACCCTAAATACGCGACGCCGATCACGGCGCCCGGTGAAACGGTCAACTTCCGCATCCGGCTGTTCAGCCCTAGTGGAAATTTCCAGAAGGTGTACGTCGGTATCGGCAGCGAGACCACAGATGACTTGCTCAATCCGCTTAAGATGCGGATTGTGACCGGGCAGGGTCTGACATACGCCAGGCTGACCGGTATAAGCGCGATCAATGCGTTTGAGACCGACCTTGAGTTCACCTATACGGTGCGCCCCGGCGATATGGCGCTGCCGATGACGCTATACGGTAACGCGGGATCGGAGTTTACCGGTACGCCTTACCAGTTCTTGAACGGCCATATCTGGAAGATCCGCAATCAGGGGACCAGCAGTAACGTTGTCTGGCGCTTCATTCAGAATCCGATTAATGCCGACCCTACATTCGCCAAGGCCAATGTCCGGCTGCAGACGGTCGATTTCGAGAGCAGAGACTGGTCGGTCCAGAGGACCACCACGCTGCTGAACTGTCTGGTGCAGACCACGACGGGCCAGCCGGTCTCCAACAACGTGCCGCTCTATGTGTGGTCGGGCAACACCAACATCGCGCGGATCGTCGAGCAGCAGCCGGGGCAGCCCTCGGCGGCGGTGACGCTGCTGCCGGGCGAAAGCTCGCACGCTTTCCGTATTTATGGCCAGAACGAGGGAACGACGCTCATCTATCTCAGTTCCGTGCCGACCGTGACGCCTGGCGTCACCAACTATGTGACCAAGCTGGTCACCGTGACCCCGGCCCCGCCGCCGACGGTGGGCATCGCCCTCGACAGCTCGCTGACGCCGGACGCGCTCGGCTACGTGACGCTCACGGAATCGGACGAGATGAACAACCCGCTGCGGGTCACGCTCTCCGAGCCCTACCCGCAGAACATCACGGTGCGGTTGGATCTCTCGCCTAACACGGGGAACATCAAATTCGATGCTTCGCCCAAGACCGTCATGATCCCCGCCAATACGACCGAGTCGATCGTAATCCCCTTTGCCGCCGCCGACGGTACCCCTGTGACGCGCGTGACGCCGGGCGTCACGATCACGCCGGTGATTCTCGAAGCGGCCGCCAGCAACCACTTCTACAACACTCCGTCCGTAGCGAAAATCAAAATCCTCAACGCGGCGCCGACCTTCGTGACGCCGATCCACGGATCGGTCAAAAACGCGAACACTCTGGATGACATTCCGTTTGATTGGCAGATCGAGGATGTCGCGGCGGATAGGGCTACCGGGATGACCAACATCTGGAACTTCGGTGACACCGCCGCCGAGTACATACAGGTTGGTGCCTCGGGAACGATCATCCATAGGTATAATGATCCCGGTGACTACACAGTCACGGTGTACGCCAAAGACAAGGATGGCGGCGTCTCTTCCGCCGTCTCCTTTACGGTGAAAGTCACCGTTGCTGCGCCCAGGCCCTACATTGAACCGGTGCTCAGCCTGCCCAGTTTTGATGAGACCAACGGCATCGGTGCGGTCTCGTTCAGGCTGTCGCAAACCTATCCTGATGATGTCTACGTCCGGCTGGAGGTCGAGCCTGCCGACCAGAGCAACGTGGTCTTCAACACGTTGGGGCCGATCCCGATCTATCAGGGCGAGACAAACTCTGCCGCCTTGGAGTTCCGCATTCTGGACGGTAATGAGTTCAGCCGTCTGGAAGGCCTTACCTTCAAGCCGGTTATTACCAACGCACCTTCTCCTGAATTCTTTGTGCCGCGCCTGCGCCGCGGTGTGAAGATCCACAACATACCGCCCGCTATCACGCGCATTCTGGACCAGCGCGTCGGCCAGATCACCAACAATGTCTCGGTACCGGCTCTGGTGCCCAAGGTCTTCAACTTTGAAATCGTGGATGTTAATGCCGACCTTAATCCGGTCACGACCTACTGGAACTTCAGCGACGGCACCGGCGAGCATGTGGCGTTGGCTGTTTCCAACCGAAACGGGGTCGCCGTCGGCTCAATCACCCACACCTTTGCGGCATCCGGCACCTATACCGTCACCGTCCGTGCGGAAGACAAGGATGGCGGCGTCTCGCAAGAGGTGGAGTTCCTCGTCTTTGTGGCCGGGAAGCCTACGGTTCGCATCCTGCCGCCCTCCGGTCCCATCTCTGAGGCACCAACGAGTGGGGGTGAGAAAGACTTCATCGTTGTCCAACTGACATCGGAATACACCAACGCCGTGACGGTGAAGCTGACTGTGACGCCTGGCAACTCGCAGGTTAACGGCACCTTAACCCTGACCACAAACGTGGTGGTCTTCCCCTACGGCGTAATCGGACGGGTCCGCGAGCAGAAGGTCTATATCGCTGACATCAAGGACGGCACCGACGTTTCGTCGAGTTATGGATTCACGATCACGCCTTCTGTGACCGCGACGCCCGACGCGACGGATTTTTACACCATCGATGGCGATTCCTCCGCTGTCGTGCGGATCGTGAACAAGGATCCGGAGATTACAGCGCCACCGGCGTCGGACATCAATTCACCCAACGTGGCCTTTGTCGTTGCGCAGGATACTGACCATCCCTTCTATTGGAACATCATCGATGTGGCGCCGGACTGCGCCGGTGCCCTCATGCGTGTCACATGGAATTGGGGTGAAGGCACGCCTACCGTCGTGTACGGCAAGAGCGGCAGTGTCTACCACGCCTTCCCCGGCGTCGGCGAAAAGATCATTACTGTGACCGCCGAAGACAAGGATGGCGGACGCGCAGATGTTCGCTTCAAGATCCGCGTGGCGCCCTCCAAGCAGATCAACGTCACGCCGGTCGGACCGATCATGGGCGGCGAGTACGCCAGCGCGCCGGGGCTCGGCTACGGCATCATCCTCTCGCCGGACGCGGCCTCCGGCTATATCGAAAATAACGTCTACCATTTCCGTTATTCCCCGACAGCAGTCTCAGCCGAGATCGTCGCGGTGCCCTACAAGACGTCGTTTAACAGCGATGGCGACATCGTCCCGTACCGGGTCACAAACTACATCGCCCGCGTGACGGGCATCCCCGGCAAGACCGCTCTGGGCCAGCCGACCGGACCGGAGATGCAGTACGACAGCTTCGTGTACGTCTGGCGCGGCTCCACCGAGGCGCTGGACCCTCAGGCTTTCATCTCTGTCGCAAAGCCGAGCGTGATCGTCTCCCTGCCTCAGGGAGGAGAGGCCGGCGGTGAAAACAACGCGCCGGCTGCCCCGACGCTCGGTGTGGATGCCATCTTCAGCCGCGAGTGGCGCCCTGCCGATAACTGCGGTGATATCAGCAATGACGGTATTCCTGACCTCATCGCCAACTACTACGGCCTGCCCGCGCTGGCGGGCGGCGATATGATGAATGCGGCCGACTACAACGGAGATAACGACTTCCTGCCGGGACCGGCGGGTGACGAGGGCGGTATCATCGGCGGAATGGGGAACGTATTCGGGACCGTCGGACGGCCCTTCACGGCCTTCTTGGAAATACGCGGCTACCACCCCGGCCTGAACCGGATCGATTACGGTTCTGACGATGATATGTCGTATGAGGAAGAGGTCGCCAGCGGCGATATCGGCCCGCAGACGCAGCCGGCGACCAAGGGTGCTGAGCGCCCGACCGACCCCACCAAGGAGGATACGGATGGTGACGGTTATCCGGATGGCTGGGAGTACTTCTTCTGGTACAACTCGGTAGTGAACAAAATCAACGGCGTGGCTTACAACCCGTTGGATATCGCAACCGGTACGGAGATCTCGTGGGCGAAGATCTATCTGCATTTCGACCCGCTCGTCCCGGCGACCGGTAAGCTCGACGAGCGCGATATCGACGGTGACGGACTCACCGACTTTGAAGAGATGACCATTGGTACCAACCCGATCCACTGGGACACTGATGGTGACGGCATGTGTGACGGCTGGGAGATCATGCGCGGTCTCGATCCGACCGATCCCCGTGACGCGCTTAGTCCCGCCCATAACAATCCGGATGGCGACTATATGGCCATCTCGGTGGTGAAGCGCGAGCTGGTGACCGGGCTGGACGGTAATACCTATCTAGAGGACGCAGAAGGCAACCTGACGACGTGGTACCGCTACGGCTCCACGAATGAAACCACGCCGATCGCTGTGGGCCGTCCTGTCACGGGTGTGGAGCTTGACGGCAGCATTGAGGCGGTCTCGGTCAATGCGCTCATTCTGCACTTCCAGGTCTATCATGAGTTTGGCTTTGATCCGCGTACGGCTTGGGCCGGATCGGTCGGGCGTATGCCGAACTACGCGCGCAACCATCCTGCACCGGAAGGCTGGGCCGAGATCAGCGCCGCACCGGGCTTCCAGCGTTTCGACACTTGGGCCGAGAGTGATGCGGCCAACACGCGCCCCTTCACGTCGCTTGACGAGTACCTATTGATGAAGTTCATGTCTGAACTCCGTCTTAATGGGGCGGGTGCCAGCATTGGCGGCGCCTTGAGGATGGCCGACAAGGAACTCGATTGGGAGCGCTGGTCAACCCATCCGCGCACGCCGGACACGGATGCCTCTACAACGCGGGCGGACGGCGTACCGGACGGCTGGGAGCTTTATGTCGCGTGCTGCCCCGGCACCCATGAGATGGGCATCTCGCCGTGGACGGCTGAAGACGGCGATGACGATTTGGATTTGCCTGGTACGCCTGGCGATGGGCTCGCTGTTCAGCGCGAGTTCGCGGGTACGGACTCAGTGGCCGGCTACGCGAACCCGGCGCTCTACGGTGCGGGCCTCGCAACGGTCACCATCACCCGTCCGGCCGTTGACGCAGGCTGGATCAACAAGTTCTGGCCGACCGATCCATGGGTCAAAGATACCGACGGCGACAAGCTGAACGATAACGCCGAGCGCGCCTTCATGTTCGGTACGCCGACCGACAACGGTTCGACTTGTGTCGCTGGCGGTGGGTTGAATCCCTGCTCGATGGATACCGATCTGGACGGCCTGCCCGATGCCTTTGAGGTTGAATTCACGGGCACGTATCCCGGTGCTTCCGACGGAGCGATCACCGACGGCATGAACGGCACCGTCGTCGACGCCAACGAGGACTGGGATAAGGACGGCCTCCTGAACTATCAGGAGTACTACGTTCAGGCAGTGCGTCACTTCCGCTACGACATTCCGACGAATGACCTCGCTGCAGCCAATTCGATGACGGGGTTGGATCGGGTCGGCGTGCCGATCGATGCCACGTTCCATCCGTCCAGCCTCTTCACGCCTGTCGAAAACACGTGGGATGTTGCCCGTTACCCGTGGGGTGATAGAGGACCGCAACTCTGGGTGCTGCTGCCGGTGGGCCATGCCAGTCAGTATGTCTGCACAGACCCGCGCGACCATGACACCGATTTGGACGGCATGGACGACTACTATGAGATGTTCCACGGCCTCAACCCGATTCTCGGTGCGGGTGTTCTGGGCAGCGGTCTGGACGACCGCGTCGGCCGGGCGTACATCAAGGACGGTGGCTGGACCATCGACTACGGTTCGCTACCCATAGGCAATGACTGGGGGGCCGGCCTGCCCATGGACTTTATGACCTATCCGTGGCTGGCTGGCATGCCGTATGCTGATCCGGACGCCGATGGCTTGAACAACTTCGAAGAGATGCTCTTGGCCAATACGGCTGTGCCAGAACACTCCAATACCGATCCCACGCCACTCTGGATGACCGACCTCGGTTTCTTCCCAGAGCCAGGCACCTTTAGTCCAGAGAGCCTGACCGTGCGCTTCTACGGGCCGTATGGTGCTTCTGCCAGTGCCCCGCGCATGTTCTTCTGGCCTGGCACGCGGCCGCTGTCAATCGACTACCAGATGTTCGACTTTGAGATGACGGAAGGGTTCGACACGGACAACGACGGCGTCTCCGACAAGGCCGAACTGCTGCAGGGCCCCAGCGGCAAATCGGATCCGCAGGATCACGACGATCCTTTCCGCCGCCAGGCGCTGTGGCTGGACGGTGTTCAGTCGGCGGCTCAGACGCTTACCGGGTTCAGCTACGATACGTGGGCGTTGCTGAGCTTCACGGTGGAACTATGGGCCAAACCGGAAGCCCTCAAGAGCGAAACGCAGGTGCTGATCGAACGGCCTATCGTCTATGCGCAGTCGGATCTCAGCACACCGATGGAGTTCGTCCGCCGTAACTTCCAGATCGGTATCCAAGGCGGTACCGGACGTGTTTTCGCCCGCTTCGATAATGCCGGTGCACACGATGACGAAACCGGCATGGTCATTGCCGAAGGCCGTGCTCTCAACCTCAACGAATGGGTGCACATCGCGGCCCGCATGGATGGCAGCACGGGGCTCTTTACGTTGCTGATCAACGGTCAAGAGGAGAGGGTTGTCCAGACGGATCTGTTGCCGGCAAACGGTGTGGCCAGTCTGGCGTTCGACCCCGTCCCCGGCAGCACCACGCAGGGTGTTTCTGAGGTGGGGAGTGTTTATGAGGTGGTAACACCTGGCGCGATTGTTGTTGGTGCGGCCAATAACAATCCGAATTCCGCCATGCCCGCGTGGGGTGACTACTCTGATTTCTATCAGGGTTACGTGGACGAAGTCCGAATCTGGGACGGCGCCCGTGCCACCAGAGAGATCCAGGCTGATTATCGCAAGCGTTACCTTAAGGCTGATCTCCTCAGCAACCGCGAGGCGGTCGCGTGGCAGCGCAGTCGCGGCTACTCGCGCGTGATCGGCAACCCGAGGCAGTTGGCGCCGGAGTTGCTCTACCACTACACGTTTGACAACCTCTTCAGCGCTGCTGATGCTGCGACTGTCGTGTCGGCGCCGCGCGGGTTCACCGGTCCCGACGTGACGATCAACAAGCCGAACGGCGGCGTGCCCGTGCCGTGGTGGGATTTCCTCTACGGCGGCGTGAAGAGTCAGGTCTACACGGAATACTCGTATATCCCGTGGATCGAGAACGGTGTCGTCCACCTGTCCGCCATGTCCGGCCAGGTACTCAGTTCGGTCTATTGGGCGACCAACAGCACGGGCGGCGTGTGGGATGATAACCGTTTCCCGTTCAGCAACGATCCCCATACGATGTGGTATCTCTCGCAGCCGGCGGCAGGTGCCTCCGTTCAGATCAAGAGCGATCTGTTGCCGCTGGGTATGGCCTGGGCTAAGCAGACCGACATGATGTGGGATGACCAGGGGGCCAGCAGCAACTGGGCTGACTCCGCTGTGGATACCGACAACGATGGTATGCCCGATTGGTGGGAGATGCTTTACGGGCTGAATCCCACCAGTGCCGATGGTGCGAACGGCTGGTACGGCGATCCGGGTAACACCGGCATGTCCAACGGCGAGCGCTACCTGCGTGATCTGGCTGCAGGCTACCGTCCCGGTGATACGCCGGGCTCGCCGAGCGGCCCGCGTCAGGTCGCGGATTCTGACGGGGATGGTATGCCCGATTGGTGGGAACAGTTGTATGGCCTGAATCCGAACGACAGAACAGGTGAGAATGGCACGTACGGTGATCCGGATGGTGACGGACTCAACAACTATGCCGAGTATCAGATATCTAGCGAATCAGGATATCCTGTGGTCAGTCCGCGGTTGTTCAGTACCAAGCGGACGGTTTCGGATTACTTCCTGAAGAAAGGCTCGCTCTATCTGGGTGAGATATTCTCGGACCACGACTTCATGGAGGATACATGGGAAAATCAATACAGCATGACCTCGCCTTGGATCTACGACCCGCATCTTGATGATGATGAGGATGGCTGGTCGAACTGGGCTGAAGCGCGTTACTCTGCGGCGTTCATCCCCGTCAGCCCTGACTTGGGATCGAGCCTGGAGCCGCTCGGCACGGACAAGTATGAGTTCCCCGTGCCGGTGGTCGAAACATTGCTGCGTTACAACGGTGTCAGACTGAATAGCGATGCAGACTATCAGATCGTCATTCATGCTTATGATGATCCTTCTATGAGCGGACCGCCGGACGCCGTCTTTAAGTTGGATCGTACAGCGACCCCGAGAAATCTGCCGCTCGGCGCTTGGTCGGCGCGCATGGTGTCGGGGACATTGTCGCCGGGCAATGTGGAGCCTGACACCCTCAAGTTGGCCTTTACAGATAGCTGGACGCAACAAACTATGGAGACCGGTTTTGACCATAGTGGCATCATCTATGCCGGTTCGGTTACGGGCACTAGAACTCCGATCGGTAAGATCAACTACCTGACAGGCGAGTTTGAGATTGATCTGTCCTTCTACAGCAACAGTCGTGTCGTGCCGGAAGGAGCCCAGGATACTACAGCGCTGACGCGTGTTCAGTATGTCGATTGCGAGGTGTCGTCGATTACCGTCCGCTATACCTCCAAGATGGGCGGGGTGTGGCCGCAACACCTCTATCTGGGCCGTGCCGACAGCGGTTACCTCCGTGAAGGAGAGAACTTCTTCTTCGCCTTCCTGGACAGCAACAACAACGGTGTGTGGGAGCCGGGCGAGCCTTTCGGGGTACCCCATCCTTTCGCGACGCAGATCGGCTGGGACCGTAACGAGATCACCATCGAGCTGACGGATTACGTCCAGGGGTATGTGCGAATGGCGATCCCCTCTGGCATACGCTCCGAGGACATCTTCAGTGGAGCTACGGGTGGAGAGGGCGAGTCTGGCGGCGGCGGCAGCGGCGGCGACGATGGGCAGGCCACCGCCTTTGAGCAGCGCGTGCGTATCGTCCGTGTGGGTGTTGACGGTCAGAGATGGTACCAGAAGGTGGTCTTCGACGAGGTGGTCCATGCTCCCAACATGTGGGTGAATGAGATTTCCTTCTTGACCCAGGGCTCCCTCGCCTTGGACTGGGGTCTGGACGACGTTGACCCGAATCTGGACCGCACGCACCTGGCATACGAAGTGTACGTGGGCGAGAGCACGCTCACGAACGGCGCGGTCGCGTTTTTCACCAACACGTTTGACGTGGCGCGGGCCAAAGCCGTGGCTGTCGCTCCGATCGGCGGGGCGTATGTGCCCTCGGCGCGGCCGACCTTCAAGTGGCGGCTGCCGACTGGCTCCGAGACGAAGTACCCGGCGTTCGCGCTCGAGATCCGTCTCGGCTCGCCACAGGGCACGGTGATGTACGAGTCCGGCCCGATGCCCATGCCCCCGCGTACTGAGGAGGGCGAGTTCATCTGGGAGGCGCCGATTTATGCAAATTCACGCCTGCCGAACGGACAGGTTTTCCAGTCGAACAAGGCGTATTACTGGCGCGTGATCGCGATGAACGCCAAGTTCAGCGATACCGGCAGCAACTGGTCGGACTGGAAGGTCTTCCGTCTTAACGTGAGCGAGCCGATGCAATCCTACGGGTACGGCGCGGTGGAAGCGCGCGTCAAGTACTACGGGCCGGCTGCGACCATGCTGACGGGCCGTGTCAAGGTCCAAGCCTACCGCACGGCCTCGTTCACGGGGCTGCCGGATGCAGAGTACACGCTGGCCGGAGTCGATCTCTCAGCGCTCACAACGCTCGCGGCGCCGATCGTCAACGCGCGCCTCTACGGGTTGCAGCAGAGCAGCGCGGTTGGGCATTACTATCTGTGTGCCTACATCGACCACAACAGTAACGGTGTGCGCGACCCGTGGGAGTCGTGGGGCTATGCGAATTACTACGGCGCTGACACAGATCTGCCTTACATGGCGCGTTCTGTGGAGGTGCAGTACGGTACGGCTGTGCCGTTGGTGGACATCGTGATCGAGGATGCCGACACCGATCAAGACTGGGTGCCGGACGCCTGGGAGTACGAGCAGAACCCGACGAGTGACTTCCTCGGTTATGTCGGATCGGCACCCGCCGGCGCGGCAGGCGACCCCGAATACAGTCCGGCCGCTAGCGCGTTCTCCGGCTCCGGGTTCTTTGCGGCACTCGCGCTGGGCACGACGGATCAGGACGGCGACGGGCTGGGTGACCTGCACGAACTGTTGCTGGGTTCGGACGTGAATTCGGCCTCGACCGCTGCCGACGGATTTACCGACGGCGCCAAGGTGGCCCTGGGGCTTAACCCGGCCGACAAACTGAGTATGGATCTGACGGGCATCTCGTTCGCTAACGGCCTGCCCGCAGTGACATGGTCGGTTGGGGTCGAGAGAAGCACTGATGCGACAACGCAGAGTCTCGCGCCAGAGGTGGTGGCCTACGAGCTGCTGTACACGCCGAGTTTGGCAAATCCGCAGTGGCAGGTGGTGCAGAGCGGCACAGTGGGTCTGGGCAACGTGCAGAGCCTGACCAGTCAGATCGAGGCGGCGGCGTCTATCGATCCGATGCAGGGCTTCTTCCGCGTGCGGCTGAGAAAATAGTACGGACGCGGCTGGCGCTCGACGCCAGCCGCCTCCCCTCTCCGGAGTGGTATGGCACAGATGCAACACAGAGTTTTTACCGTCCTGTGTATAGGGGCGCTGGCCGCTGCCTGCGCGTCGGCTGCGCCCTTTGCCAAAACCTTCCGATTCACGCAGCCCGACGGCAGGCAGATCGAGGTGTGGGGCGAGGGCGACGAGTTCCGTGCGGTCTTCGAACATCGAGGCTATACGATCGTATGGGACCAAGCGACCAAGGCCTACACCTATGCGAAGCTGTCGGCGGATGGCACCGAGTTGATCCCGACCCGCCTGCTGGTCGGTCGCGACGATCCGGCTCTGAACGGTCTGCCGCAACACCTGCGTATCGCGCCTGAGGCCGCCGCCGAGCAGGCGCGGCAGCGGTTCGAGCGCTGGGATGCCGGCATGCAGATCCGGCGTCGTTGGCAGGAGCGCAAGAGTCGGTTGCAACTGCTGCGCGCGCAGATGGACGGGGGCGTTGCGGTGATGGCCCCGCCCGGTTTTACTACGACCGGCACCAAGGTCGGGCTCTGTTTACTGATCGACTTCCCTGACGCGGAGGCGATCGTGCCGCGCGAGGATGTCCACGAATTCTGCAATGGCGACGGTTACACCGGGTACGGCAACAACGGCTCGGTCAAGGAGTATTTCTACGATGTGTCCGGCGGATTGTTGACCTATACCAACGTGGTCACTGCATACGTCCGCATGGAAAGGCCGCACAGCTTTTACTGCGACATTTCCAAGGATGCTGGCGAACAAGCCAATATCCTGATCAGGGACGCCATCGCGATCTTAAAGGCGCAGCCCAATTACGAAGCCGAGATCCTGCCCACCTTCGAGTCGTTGTCGCTAGAAGATGAGGGCGAGCTTGTCGCATGCAACGTCTTTTACGCCGGTAGTAACGGTGGGCGGTGGTCGTATGGCTTGTGGCCCCATTCATGGAGCTTGTATGACGTGGGGGCGCAGAACCTTGGTAACGACCAAAAAATCTTTAAATACCAGATCACCGACATCGGGGCGGGGCTGGAAATCGGTACTTTCTGTCATGAAAACGGTCACATGTTGTGTGGATATCCCGACATCTATGACTATCAATATGACTCAGAGGGGGGGGCCGGCGGGTTCTGCCTGATGAACTCGGGTGGGCACGGTCATAATCCGGTTCAGGTCTGCGCATACCTTAAGTACGCCTCGGGTTGGGCTGACATTGAGGAGGTCACATGGCGGAAATATGTCGTGGCCTCCTTGGCCGCCACGCTCGGCGAGCCCGGTTTCAACAAGTTTTACCGCGTCGCCAAGCCGGGTGTGGATACTGAGTACTATCTTTTCGAGAACCGCCAGCAGGATGGACGCGATGCCCTCATCCCGGGCTCCGGCATCGCGATCTGGCATATCGACGAGTTGGGAGACCGCGACAACCAGAGTTTGGTCTACAACACCGCGCACAGGAACTACGAGTGTACGCTGATGCAGGCTGACAACCTCTGGCATTTCCAGAACAATATGAACAGCGGCGACGAGCAAGACCTGTACTACGAAGGCAATCCCGCATCCGGCTACCAAAACCGCTTTTCCGATCAGACAGAACCCAGTGCGCACTGGTGGGATGGCACCCGTTCACGGATTAAGGCTGAACGGTTTAGCGCCAGCGGTCCGGTCATGACGTTTGTCTTTCAGGTAGACCCGCCGGATATCGTAACGCCGTCGCAGTTGCCGACGGGCCGGGTCGGGACGCCGTACGAGCTTAAGCTGGGCGCGACAGGATACGGTGTGCCGTTCGTCTGGGGTGTTTTGGAAGGCTCCTCTCTGCCGCCTTGGCTTAATCTGAGCGAAACCGGGGTGCTTAGCGGCATGCCCGATACCGAGCAGACCGTGCAGTTTGACGTCACGGTGACCGACGCCGGTGGTCAGGCCGACACCAACACCTTCCACCTCTCCATACTTCCCGCTTGGGAGGTGCCTGTTTTTGAAACATTTGAAGAGCCTCCGGCCAGCTTTTTGTCCGGATGGCAGCAGGAGTTCGTGACAAACTCCCTGCGCTGGGTGTATCGCAACGTTGCTACCTATCCGCCGACTGCTTGTCGCGGCACCAATAGCGCGGTGCTGGTTTCGAGTGATCCCGGCCCGTACGTGACCCGCTTGATTTCGCCGCGCATCGTGTTCCCAGCGGATGCAAAGCTCCCGCAGCTCAGTTTTTGGCATGTGATGGCCCCGTTTAATGTGTTTCAGGACCACCTTCGTGTCTACTACAAGAGTGCGTATGAGGATGAGTGGACCCTGTTGAAAACCTATCGGTCGGCCGTTAACGTGTGGCGTCAGCAGACGATTGCTTTGCCGAATCCTTCGGCCACTTACTATCTTTGCTTCGAGGGTGTCGCGCGTAATGGGCACGGCGTCCATATCGACGATGTCCACATTATGGACGCATACTATCCGTTGGCCTGGCAGACGCCCGACCAACTTCCCGATGCATTCGCCAGAGAGCCGTATCAGTATGCCCTGATTGCGGGAGGTGGAATCGGGCCGTACTCCTTCGAACTGGCGGCGGGGTCGCAGTTGCCGCAAGGGCTTTCGCTGAGTACCAACGGTGTCATCAGCGGGATCGCCTCGAATTTGGAAACCTGCGTGTTCAGTGTGGTGCTCACGGATGTTGGCGAGGCCGTAACGCTACCCCCGCAAACCTTTACCCTTGAAGTCGCGATGCCGCGCGTTGTGTTGTTCAGCGAGTATTTTGAAACCGGCGGCGCGATGCCGCAGCGGTGGGTGCAGCAGGCCGTGACCAACTCGCTGCTCTGGGCGTTCCAAGACGGCGGTGGCAACGGCGACACCTTCCACATAGCCGAGAAGGCGTATGAGGGGAGTTGCAACGCCGTGCTGTGGTCTGACCGGAAGACCAACCAGGTGACCCGCCTGATCACCAAAAACGGCATCAATCTGGGGGCGTCGCCCGCTACGCCGAGGTTGGAGTTCTGGCACTGTATGCGCGAACTGCATGACGGCGTGTCAATGCAACAGGATGAGTTGCGCGTGTATGTCAGATCCTCCGTAACGGCAGACTGGACGCTGCTGGCCACCTACACGAACAACGTGCCCGAGTGGACCCTGCGCACGCTGGCCCTGCCCAATCCCTCCACCAACTATTTCTTGGCCTTTGAGGGCACCGCGCGTTTCGGTCATGGCGTGTGTATCGATAATGTGCGCGTGACGGACGGTTCCCTTGCGCCGATCATCACGACGCTTGGGACGTTGCCGGGGGCCAATCTCGGTGTGGCGTACACGCAAACGTTACGGGCTATCGGCGGTGTCGAGCCGTATGCGTGGGAGCTTGTCTCCGGGGCGCTGCCCTCGGGCTTGTCGCTGGCTGCAGACGGTGTCTTGGATGGCGTGCCGACGGCAGCGGGACAGAGGACGCTGACGATCCGTGTGGTCGATGCCATGGGGGTGGCGAGCACCAACACCTTCTCGCTCGCTGTGGCTAACTTCCGCCGCCTGCCCCTGGTCGAAGACTTTGAGAGCAGCTCGGGACTGCCGCCCGGATGGACGCAATCGACTGAGTACCCTCCCAGCAGCACGTTGAAGTGGCAGGTCGGAAACGGCAGTCCGTCGGGCACACCGTCCAGTGCGCACAGCGGAACCCGCAACCTGTACTTGCGCTCGACGTCCACATCCGAACAACGGGTAAGATTGATCTCGCCCACCTTGGACATGGGTGAGAATATGACCGATCCGCAGCTCTCATTCTGGCTGTGTATGGCACCCGATAAAGGCCGGGATGAGGTGCGCGTGTTGGTCAAGACCAATGCCGCCGAAGAGGTATGGACGACGATCCTTACGATCAAGACCTCCGTGCCGGCATGGAGCAACGTGGTGGTGTCGCTGCCCTCGCCCTCGCCCTCGTACGTCATCGCGTTCGACGGCGTGGCCGAGTGGGGCAAGGGAGTTTGCCTGGATGACATCGAGATTACCGGAACCTATGCGTCAACCGGCGGATACACGGCCTGGCAGCTCGATAATTTCGGCCCCGGGATGACCGATGAAGCGATTATCGGCATGACTGCTGATCCGGACGGCGATGGCCTCGCGAACTGGCTGGAGTACGCCATGGCACTTGATCCGAACACGCCCGACAGCGAGTTCGCCATGGACGGCGGCGTCACGGCTGGATATCTGACGCTCTCCTACCGCAAGAACCCGCTGGCCACCGACGTGATTTTCACCGTCGAGGCATGCGACGATCTGCTGGTTCAGGATTGGACAGAGCTAGGCGTTTCGATGCCGCTCCCTCCCGAAGATCACGGCACATGGCTCTGGTACACCTTCCGCCACGATATACCCGTGACCGACGCCCCGCGCCGCTTCCTGCGGCTGAAGATTTCGATGCCCTAGCCGCGCTCTGCGCGGAGTCAGTAGGTAGGATTTAGGAGTTAGGAAATTTTCCACTTCGGCGGACTAAAATCCTAAATTCCAAATCCTAAATCCGCACGCAGCGCGGAAGTTCGCGCTGCGTACCGGTGAGCACCTCGCAGCCGTCCTTGGTGACGAGGATCACGTCTTCAATGCGGATGCCCAGCCGTCCCGGCAGATAGATGCCGGGCTCGACCGTAAGTACCATGCCGGGAGCGAGTTCAGTCGTACACTCTGTGCTGAAACTGGGCGATTCATGCACCTCCAGCCCGAGCCCGTGTCCCAGGCTGTGCCCAAAGTAAGCGCCGTATCCAGCCTGCTTGATGATGTCTCGCGCCACGGCATCAATGGCCTTGCACGGTACGCCGGGACGAATCGCGCGTGTCGCCGCACGATTGGCGGCCAGCACAATTTGGTAGATCTCGCGCCAAAGCGGCGTCGGCGTTCCAAACGACACGCAGCGGGTCATGTCCGCGCAGACGTGGTCCAGTTTCAGCCCCAAATCCACCAGCAGCGGCTGGCCGCGGCGCAGCACGGTGTCGTCCGGCTGGTGGTGGCACTCGGCGGCATTGCGTCCCACGCAGGCGATGGCGGGGAAGGACTCGCCCTGCCCCAGCCGTTCAGCCTCGCGACGCACGATCGCGCTGATCTCCCATTCACTCATGCCGGGAGTGGTCTGTTGCAGGGTTTTCTCGAAAAGACGGTCGTTCGCCGCGATCGCGGCGCGCATGCGGTGCTGTTCTTCCGGCGATTTGATGGCGCGCAGACTTTGGATCAGCGCGGTGGCGTCGACCCATTCGACATCCGGCAGGGCGGCTTGCAATTTCAGGAAGCGCGCGGCGGGCATAGCCCCTTCATAACCGACACGACACCAACTGTGTCCCAGCCCTGCTACGACCTCCGGTTCCAGCGCGGGCTTCCAGATCAGGTGCGTGGGGAGCCACGGTGCCATACGCCGCGCCATGGTGAGGTAGCGGAAATCGGTGTAGAACGCAGGCGGCGCACCGCGCTCGCTCAGCAGCACGCCATTCGAGGCCTCCAGTCCGGTGAAGTAGAAGCGGTTGATTGGGGTGGTCACCAGCAGGGCGTCGAGCCCTTGCCGCCGTTGCGCGGTGTGCAGCCGCCGCAGGCGGCGCTGGATTTCGGACGGTGCGAATGGTTTTGGAGCAGACATAACGTTTTGTGTTATGGAAAAACTAATGCACTAATGCACTAATTAACTTGGATCGCGGGCTACGTCTACGTTAGTTGTTGTCGGGGTGGCCGGATCGGACCATCGGCTTGGGAGTCCGGTTGTAGACCTTTGAGCCGGGCGGCACCGAGTGGATCAGCCAGACGTTACCGCCGATCACTGCGTCGTGTCCAATGACGGTATCGCCGCCCAAAATAGTGGCACCGGCGTAGATCACCACATTGTCTCCGACATCCGGGTGGCGCTTGGTGCCCTTGACGAGCATGCCGGTAGCCTCGTCCTTGGCAAAGCTGAGTGCGCCGAGCGTGACGCCCTGATAAAGCTTGACGCGCCTACCGATGCGGCAGGTTTCGCCGATCACGACGCCGGTACCGTGATCGATGAAGAAACCCGGGCCGATAGTGGCTCCGGGATGAATGTCGATGCCGGTGCGCGAGTGCGCGTGCTCGCTCATCACGCGCGGGATCAGCGGCACGCCCTCCCGGTAGAGCGCGTGGGCGATCCGGTGCACGGTAATCGCGTAAAGGCCGGGGTAGCTCATCACGACCTCCATGGTCGAAACGGCGGCGGGGTCGCCTTCGTACGCCGCTTGGATATCCTCTTCCAGCATGTCGCGGATGGCGGGCAGGCCGCCCAGAAGCGCCGCCACGGCTTGACGTGCCTTGGCCTCGCAATCGCGGCAATCTTCGCATTTGGTCCGCTTGCAGGCGTATTCAAAGGCGCGGTGGGCCTGGTCGTACAGCCGCAACGCGATGTCGCTCAACGTGTCCTTGATGTGGTTGTCGCAAGCGTCATGCGCGATCGGCGCCTGTCCGTGGCAACCGGGAAAGAGCACAGCCAGCAGGGCGTCCAGCACGCCGATCACCGCACCGGTGCCGGGCAGGTTGACGTCGCGCTCGGTGTTGGCGATCGGGCAGTTCTTGCAGGGCGAGAGCGCTTCAGCCAGCGGGTTGAGGTTCTGTTCTAGCCATTTTTGCATGATGGGCTCCTAGTCGTCTCTTCCGATGCGTACGATCACCTTCGACGCACCGAGGTTTTTCCAGCCCAGCGCCAGCAGTGCGCGCTCGGCAAAGCCGCGGCCCTGGCAGATCAGGTCCAGGATGCGGATGTTATCCTTGCGGCATAATTCGCGGAAATCCTTGAGGGTGAAGAGATGGATGTTAGGCGTATTGTACCATTCGAAGGGGAGCTGCTTGCCCTTGGGCATGCGCCCTTTCACAAGCAATTCACGCCGCACCTCGAGGCAGGCGAAGTTCGGGAAGGAGATCACCGCTTCGGGGGCGACGCGCAGGATCTGGTGCAACAGCTCGCGTGGCCGCTTGATTGTCTGCAACGTTTCACTGAGCACGACGATATCGAAGCTGTTGTCCGGGATCATGGACAAGCCGTCGTCGATGTCTTCGAGCAGGATGTCGCAGCCCAAGCCGATGGCATTGATGACCTGGTGGAGGTCGATCTCGACGCCGTTGCCCGCGCAGTTCTGGTGCTGACGCAGAATGTTGAGTAGCGAACCATTACCGCAACCGAGGTCCAGCACGCGGCTGCCCGGCGGGATCAGGTCGATCACCTTCTGGTAGTGGCGCAACTGCCACTTGCGGATCACGCTGCATACCGGCGCGTCGTCAGGCGGCAGAAACGCGCGCATCACGCGCTTCAACTCTTCGACGTGGGTCAGAAAGGCGTCGTGACCCGCCGTGGTCTCAAGATGGCAGTACGAGACCCGTTTTTTCTGGCGCACCAACGCGGTCACGATCTCTTCCGACTGATCGGGCGTAAAGAGCCAGTCGCCGCTCAGCGAGACGATCAACACACGCGCTTCGACCTTCTCAAAGGCGGCGTCGAGGCTGCCGTAGCTCTCCTCGATGTCGTACTCATCCATGGCCAGCGTGATATGCAGATAGGAGTTGGCGTCAAAGCGCTGGATGAACTTCTCGCCTTGGTGCTGCAAGTAGCTCTCGACTTGGAAGAAGGTGCCGAAGTTGCGGTCGATGGCATCGCGAAAGTCTGGGTCGGCGGCCAGCCACTCTGGACGCTTGTCGCGGCCGAACTTGGCCTTCATGAGCTGTTGCGAAAGATAAGTAATGTGGGCCAGCTTGCGCGCACTGGAGAGCCCCATGCTGGGCAGGCTCTCGCGGTCGTAGTAGTCTCCCGCGTTCCAGTTGGGATCGGCGACGATCGCGTGGCGGCCGACGATATCGAAAGCGAGCGCCTGCGAGTTGAGGCTGGCGGCCGAGGCGACCACAATCCCTTTGTCAATTTCGCCGGGATAGCGGATCAGCCATTCGAGCACCTGCATGCCGCCGAAGCTGCCGCCGATCACCGCCACGAGCCGTGTGATGCCGAGCTGCCGCAGGCAGAGGCGGTGCACCTCGACAATGTCGCCCACCGTAATTTTTGGGAAGGCCGAACCGTAGGGCTTGCCGGTTTCCGGATTGATCGAAGAGGGGCCGGTCGTGCCTTTGCAGCCGCCGAGAATGTTGGCGCAGACAACCTGATAGCGTTGGGTGTCGATTCCTTTTCCGGGACCGACCATGCCTTCCCACCACCCCGAGGGTTGGGTCTCGCCCGGCCGCACGCCGACAACATGAGCATCACCGGTGAGCGCGTGGCAGACAAAGACCACGTTGTCGTTGGCGGCAGTGATCGCGCCGCAACGCTCGAACGTCACTTCGATTTCAGGCAGCACGCCACCCTTCTCAAGCTGGAAGCCTCCCGGCGGGAGTTCCAGCTTGAGGGTCTGCGGCACAACGGTTTCAACCGTAGATTCAAAGTTTGTGTCCTTGAGCATGTTCCTTTCGCGAAGAGAGTAAAATAACACGCGCCACATTCTTGCGCCAGTGGAAACTGATTACTAAACTCGCATGACCCCTGTCACTAACCGTGGCGGGTGTGTTACAATGCACACGCTAAGGTGTTCGATGTCCTGTCGGATGTGTCGGATGGATTTTCGCCTGATCTGTCCGGCGGGCGTCGCCGATTGATGATGCTTCCGCGCATGGAACGGAGAGAAAGCGGTGCCGCGACCCGCGCACAGCGCGGCTCTTGTCACCGCACTCCAGATTTTACGCAATTGCTTGAGTATTGAACGTTTTCTGGAACCACTAAGAATGCCGAAGAGTGTCTCCAATTTTCATGAAGTTTCATGTGTTTCATGGTTCACTAAACAGTGCTTTTTCATGTTTTCCATCTTTCTTGTTACAGGGCTCCTCTTCGCATCCGGTGACGTTGTGGGCACCAATGCCGTGAATCATATCGCGAATCCCGGGTTCGAGGAGGGCATGGCGCCGTGGGTGTACGAGGGCCCGGAATACACAATCGAGGCCGGCGCGGGCCGGAACGGCGGTGCGGCGTTGCGGTTCGAGAACACAAACACCAACTTTTACCATTTCCCGCGGCAGCGGGTGAATCTGCGCCCGGGACGCGCCTACCGGTACGAGTACTGGTTGAAGACCGAGCTTAGCTACCGGGACGGGAGAGGCGCGAACTGTTGCATCGAGTGGAACGACGAGAAGGGCAAGTTCCTCGGAGGCGCGTACAATCAGGGCGGGAAAAGTGGCACGCACGACTGGACGAAGATCGTTTCAACGACACCGCGTATCCCGCTCAACGCGACGAACATCCGGATTTCACCTCTTGTTTCAGGCGGCGTCGTGGGCCGCTGCTGGTTCGATGACTTCGTGCTGACGGAAGTGCCGCCGCGCCCGGTGGGCGATCTCTCGGTCTCCGCTTACCGCGGGCTCGTCTCCGAGGGGCAGGTCAGGATCGCGGTTGCGCTTGAGCTCTTTCAGGAGGACTTCCCCGATCTCGGGGCGCTGGAGTGGCGCTTCTTCCGCCGCGATGCCGAGGGGCGGATGTTCGCGATCGAGACTGAGGTCTTCACGCGCGATCAGGCCGAGGCGTCCTTCGACGCGTCGTCGCTCGCCGAGGGAAAGCACACGATCGTCTTCACGCTTGCTGACGAGACGGGGGCGGAAGTGGGGCGTGCCGAGACCGTGATCGAGAAGGTCGCGACGTTGCCGAAGCTCCGGGTGATGTTCGATCAGCACGGTCGCACCCTTGTCGACGGTGAGAAGTTCTTCCCGCTCGGTATGTACTGGGCGAATCCGCTCACAGAGGAGGATCTCGATCTCTACGCGAAGGGGCCGTTCAATTCGATCATGCCGTACGTGCGGATTAATCGTGAGACGCTCGACCGCTGTCAGGCGCGCGGGCTCAAATGCTGCTGCAATTTCATCCATGACAGCCTCGGCGAATCCGGCCAGCGCGCCCGGGCGCTCATTGCGGAACTGAAGGGGCATCCTGCGTTTCTCGCCTGGTACGTGAACGATGAGAAGACCGCCGCAGAAATCCCGTTCCTGACGCGCCGTTACGACATGCTCCTCGAGAACGATCCCGACCATCCCACCTGGGCGGTCGAGGACAAGCCGGATGAGGTCCGCCTGTTCATGAAGACGTTCGATGTCATCGGCACCGATCCCTATCCGCTCGGTCGTCGGCCGCTGTCCATGGCCGCAGACTGGGCCCGCCGTACGCGCCGCAGCGTGTTCGGGATGCGCCCGATGTGGATGGTGCCGCAGGCCTTTGATCCGGCCGCCTACTCTTACCTCCGTCGTAAAGGGCGCGCCAACCTCGCCCCGACGGCGGAGCAGATATCGGCTATGACCTGGATGACGATCGCCGAAGGCGCGAACGGGATTTTCCTCTATTCTTTCCACGATCTCAAGAAGGAGGTCAACGTGCCTTTCGCCGAGAGTTGGCGGGATGTCTGCACTGCGGCTGAGGAGGTGAGGCGGGCGATACCGATTCTTCTCATGGATCCCGCCCCCGTGCCCGCCCCCGCGCCTTACGGGGTGAGCGTCCGCGCCTGGCAGGATGAGTCGACGGTGTACGTTCTCGCGGTCAATGCGACCGACGAGGAGAAGACGTTCGCGCCGTTCCCAGGGGATGCTGTCAGGACGCTCGCCCCTTGGTCGCACCAAATCTTTAACTCAAAGGAAGTGACGATGAAAAACTCAAAGACAAACTTGTCAGCCGCTCTGGCCATCGCGCTGGCTGCGCAGGCCTCACCCGCCGCCGCGTTGGACGGCCGTGCCACCGCGCAGGAACGGATCACGGCGGAGAACGCGCGGGTCGGGAGCCTGTCGAAAACCTGGAGCGGAAGCGCCTGGCGGAACGAGCGTGTCCACGCGACCTTCGTCGTGTGGGGCGAACCGGGGGCAAGGCTTGAGCTGAAGGCGGGCGCGCTCGCCGGGCCAGACGGCGCGGTCATCGCCGACGTGCGCGCCCGGCAGGTACTGGAATCGCTTGCCGACGACTGGGTGATGGGGTGCCCAAAAGACTGGTCGAAGTTCCCCTCCCGTCCCGTCGGCGAGGCACTTGACGACACGCTGCCGGTCACGCTCAATGATCGGGGCTTCCGCGCGATATGGGTGACGGTCAAGACGCCGGCGGACGCGCCGGTCGGACGATACCGCGGCGGACTCGAAGTCGTCTCCGGGGGCGAGCGGCTGGATCTCGCCATCGATCTCTCCGTGCTTCCGATGACGCTGCCGGCGAAACGGAAGATGTATCTCGATATCTGGCAGACACCTTGGAGCGTAGCGAGATACTACAAGGTCGAGCCCTTCTCCGACGAACACTTTGCCCGGCTGGAGCCGATCTACCGCGAACTCGCGGATGCCGGACAGCGCGCCATCACGCTGACGATGACCGACTTCGCGTGGAACATCCGCCGCAACATCGACACCGCCCGCTCGATGATCGAGTACACGAAGGGGAAAGACGGCGAGTTCTGGGCCGACTTCTCCCTTCTGGACCGCTACGTTGACTTCTGCAAGAAGTGCGGGCTCGGCCCCGATCTCCATTTCTACGCCCTCGCCCGTTTCCAGGGGAACACGTCATACTGGTACTGGGGCGAGCGAGAGACCTACCAACACATCGACTGCAAAACCGGCTCTCCTGAGTTCATCGCCTACTGGACGCCCCTCCTCAAACAGCTTGAGGCGCATGCGGAGGAGAAGGGATGGAGGGGACATGTCTATGTGGCGCTCGACGAATGTAATCGGGAAGAAGTCCAAGCATGCGCGGATCTGCTGGCGAGCGCGGCACCGTCCTTCAAGTTCCAGATGGCCGGCGACCGCTCGCCCTCCGCCTTTGAGGGCATCCACATCGACAATTATTCCCAGAAGCTCTCGGCGAAACAAGTCGACGCGGCCTTTCTGGCGGAAGTCCCCCGCCGCCGCGAACAGGGTTTTACGACCACCTGCTACGTCTGCTGTTCGCCGCGCAAGCCCAACTGCCTCGTGTTGAGTCCGTTGCACGAAGCCCGTTGGATCGGTATCTACCTTGCCGCAAAGGGGTTTGACGGGTTCCTCAAGTCGACGAGCCATCGCTGGATGAGCCACGTCGATCCGCTCGTTGACACGAACTGCCGTCCGCATTTCCCGTGCGGGGATTCGTTTCTCCTGTACCCCGGCCCGCGGAGTTCCGTGCGCTGGGAGTCGCTCCGTGACGGCTGGGAGGACTACGACAAGTTAGTGGTTCTCCGCGAGGCCGGGCGTCTCACGCCCGCCCTTAACGAGGCCCTAGAAAAGATTGACCTCCAAAGATTCAGCACGAGCGACGAAGCGACCGTACTTGCCGACATTCAAGCGGTGTATGACGCCCTCGAAGCGGCATCGAGATAAGACCGGGAAAACATTCAACTCATTGACCCGGTACAGCCGGTGAGGTACCATAAAACCATGACTACGAAACCCTTCATCCACGACGACTTTTTGCTTCAGACTCCGGCGGCGCGCGAACTGTATCACGGCTACGCCGCGCAGATGCCGATCATCGATTATCACTGCCACCTGCCGCCGGCGGAGATCGCGCAAGACAAGCGCTGGGAGAATATGGCGCAGGTGTGGCTCGGCGGCGACCACTATAAGTGGCGCGCCATGCGCTCCAACGGGATCGACGAGCGCTTTATCACTGGCGACGCACCCGACCGCGAAAAGTTCCAGAAGTTTGCCGAGACCATGCCTTACCTGCTGCGCAACCCGCTCTTTGATTGGTCTCATCTTGAACTCGCGCGCTATTTCGACATTTACGATCTGCTGACGCCCGCCACGGCGGAGGCGGTCTGGTCGAGGACTGCCGAGTGCCTCGCCCAACCCGCTTTCAGTGCGCGCGGCCTGATGACGCGCAGCAACGTGCGGCTGGTCTGCACCACGGACGATCCCTGCGACACGCTCGAACACCACGCAGCGGTGAAAGCCTCGGGATTTGAGGTACAGGTCCTGCCCACCTGGCGTCCGGACAAGGCGCTGGCCATCGACCGGCCCGCCTTTTGGAATGCGTGGCTGGATCGGCTCGCTGCCGCCGCAGCCATGCCGGTCGCGACGTGGGACGACCTGCTCTGTGCTTTGCAGAAGCGCCACGACTTCTTTGCGCAGAACGGCTGCTGCCTCTCTGACTACGGGCTGGATACGCTCTATGCCACGCCCTACCGCGATGCCGCGATCCGCGAACTCTTCGCGCGTGTACGCCAAGGTGGCACCGCCACGGCTGATGAGATCGCCGCGTTCCGTTCGGCGTTTCTGTTTGAAGCGCTGAGCATGGACGCGCGCAGTGATTGGAGCGCCCAGATTCACTACGGCGCTCTGCGCAACAACAACACCCGGATGTTCGAGGCGCTCGGCCCTGACACCGGATTCGACAGCATCGGCGACTGGAACGTGGCGGTGCCCATGGCGCGGCTGTTCGACCGGCTGGAACAGGCGGATGCCCTGCCGCGTGTTGTGATCTATACGCTCAATCCGCGCGACAACGAGATGGTCGGTACGATGATCGGTAACTTCCAGCGTGGTCCGGTGGCCGGTCGCATGCAGTTCGGCAGCGGTTGGTGGTTCAACGATCAGCGCGACGGCATGCTGCGCCAGTTGGAGGCGCTCTCGCAACTCGGGTTGCTCAGCCGTTTCGTGGGCATGCTGACGGATAGCCGCTCGTTCCTCAGCTATACGCGCCACGAATATTTCCGCCGCATCCTCTGCAATCTGTTGGGCGGCGACATCACGGATGGCAGGATCCCCAACGACATCCCGTGGGTCGGCGAGATCGTCAAAGATATCTGCTACCGCAACGCGGTTCGGTACTTCGGCTTTGCAGGCTTGTAACAGCCCCCCGTTTTTTACTACCCTAGAGCCTTCGTTTTTTTGACAGCCACAGGAAGGCAAAGGGTATGAAGCAGATCGGTGTAGGGCTTATCGGATTCGGGACCGTGGGCGCGGGCGTCGTGGACGGCCTGCAGCGCAACCGCAAGGTGATGGCGCAGCGGTTGGGCGTTGAGACCGTGCTCAAGCGTATCGCGGATGTTGACATCACGACGGATCGCGGTGTGAAGGTCGATCCCGCGCTGCTGACGACCGATGCGATGGCGGTCATTAACGACCCCGACATCAAGATCGTCGTGGAACTCATCGGCGGCACCGGTGTGGCCAAGACCTTCGTGCTGGCCGCGCTGAACGCCG
>ERZ795049.1747-NODE-1747-length-27495-cov-8.390926_pt1 | contig 27495 bp, 24 predicted proteins | sample MGYA00375133_ERZ795049 | MGnify/ENA primary metagenome ERZ795049 (study PRJEB30178, sample SAMN05720147) | activated sludge metagenome | isolation source: anaerobic digester from wastewater treatment plant | place: Japan | collected 2015-04-20 ... | reverse complement strand
GCACGGGTTGTGATACCGTATATTTGTTAAGACTCACAGTAAATCCTGTACCGACAGCTACGCTTACGCCAACAGAAGCTGTCATTTTTGTAAGCGAAAATATTCAATTAATAGCAATCACAGAAGATAATTTACAATGGAGTACAGGAGAAACGAATGACACGATAACGGTTACGCCGACGGCGCCGGGAATCAACACTTACTATTTATCCCTTTCCAATGAACATGGTTGTGTAGATACGCTCTATAGCAATATATATCTTGAAACTTGTGGTGCCGGCTATCCTGTTGTAGATATTGAAAATAATAGTTATGAAACCCATATCTACGGAAGCTCTTGCTGGATGGTTGAAAATCTTCGTTCAACCGTTTATTCAGACGGACAACCAATACCGGGCGTTATGGAATATTCCAGCTCAGTTTATCCTGATGCCGCACACAATGTCTCTATTTTCGGACGTTTGTATGATTGGTACTCCGCAACTAGAACCGTGCCCGGACAAATACCCGATGCTTCGCTTATTCAAGGAGTTTGCCCGGACGGCTGGAGATTGCCTACCTATAATGAGTATCTTGAATTAATGGGAACTCTGGGGTATTCATTAGCAGACTTACGCTCCACCAACCACTGGTTAGATGACGCCGGCAATAATAGCAGCCACTTTGATATGCGTCCCGCCGGTTATTACGATGCTACCGCAAATCAATTTATGAATTTACATGGGAACACTTATTTTATCACTATAACAACTATTCTTGAGGAAATAACGACCTTTGAAACTTTCTCCTGTGGGTACAACTGTCCGGATCTCCTTAGATATATAGGAAATAAAACAAATGGTTATAGTGTTCGTTGCGTGAAAAATTTCGGACAACGCAATGGACAATCAATATCCGGTTAATTTTTAGAATTAATTTTAATCATAAAAAACACCTATATTTTTAAAGATATAGGTGTTTTTTTTCTGCGTGAGGGCGCAGGTGGAAAGCCCGCAAGGGCGGAAGCCGCTGGGGACGCAGCGGCAAAAAAGCGAGCTTGTAAGCTCTTTTTGCTGCTTTGCGACCCCACGGCTTGCGACCGCGGACTTGGAACCGAAGACCGACCCCGAGCGTAGCGAGGGGACACGCCCTAATAAAAAATAAAATTATTCTTATCCTAATTTAAAAAGAGATTTTTTTTTATAAAAAAATGATGTAACTTTGCAAACGGAAAAGAGATGAAAAGTGAAAAATGTTGTTTTAGCTTTAGGGACTAATTTGGGAGATAAGAGAGCGAATTTGCTTACGGCGAGAGAGTTGCTACAAAATCAGATAGGGGAGGAACTTCGAGTATCTAAAATTTACAACACGCCTTCGTGGGGATTTGATTCGTATGACTTTTTAAATCAGGTAGTTGTATATAAAACAGCATTATCACCTACTTCACTGCTGAATGAGGTAGAGAAAATTGAAAAAGCGTTAGGAAGGAGAAATAAAACTGTGAAAAAGGAGGATAATAGCCCGATTTATGTAGATAGAGTTATTGATATTGATATATTATTGTATGAAAATGAGGTGATTAATACTTCGCAGCTTACAGTTCCTCATCCCAAAATTGTTGAGCGAGAGTTTGTACTTAGACCGCTTGTTGATATTTTTAAAGATGAGGTGATTGCGCCGTTTACTAAATCATTTAACTCTTTTTTGACTCAAATTTCTTGTATTACCATTTAAAATTTAAAGATTTTGAAATATAATTACATTGTTATTGAAGGGTGTATCGGAGCGGGCAAAACGACTTTGTCGGAGATGTTTGCGCAAGAATTGAATGCGGAACTGGTCTTGGAAAGATTTGCGGACAATAGTTTTTTACCGAAATTTTATAAAGACCCTTTGCATTATGCTTTCCCTTTGGAAATGACCTTTTTGACCGACCGATACCAACAGTTGAAAAATTTATTGTCAAAAAGAGACCTATTTACAGATTTAGTTATTGCTGATTATTTTATTGATAAGTGTATCATTTTTTCTAAATATAATCTGCAAAGTGACGAGTATAACCTCTATACCAAAGTGTATGATATCATTTCAACCTACCTCCCGAAGCCGGATTTGATAGTTTATTTGTATAACGATGAACAGAAATTGTTACAAAATATAGCTCAACGAGGACGGGAATATGAAAAAGAGATTTCGGCAGAGTATTTGAGAAACATTCAAGAGGGCTATATGATGCATTTTAAACATTATAAAGAAGCCCCAATCGTGATTGTGGAAGCTCATAATTTAGATTTTGTCAAATATAGGTCGGATTATGAGAAATTAAAAAAACTGTTGAATGATGATTATGACAAGGGAATTACACGTATAATTTTTTAAAAATGTGTCGTTATTTATTTTTTGCAAATTTTTTTTCTCTCCTTAATCATTTTTTTTAGTAATTTTGCTCAATTTTAAAAACCAAATTTTGTAAATATAAATTTATACTATTTTTTATATGAAAACTCGTTTTTTATTTCGTACAATTTTAGTTATTGTAGTTCTTGTTTTTGCAGTTCTTGTGTTTAGAAGTATTATGAGACCTGAGCGATTTAGGGCTGTTTATGAACTGAGAAGTAAGGAAATTCAACTAAGACTTAGTGCTATTAGATCGGCTCAAACAGTCTATAAAAATGAATTTAAGGTTTTTGCGTCCGACATTGATTCATTAGTGGATTTTGTTGAAAATGGGAAAGTTGTCATTATTAAAAATATTGGAGAGATTCCTGATAAAATGACCGAAAAAGAAGCCTTTGAGAAAGGATTGTTGAGAAAAGAAGAGATTCTAATTCCGGCAAAAGATAGGATTTTAGAGTTAGATCCCACCGTTAAATTGGAAGATTTTCAGTATATTCCATTTACTGATAAGCAGAAGAAATTTGAAATTCAAGTTAGAAACCTTGAAAGTCAAACATACAAAATTATGGTTTACCGTATTGATGTTCCCTTGGATGACATTTTAGTAAATATGGAAAGAAGCGTACAACCGGAAAATGTTAATGTCTTTCAGGGATTTTATAACTACTTGCTTTATAGCGGGTTAGAAGATGAAGACCAATATAGAGTGCAATATAAACCTATATGGCTCGGTTCTTTAACGGAAGCAAGTATAACCGGAAGTTGGGAGTAGATATGTTACCCTCCAATAATAGTTTTTCTATTATCAATTTTAATGAGAAAAATGAGAAAATTGTACTCGTTAACAATTTTCCTCCATTACTTATTCCTACGCAGTTCTATCACCGTGAATACCAAAAAGAGTATTTAGCGTTTCAATTTGACATGGAAGAAATCGGTGAGATTTTTGAAACGGAAATAGAAAACTATATCGCCCTGTTTTTTCTATCAAAACAAGATTATTTATTTGTTAATCAGCAATATGAAAATGTAGAATTTCAGCACGAGCTACTCTATTACTATTTTAAAGTGAAAAATTTGGCGAATAGTAAAAAAAACTCTAATCAATTGGCGTTTATAGTTCGTGATGGGTTGGTAGATTTCTGGTTAATAAAAAATAATGATTTACAACTGATAAATCGACTCTCTTTTACTACGGAGTTTGATATCTTATATCATGCGCTCAATATTTTGAAGCAATATAGTATTGCGGTTGAAGAAGTTTTATTAATTATGATTGATATTAACATGATTAACAAACAGATACCGAAGTTGCTTCAACAATATTTTCCCCATTTTTCAGTTCCGACTTTTTAAAATTTTTGTACCATTCTTTCTATTTTTTTAAGTAGAAGATATTTTTAAAAATCTCTTTTTCTGTTTCTATTATTCGCTCATTTCCATACACACAAAAGTAGTTTTGTTCAATAATCTCGTCCAACATTGGAGCAAATTGTCGAATATCGTCCGGTGTAACGTTTAAGACAGCCTCTCGGTCGTTCTGGAGATTTTCCAACGTTCGTTCCAATAAGTGATAATAAAAAGCGGCTAATCCTTTTTGTTCTATAGTTTGAGGCGTATCTAAATAGGCTATGGTTCCAATAATAAAGCGTGTCATTTGCTGTTTGTCCGCGTCAAAATTTCGGACAAAATCGGCGGTTTTTTTAAAAATATTGAGCGTTTTTGACAAATTAGGGTCTCGAAATGAGCTAAAAAGTAACGAACCGTTTGGCGAAATCGAGCTAAAGCCGCCGTAAGCCCCGCCTTGTACGCGTATTTGATTCTTTAACCAGTCCGTACTTAAAATTTGATTCAATACGTGCATTTTGCCATTCCATTCATATCCTAATTTTCTGTAATTATAGCCGGCTACGACGTATTGCACCTTCGATGAGGTTTGAATACCCTCATTTTTGTTTGTAAATTCAAAATTCCACGTTTGAAGAGCTTGTTTCCTGTCGGGAAGCGAGGAGAAAAATTCAGAAATTGCCGTTTTATAAGTAGAAAAATCATTTTTATCACAAGTTACGGCAATAAATAAATTTTCTTTAGTAAAAAGCGTTTCTATGACATTTTTTAAATTTTTAATGATAATTGGCAGTTTTTTGTCCAAATTATGCATAAAATCATTTATAAAATTGTAATAATGGATGCCCGAAGCTATTTCATCAAAAGCGCCTTCCGGACTGAAATAGGAGTGAACGCGTGTTCGAGCAATTGAATAGCCTTTAAGTATTAAGTTGTTAACTTCCGAAAAATGGTTTAGTAGCACCTCTTTTAATCTTTTTTCATCATCAAGTAGAGATTTTAAAAGAATTTCGGTTAAAAGTCGGCTCATCTGTTTACAGTTTTTACTGAGAAATTTGGAAGAGACGACAAAATAGGTTGAGAGGGCGTTTACATCTTTGTCCGATAGAAAGGACGAGGTATAGGTGGAAAAGCCCCCCGAATGATTATTTAACTCCCGTTGCAACTCCCCGTAGCTATATTTCTCCGTATTGAGCAACCCTGTTATATTGGAGAGCAGTGCGGCATAGGGAATTAATTTTTGAGGTATTACTTGCAAATTGAAAAAAAGATAAGAGTAGATAATGCCATTGGTGAAATCCTCATAATGTAAAAGTTTATTTTTGCCTAATTTTTTCACTTTACACGTATGAAATGTAGCTGTTGGATTGATATCTTCCAATGATAACATCGGGATTTTTGCAATATTTTCAGGACTATTCTCTTCGTTTTGGAAAGCCAAAAGTGCTTTTGTTTCCGTTATCAACTGCTCAATCTCTTCATCACTCAAAGAGTTTTTATAACTTTCCAAGCGTTCCTCCTCCAATTTTTGATTCTCTACCTCTAAGCCGGCTTTCGGCGTCATAACTATGAATGATGCGTGATTATTTCGTAGAATATAATCTTCTATCAACTTTTCAAAATAATCGGTCTCAATTTTACTTTTCACGAAATCCAAATAGGCTTCATATTCCAAGCCGACAAAGGGATTATCGGCGTAAAGCCACCCTGATTTAATTTGAGAGAAGTAGGTTATCCCTTTTTGTGCGTCGTTTCCTTCGCGAATAGAAAATTCCATTCTATTTAAAACGGCACGAAGTTCCTCAGTGTCAATCCCCTTACGTATCTCTTTCTCTAAAGTGTTAAGAATTAATTGTTTGCAACTTTCTGCTTCAGCCGTATCGCTATTTTGCACTATAATAGTGAGCACATTTTGTTGAAAATCAGAGACAAAAGCCGAAATAGTCTGTTTATTATTAGCTTCACGAATTACTTTTTTTATCGTTGACGACTCTTGGTTAAAAACCACTTCACAAAGCACATTTAAGGCAAACGAAAGGGCGTAGTCAGCCGATTCGCCCACGACAAAATTTAAGCAAAGAAAGGTTTTTTGCTCCGTAGGCTCATTTTCGGGAATAGGGTAGAAATGTTGCTCCTCTCTCATTTTCTCAAACCCCCGTTGTAATTTTAGCGATGGTGGGGTGAACTGTTTACGGTAGCGATTCAAATATTTCTCGTCTATAAATTTAAGCTCCTTTTCCAAACTGCCGTTCCCGTACAAAAAAATAAAAGCATTAGAGGGATGATAATATTGTCGATGAAAATTGACAAACTCCGCTTGCGTCAGAGTAACAATACTTCCCGGTAGTCCACCGGATTCTTTTCCAATAGAATTATCAGGAAATAGGCTTTTTAAATTGTAGTAGTGGAGTAAACGATAAGGATTGGAGAATGCCCCTTTCATCTCATTGTAAACCACACCATTATATCTCAATTTCTCATTTTTATCAACCAATTCATAGTGCCACCCTTCCTGCCTCAAAATTCTCGGGTCATCAAGGAGTAGCGGATTAAAAACCGCATCTAAATAGACGTGCATAAGATTAAAAAAATCTTTTTCGTTTAAGCTGGCAACGGGATATTGTGTTAAATCGCGTGAAGTCATCGCATTAAGAAACGTATTCAATGAACCTTGCGACAAAATGTCAAACGGACTCTTAACCGGAAAATTTATAGAACCGTTTAAAACGCCATGTTCCATAATATGAGCAATCCCGTTATCAGAATCGGGCAATGTCCTGAAAGCAATTGAAAAAGTTTTATTTTCGTCATCATTGGCTATTTTAAAGAGTTTCGCACCACTCTCAATATGCTCCAAATAATAACATTCGGAATTAACTTCCGCAATATATTTCGTGTTAATTAATTGAAAACCGTGTTGTGAAAAATCGTCTTGCCTAACCATAAGTTGCTGAAAAAGAGTTTGAAATGTAAAATTATAACGTTAAAACAGTAACAAGCAAAAGTACACATTTTTTATCCAATCCCGATTTTCAACAGGCAAGTAGGAAATGTAACTATAGGAGAGTGGATTTTCAATTTTTTATAATTTTTATTAGGGCGTGTCCCCTCGCTACGCTCGGGGTCGGCGCCCGGTTCCAAGTCCGCGGGCACAAGCCGTGGGGACGCAAAGCGGCAAAAAGAGCTTACAAGCTCGCTTTTTTGCCGCTGCGTCCCCAGCGGCTTCCGCCCTTGCGGGCTTTCCACCTAAGCGCCTCACGCAACCCCAAGCTGACAGTGAACCCCTAAATATTAACGATTTTTTTCTGTAAAAACTTAGCAGTATGCGAATTTCCATTTTTAACTAACTCTTCAGGCGTTCCCTCAAAAACAATACGCCCTCCCTTTTCGCCGCCTTCGGGACCTAAGTCAATAATCCAGTCGGCACATTTTATTAATTCGTAATTGTGCTCAATCACCACAATTGAGTTTCCTTTTTCAATCAATTTATTAAAAGAGTGGTAGAGTTTGGAAATATCGTGAAAATGAAGTCCGATAGTCGGTTCATCGAAGACGAAAAGAGTGCCTTGTGTGCTCTCTTGTTGCGAAAGATAGTAGGCTAATTTAACGCGCTGTGCTTCGCCGCCGGATAGGGTAGAGGAGGATTGTCCCATTTTTAAATAGCCAAGCCCGACCTCTTGTAACGGTAAAAGTTTAGCAATGATACTTTCAGTCAACTTGCTCTGTTTAGGATATGCTTGAAAGAAATCAATAGCCTGATTAATCGTCATATTGAGCAGGTCGGTAATAGTGTAGCCTTCTACTTTAATGTCAAGCACTTCGTCTTTAAAACGTTTACCTTGGCATTCGTCGCAGACAAGTTCGACATCAGCCATGAATTGCATGCTAATATGCACGATTCCTTCTCCTTCGCACGTTTCGCACCGCCCGCCGGGAACGTTAAAAGAGAAAAATCCGGACTTGTAGTTGCGTTGTTTTGCCAAAGGCTGCGAAGCGAAAAAATCGCGTATATCAGTAAATGCTTTGACGTAGGTAACCGGATTAGAACGCGAAGAACGCCCGATAGGATTTTGGTCAACCATGACCACCTCTTTTATTTTTGAAAAATCAGCGTCTATTTTAGTGAATTTACCCGGTTTTTCACTCTTTTCATCTAAAATAGTTTGGAGTGCGGGAACCATGATATTTGTTATTAAGCTACTCTTTCCCGAACCGCTAACCCCCGTTACAACAACCAAAACTTCTAAAGGAATTTTTACATCAATACTTTTTAAATTGTTCTCCTTAGCACCAATAATTTCTATATAATTTCTCCATTTTCTTCGATGTGTCGGCGTTGGAATTGTAAGATTATCAATGCCTTGTGGATCTTGAAGACCTCGAAGATAGGCGGCGGTCAAACTCTCTTTTTCTTTTAATAAATTTTCAAAAGTTCCTTGAAAAACGACTTCTCCCCCTAAGCGTCCCGCCTTAGGACCTATGTCAATAATGTAGTCGGCATGTTGTATAATCTCTTCATCATGTTCAACCACGACAACCGTATTGCCGATATCGCGAAGACGTTTTAAGACTTTTATTAAATTTTCGGTATCGCGGGCATGCAGCCCGATACTCGGTTCATCAAGAATGTACAATGCTCCGACTAAGCCGCTCCCTAACGATGTTGCTAAATTAATGCGTTGCGATTCACCACCCGATAAGCTGCGGCTGAGCCGATTGAGGGTTAAGTAGCCTAAGCCCACATCTTGTAAAAATTTTAGACGATATTGAAGCTCATGAATAATCTCTTCTGCAATATGTTTTTCTTGTTCATTAGCATATTTAAACGTTGTGAAAAAAGAATAGAGTTCATCTATCGGCATCAAAAGAATGTCTCGAACAGATTTGCCTTTTACTTTTACATAATTGGCATCTTTTCGAAGTTTAGTACCTAAACAATCGGGGCATAAAGTTCGTCCTCGATATCTTGCTAAGAGCACTCGATATTGTATTTTGTATGAGCTACTTTCTACAAATTTGAAAAATTGTTTAACCCCTTCAACTCCATCTTCTTCTCTTCCATTCCATAAAATATCAAACTCTTCTTCCGACAAATTCTCAATAGCACGGTGAGGGGGGAATCCAATTTTTGTTGCTTTTCTGATAAAATAATTCTTCCACTCTGACAATTTTTGCCCCCGCCAGCAGGCTACCGCACCTTCAAAAACGGACAGCGTTTTATTAGGAATTACTAAATCGGGGTCAATTCCGTCAATTAACCCCAAGCCGCCGCAGGTAGGACACGCACCGTACGGATTATTAAAACTGAATAGATTCACCGAGGGTTTTTCAAATTGCATGCCGTCAAGTTCAAATCGATGGCTGAAACGGTATTGTTTAACCGTTTCGTCCTCTATCTGTATCGTACATTTGCCCTTTCCTTCATAAAATGCCGATTCAATTGAATCGGACAAACGAGTTTGCTGTTCTAAAATAGAACTTCGTTTAAATCTATCTACAAGAATAGCAATAGAATTTATTGAAATTTTTTTCTCAGTTTGGAGTAACCGGTCAATTTCTACTATCTCTTTTTTGAAAACGACACGATTATATCCTTGTTTTTTAAAGACTTCCAATTGTTCTCTCACTGTTCTTCCCGATACAACATGAAACGGTGCTAAAACCAAGATTTTTGCACTGTCGGCTTGTGATAAGATAAATTGAATAACGTCTGCGGTACTTTCTCTTTTAACCTCTTTGCCGCTTATAGGGGAAAAGGTTTTGCCGATACGAGCAAAAAGCAATTTTACATATTCATAAATTTCTGTTGTTGTACCGACCGTTGAGCGTGGGTTACGTGAAATCACGCGTTGTTCTATCGCTATTGCGGGAGGAATTCGTTTAATACTTTCTACTTCCGGCTTGGAAATTTTTCCCATAAATTGCCGAGCGTAAGAGCTTAAACTCTCTACGTATCTGCGTTGTCCTTCAGCATATAAAGTATCAAAAGCTAAAGATGATTTACCGGAGCCTGAAACTCCGGTAATGACCACTAATTGATTGCGTGGAATATCTACATCTATAGCTTTTAGATTATTAACTTTCGCCCCGCGAATTGAAATAAAATCTTCATTCATTGCCCACTTCTACTACTTTCAGCTTAGTTATATTTTATCGAATAAGAGTCAATGAGCTGTGATATTCAGTAACTTTTACATAACTTTCATACTTAAAGGTGAAGAAGTAGACACCATCGGATAATTTTTCAGGATTAAATCCCTCATCGGCATTATAAACCACATTATTTTTCATGTATGTAGTGTAATTTTTCTTTTCATACACTTTCTTTCCCCAACGGTCGTACACGGAGAAAACATTAGGGAAATTAGGATTTAAGTTTTTCACAATGAAAACGTCATTATGTCCATCTCCGTTAGGGGTCAGTACGTTAGGAAATTCTAGAGGTGCTTCCACGTTGACTATGTATGTTATAGAGCTCGTACAATTGTTTTCGCTCGTAACAGTAAGAGTAACTTCATAATCGCCCCAAATTTCGTATGGGTGTGGCTCGGGCGTATGAGCAGTACTATTTCCGTTATCCCCAAAATCCCATTGCCAAGTAATCTGGTCATTAGGGTCAAAGTGAGAAGTGTTAATAAATTCTACGGGAGTACCCTCTGTGGTTGCAGCTATTACGGTTGGTTCATCAGGAACGGGAACAACTAAACCGTTAGAGTAATTAACCGTGAAGTTTGCGTCCGGTTGAGGGAAAACTTCAATATAATTTACGAAAGTCGTGTCATGCCAGCAACCATCTTCGCTAATAACATATAAAGTAACCGTGTATATACCTGACTCTGTGAGTGTTATTGTCGGATTGCGTTGAGTGGAAGTTTGAACCGTGTCATTATGTGCGTTTAAGATAATCCACAGATAATTATAAGTAAGCGATGGAGTGGATAAGTCTGTCAAGGTAAAGGTTAATGGTTGACAGCCCTCCGTCTTATTGGAAGTAAAATTGGCCACAGGTTGTGGAAGATACTCAACAACTACCGTGTCGTAGCCGACACAACTTAAAGTTCCTTGATTGTTGGTGGTTGTTACGGTAATATCGTAAGTCCCTGCTGTATTAACGACAATTGTATTTGAGGTTGCTCCTGTATTCCAAAGGTAGCTAGTATTGTTTGCTGTGTAATTAGGATTTAATGTAGTTGATGAACCGCCACAAATTCCGATATCGTCCCCCAAATTAGGTGTCGGAAGTTGTACGACAGTAAGTGTAAAAGTACTGTCGTAAACACATCCGTAATTATCAATAACAGTAAATGTATAGTTATAGTTTCCGGCAACGGAAGCATCGATATGAGCGGTGTAATCGTCATCGGGAATAATATTGTCTCCGGTCCATTGAACTTGGTCAACGGTAATGGTATAATCCCAGGGTTGTGGCATCAATGAGGGGTCAAGATTTAATGACCATTCCCAAATCCAACCGTCGTCAACACCCCATTGGTCACAAACTTGAAAACTCCATGCTCCGTTAAGAGGGCACCCGATTAAACCGGTAAAAGAGTTGACAGGTCTATAATAATTTGTTCCTAATATGCGATTGGTAGAGTCAATAGCGCGGTGTTGACTTGTTGGTACGGTATTGCCTTCATATAGATATCCGTTACCGGGACCGTAGGAAAATCCTTGTGTTGTATTTTCGGAAAAACAGTAGTTCCAACCGACACCGCAATTCGCAGGATCACCGAAGCAGACCTGTGTTCCGTTATCGTAGTCATTGGCGTCTCCTAAGAAATTTCCTCCTCCATTTTGTGATTCCATACGAACAGACTGCCCATTTGGACAGATTAAATCAATGGTAATATCTCCTAAGTAAGTATGTTCCATTGTGAAGCAGACGGAGATAAGGTCGTTAGGTGAGGTTAAAGTAGCTCCTAATGGGAAATCGGTAAAAAAGACCGTAGCGTCATAGCAACGTGGTATCCCGTAATCTTCGCAACGAGGACCGTCAGGTAGGTGCATTAAACTGTCAAAAGTAAGGGAAGAGGTTTGAGTGTTAGAAATGGTATCAAGTGTAATCATGCTCGTAGAGTCGTACCCGACAATAATACCGGAGATAATTTGTCCGGAACATACGTCGGGTATAGGAGTTATATGTCGAATAGGATTATCGGAAACTCTAATACGAATGTAGTCAATATTACTTGACGGGCAATTTTTCCAGTCTTTAATTTCTAAACGCACATCTTGTCCTCTACCGGCAGGGAAAGTAGAACTATATACGCTATCTCCGATACCGGTAAAAGTTAAATCTCCCACATGCCAAGTGAAAGTTGAAGTAGCGTGTGATTGATTATACATGTGGTTATTGTCGATATAAACGTCTGCACCTGAACTTACAGCTAAGGTTGCTACATAATCAGGACATAAATTCATGTAATAATAACCGTCCGCAGGGTCATACACCAACGGAGGATCGCAATTTAAACGGTCAAAAGTCGCATTAATGGGCTGGCATGCTTCGTGGCAAGTAACTTCAATGACCAATCCTGATGCTTGTGCAGAGCCATTTGATTTCAAAACTATGGTTACTGCTCCGTTGTCAGGATTCATCGAATTTGCACGGAAAGTCCAGTCGCCAATGATGATATTGTTGCTCGAATTCCACCATGGAACATTCAAATTGCCCATTAATACACCATATTGAGGGTTCGCAGTTCCGGCATTGTAGAAAAAAACAGTGTCTGAATTGTGAATTTCAGAACCGGTTTGAATACGCACTTGGACATAAGGACGCGAAGGATTATTGGAAGTAATAGTTATGGTATCTCGGCTATTAGCCGCATAATTCCCATTGGCTCCACCATTATCATAAACAATGATGCCACAACCGGATACGGTTCGGCGTCCCTGAAACGTCATGTTGTATGATTGTGCATCTATAAAAATCGGAAATGAAAGTAGAATTCCCAAAAAAATTAATAGTTCTTTTCTTATTTTCATGATGTTTTATAATATTTCAGTTTTTAAAATGAATGATTTTTATCAAATTTATTTATTGAATAATAATTTTTTCTTGATTCAAATATTTGGCTAAATTAGCTTCATACTCTCCGCGAGCGTAAAATATTAAGTAATTTTTCCCTTCCTCAATGACATAGTAAATAGGTGTATCATAAGGAATTTGTATGTCATATAAATATGGATTGAATGATTGATTCTTAAAAATATCAATCGTTTCTTGAAAATGACCTTCTCCATTAACAAGAACTAAGTCTGAAACGGAACCCATATTTTTCCCGTTCTCCGGAGCAACGTCCGATAAATAGTAGCTGTGGTCTAAAAAATAGTTATAAACCGCTATTTTAAAGGAACCTTCGCTCTCTAAACGCGCTATTTTTTGTTGACTAAAAACATCTTTTAAACGAGGATCAACTTTTAATCCCATATTTTGTGATTGAATAGTCCCAATCCACAAGAAAGAAAAAATGAAAAAAATAGCTGCTTTTGTAATGTTTTTGATTTTCATGGTACATAAATTAAATTAATGCTTGCATACATTTTAACAGACGCAAAAATAATAAAAAAGTTGCATTTTACAAAAACTTCAACTCTTTATATCCATAACTTTTTAAATTTCCTTTGGCATCCTCTAAAATAAGCTGCCCGAATCTATCTAATCCTTTGATAATACAGGTTTTTTCTTCATCATCAATAAGATATTTAGCTTTTTCATTAAAACGATACATCGATTTTAAATAATTTTCTTGAAAATATGTAAAGTCCCCTTTTCTTAATATATCATATTCAATCTCTAAAATAGCCAAAAGTTGTTCCAAAACGTTCCTAATTTCGTACTCTTTTCCGGTTACTATTTTAAAAGATGTAGGATTGGGTAATGAGGGTGAAAATTGAGTTTGATTAATATTAATCCCCACCCCTGCAATAGTTTTGGAAATTTTATCTCCTTCAAGAAAATGTTCAATCAAGATTCCTGCAACTTTATGATTTTGTACGTAAATGTCGTTAGACCATTTTACTTTAACATCAGGGATATTATAATGTTGAAGAAGTTTTTTAATGGATAAAGAGAAAAATTGATTAAAAATAAATTGGTCACTTGCCGGAAGGGGCGGTTGAAAATAGAAACTTACTAAAAGATTTTTCCCCTTTTCACTCTCCCAACGATTTGTAGCTAAGCCACGCCCGTGCGTCTGTTCATCGGTATATATAGAAGAAAATTCTGCAATTTTTTTATTTTCCTCTTCTCTTCTTTGAATTTCTCTCTTGAGATAATTATTAGTGGAATCCGTTCGTTCTATAAAATGAATTAAACTATTTTTCATTCGACAAAAATAACTATCTTTGCCAACAAAATATCCATAATTATATGAAAAAACATTATTTATTATTCTTTTTTCTGATAGCTATTCTATTTTCATCTTGTTACGATGAAAATAATGACTTTACAAAATCTCTTTTTACGGAACAAAAAATGACAGCCGCTTTTAAGGACTGTTTGAGAATATCAAAAGACACAGCAATCAATCATTTATGTGTTCCAAACGGATTTTATGATATTTCGGCTCATACTATCGAATTGCCGTTCTCTCTTAAAAATCTTGTTGATACCTTGACGGTACACGGACATGAAGCTCTTTTAGACTCTCTAAAATTGAAAATGAATCGTACGGGTGAGAGTGTCGGTAATTATTTGACGGCTACGTTCAACAGTACAATCAGTAACTTGAGTTTCCCTAATCCCTCTTCGATTTTATACGGGAAAAATAATGCTATAACAACTTATATGCAACTTAATTTATTTTCTAACTTATCTCAATCTCTTGAAAGTGAGGTGATTAATAAGATGAGGCAAAATGGAGGACGAGATGTTTGGAATCAAATCTTGCTGACCTATCAACAACAAACAAATACCCCTATTAATTTTGATTTATATCACTATATCACAGAAGAAATTTTGACCTCAATTTTCCAAATTATGGAGCAAGAGGAGAAAAATATAAGAACAATTCCGAGCCATCGTGTAACTCCGAATTTGCAAGATGTTTTTGGTAATTTATAGCGTGAATAGTTTGTTTAGATTATAATTCAATATTAATATTAATTCAAGAAATATTCTCTTAAAACAATGAAACAAGAAAAATTATTTTCAGGAAAAACATTAGCCATTTTATCAGGAGGTGGCGACACTCCGGCTATCAACTCAAGTATAGAAGCAGTTCGTAATCGTGCGTCAATGTTGGGATTCAAAGTGTATGGAGTTCAGAGAGGGTGGAAAGGATTATTAGGAGACGGAGACGTGGTCGATTTAACCAATATAGCCTATAATGGGATTTATGGTGGAACGGCTCTACTTTCAAGTCGAACAAATCCTTTTCCAAGTAAAAAAAATAAGGAAGACCGCTCACAACAGATATTGAGAAATATAGAACGATATAAAATTGATGTTTTAGTTACCATTGGCGGAGATGATACGAACGGCGCCGCTAAGAAATTGTACGAACTTTATGGAATTCCTGTTATCGGATTTCCTAAAACTATTGATAATGATTTGCGTACTCACACGTTACACCATTATCAAGGGAATGCGTATGAAACGGTTTTATGTCCGGGCTTCCCTTCAGGAGCCTTGGCAATTAAAAAATTGACTAGCAAGTTGCATACGACCAATGAATCGCATCAACGAATTATGGTTCTCGAAGTAATGGGGCGAGACGCCGGTTGGCTGACCGGAAGTGCCCTGTTTGGCGGTGCACAAGTTGCCCTAATCCCTGAGGTGGAGATGACACAAGAGAGAAAAGACTTTTTCTTTGAATTTGTGAAAGAGAAATATATGCGTTCTCCAAAACGAAGTTTGATTATTGCCGTTGCAGAGGGCGTTCGTTGGTGGGATAGCGAAAAACAGAAGTTGGAAATGGTTTATGCTAGTCCCGATTTAGATGAATATGGACATCCTCGTTTTGGCGGTATCAGCGGCGTCATCGCCTCGGAAATTTCTAAAAAAACCGGCATCGAAGCTCGCGGTCAGATTTCCGGATATATTCCACGCTCCGGCAAATGTTCCGAGTACGACCGAAGATTGACCTCTACCCTCGCTGATAAAGTAGTAGATCTTCTCCTTCGCGAAGATTATGGAAAAATGCCCGTCATGAAAGATATTGTCCCTTATTCGGAACTGGAAGAGTATCATACTACCGCTATTGAAATGGGAAATATCGGGAATTTTCCGCTCCCTCAAGACTACTATAATCCTAATGAATTTTATTTTTCGGAAAAATATTTCGATTTCTTAACTAATATTTTGGGCGCCCCTTATAGAATGGAGTTTAATCATGAATTTCCGATAGTTATTCCTCAGTAATTTTTTAAATAATAGATATGAGTTATTTTATTTTAGAAGGTGGGCACGCACTTAAAGGGGAAATTACCCCACAAGGAGCGAAAAATGAAGCGTTACAAGTGCTTTGTGCTGTTTTATTGACCGACGAAACCGTACAAATTGAAAATGTTCCTGAAATTCTTGACGTGCTACGGCTTATAGAAATCCTTAAAGAAATGGGAGTAGAGGTAACTAGGCTAGATGAAGGAACTTATCAATTTAAAGCAGCCAATATAGATTTTAAATATCTTCAAACAAAAGAGTTTATTTCTGCCTCTGCCTCAATTCGTGCCTCTATTATGTTGTTAGGTCCTCTTTTGGGAAGATTTGGGAAAGCCTTCACATCTCGCCCGGGAGGCGATAAAATTGGAAGACGTCCTTTGACTACGCACTTTGAAGGATTCGTAAAACTAGGTGCTACACTTAAACAACCGAATCACTATCTGTTTGAGCTGAGTGCCAACCCCTTAAAAGGAACCTACCTGTTGTTGAACGAAGCATCTGTCACAGGTACGGCAAATCTAATCATGGCAGCAGTGTTGGCGAAAGGTAAAACTACCATTTTTAATGCCGCTTGCGAACCCTATATTTCACAACTCTGTAAAATGTTGAATAGTATGGGAGCTGATATTGAAGGGATAGGTTCTAATTTGCTGACTATTAATGGAGTAGACTCTTTGAAAGGGTGCAAGCATAGAATCTTGTCCGATATGATTGAAATTGGTAGCTTCATTGGGCTGGCTGCCGTTACGAAATCAGAACTTACAATTAAAAATTGTGCCTACGACCAATTGGGACAAATTCCCTATACTTTTGCTAAACTTGGAATTAAAACGATTAGGCAAAATGATGATATTTTTATTCCAAGACATGATGAGTATGAAATTGAGCTCAATATGGACGGTTCAATTCTTACCATTTACGATGCTCCATGGCCCGGATTTACCCCCGACTTAATTAGTATTGCCCTTGTTTCTGCTATCCAAGCAAAAGGCTGTGTTCTAATTCATCAAAAAATGTTTGAAAGCCGTCTCTTTTTTGTTGATAAATTACAAGAAATGGGAGCGCAAATCATCTTATGCGACCCGCACCGTGCTACCGTCATAGGGTTAAATCGCAGGTACAATTTGCGTGGAACAACGATGGCATCACCTGATATTCGTGCCGGCGTTGCCCTCCTTATTGCCGCCCTCTCTGCCGATGGAACAAGCAAAATTCAAAATGTCGAACAAATTGACCGCGGATACCAACATTTGGTAGAACGACTAACCTCCTTAGGCGCTGTCATTGAACGCATTGACCAGTGAAGCTAAAAAAAGAAAAAAATGAAAATTTATAGATTATTTATACTTCTCTCCCCCTTTGCTATCTTGTTCCTTTTTTCTTGCCAATCAAAAAAAGGAGTAGACGCCGATGTTTATTGTAATTCTCTCCAAAAGTTGGAAGATACTGTAATAATTAAGTTGGATAGTTTTTTTCAGTCAACTCGATTTAGAGCCTTTGACACCAAAGAATATTTCCAAAAAGCGATCGACGAAATTGATATTCAACTACTAAACTTAAACAAAATAGGCTATTTTAAAGAAGATAGTACTCTTTTTCATAGTTTGGATCTCTTATTCGCTGATATTCATAAAGTTTTACAAAGTGAAGGAATAAAAATAGTTGAATTGGATAAAAGTTTGCTGTTAGATTATGATAAACAAAAGATTAACCAACTTGATAGTCTTGAAAGTGTTGCCATAGAGAAAATCTACAATTTTCAACTCCGTTTTGACTCCGTAATGGTAGAATTTTTGCACCGTTACGGCTTTGATGTCGAATTGGATACAACTCAATATGAACTTAAAGATTAAATGTATAGACTAATGAAATGTAACTACCATACGCACTCAACCTATTGTGATGGCAAAGAACCTATGGAGAAATTTGCAGCAAAGGCAGAAGAACTCTCTTTTATTCATCTCGGTTTCTCATCACATGCTCCCGTTGATTTTAGAAATGATTTTGCTATTAAAGAAGAGCAACTCCCTGCTTACATAGCTGAAATAGAGGAGATTCAGAAAAAATATCCTAAGATTAGCTTTTTTAAAGCGCTGGAGTGTGATTTTATCCCTGAAATCTCTACGCCCTTTGCCTATTTTAAAGAAAAATATCAACTCCATTATATTATTGGTGGGGTCCATTTGGTGGGTAAAGCAACGATGAGTGATTTGTGGTTTATTGACGGCTCTAAGCAAAAAGTGTACGACGACGGTCTTGAAAAATTGTACAATAATAATATCCGAAAAGCAGTAACCGATTTTTGGGAGCAAACTTTTGAAATGATTGAAACAGAAAAGTTTGATATTGTTGCTCATTTGGATAAAATTAAAATGCACAACCAAGACCGTTTTTTTAAAGAAGATGAAAAATGGTATCGTCAATTGGCTCAGCATGCGATAGAATTAATCAAGAAATTCAATCTCATTATTGAGATTAATTCCCGCGGTTTATATAAAGGTCGTTGCAATGCTTTCTATCCTGCTGCGTTCATTGTTGCCGAAGCCGCCAAAAAAGATATCCCTTTCATTATCAGTAGCGACGCTCATTTGTCTTCTGAATTGAATTTATACTATCCGGAGGCGGTGCGGTATCTCATTGATAATGGCGTCCAAGAGCTTGTCTATCTGCAAGATAATCAATGGAAAAGTTATTCAATTTTTTCCTAATCATTCTATCTAAGGAGTAATCCTTAACAAATTATTCTATAGAAGTTTCAGAATAATATTTTTATTTTTTATTAGGGCGTGCCCCCTCGCTACGCTCGGGGTCGGTCTTCGGTTCCAAGTCCGCGGGCACAAGCCGTGGGGACGCAAGGCGGCAAAAAGAGCTTCTAAAGTCGCTTTTTTGCCGCCGCGTCCCCAGCAGCTTCCGCCCTTGCGGGCTTTCCACCTGCGCCCTCACGCAAGCCAAGTGGAAAGTTCAAATTTGAAAATGGAAAGTTGTCAGTGGAGTCGGCGGGAGTCGAACCCGCGTCCAAACCTGTTGCAAAAGTGCTTTCTACATGTTTAGCCTTACTTTGTTTTTTCGATTTAAAGCCGGTAGAAGGCAAACCTACTTTAAACCTTAGCTTTTAAAATTTCACTTTCACACCAAAGCTATGTGATTGCTATCTTCCCCTTTGTGATGCTTCGGAACGGACGCCGGAAAGATGAGCTTCCGAGGAAACATCCAAGACGTTAATCCTTGATTAAGTCTCGGAATCCGCAACATTAAGCTGCGAATGCATAAGAAGTTTCGCCATCTATTGGCAACGAGAGTTAGTTTTTAACGGAACCGTCTCACAACCTCCGACATGCTTACAAATCTACATACAAGCTGTCAAAACCAAGCGACCCCATAGATTGTAATTTTTTGAAAAGTTAAATAACTTTCCCTTTTAATTTTAATATTACTCTATCTGTTTCAGCATTCGACAAAACCGTAGCCCATTTGTTGATAGTTCCTGCCGATGTTGCTGTGTACTTTACTTTAATTTTACCACTCTGCCCGGGCATCGTGGGCGCTTTCGGATAATCAATTTCGGTACAATCACAAGAGATAATAACATCATCTAAAATAAGCGGTTTTTTCCCAATGTTTGTAAAAGTATAACTCAACTCTTTTACTTCTCCTAAATTCATAGTGCCTAAATCAAGCGTAATAGATTCAAATTGAATTTCGGCACTTGTACCGGAATAAGTTTTAGTTACTGGAGCTTGCGAAAATAAAGTCAGAACCGTAAATAAAAGAATCGGGAAAACAACTAATTTTTTCATTTTTATAACATATATTTAAAGAACATAAATTTTAATTAGGGGTAACTACGGGATTTTCATCATTAACCGGAACAGCCGGTGCAGGTGGATTTGCCACGTTCCCTTTAATTCTTAACACAACTTGATTGTTGATTGCATTTGACTCTACCGTTACGCTTTTAGAGATAACGCCGACACGTTGTGTGTTATATCTTACTGTAATGGCAGATGATTCACCGGGGGCAATCGGCTCTCTGGGCCATTGTGAAACAGTACAACCGCAAGAAGAACGTACGTTAGTCAGTATTAAATTAGTTTTTCCGATATTGGTAAACTTAAATTCGCAACTACCGTTATCACCTCTCATAATATTACCGTAGTCGTGAACTGTTTTTTCAAATTTTATTTCCGGCTCATCGCCTGTCGGTGCAGGTGCAGGAGTGTTGGGGTCTTGAGCCTGTAAAGAAATTGAAACTCCCAAAAATAGAATTGCAGTTAAATAAAAGATTTTTTTCATAATACTATTTTTTAATTTTTTTAATTGAATTATTTTGATATAAGCGTTGTTTAGACGCACTATTTTTTTTAAAGTTTAAATTAAAAATGAAAAAAGTGCTAAATCGTACCCCTTCAATCCAAACCCGACAATAGAACCGGAACAAACGGTTGCTAAATAAGATTTTTTTCGATAGTTCTCTCTATTAAAAAGATTAGAGATATGAACCTCTATCACTTTAGCGGAAATACTCTTAACGGTGTCGGCTAAAACAATTTCAGTGTGAGTATAAGCGCCGGGATTGAGAATAATACCATCTAAGTCTCTGTTTTTTAGTATACAATTAACAAGTTCATCGGTGCAATTAGTTTGAAAATAGGTTAATTCCAATTCAGGAAAACGTTGACACAATTGCTTAAAATAGGTGTCAAAATCAACGCTCCCGTAAATATCAACTTCACGCGTACCGAGCATTCCCAGATTAACCCCGTTTATAATAGCAATTCGTTTCATCTATTTATAAATAATTACAAATACATCCTCATCTTCCTTTTGCATATTCATTTGTTCTCGAGCATATTGATGTAATAGCTTCGGATTATTTTTTAATTGTTGATATGAGTATTCATTATTAATTTGATTCTTCGTTTGAATAATATTCTCATCCAACTTTTTAATTTTTTTACTAAGCTCTATGTGTTTACTTATATTACTATCGGAGATAAAAATGATATAGAGCAAAAATAAAAAAAATGTTATTCCGTATGCAATAAGAAATTTTTTTCTATACATCGTTTATAAATAATTTTACATATTTACAATTGCAAAAGTAAAAAAAAAATAGCAATCCAGTTTATTTTGCAAAATTTATTGATCTAATTTCTCGAATCACTGTAATTTTTATCTGTCCGGGATAGGTCATTTCATTTTGAATTTTCTTAGACAAGTCGAAAGAGAGTTGTGCTGCTTGTTCGTCTGTAACTTTTTCAGCTCCAACAATGACACGCAATTCTCTACCTGCTTGAATAGCATAAGTTTTGACAACACCGGGGTAGGTTAGAGCAATGTTTTCCAAGTCGTTAAGTCGTTTTATATATGCTTCAACGACTTCTCTTCTTGCGCCGGGTCTCGCTCCCGAAATAGCGTCACAAACTTGTACTAACGGAGAAATTAAATTATCCATTTCCATCTCATCGTGGTGTGAGCCGATAGCATTCACCACTTCGGGGCGTTCTTTGTATTGTTCTGCTAATTGAGCTCCGAAGAGAGCGTGTGGTAATTCCGGCTCGGTATCAGGAACTTTACCGATGTCATGTAAAAGTCCTGCACGTTTTGCCAATTTCGCATTTAACCCCAACTCGGAAGCCATCGTAGCACAAAGAGTTGCCACTTCTTTTGAGTGTTGTAGTAAGTTCTGCCCGTATGAGGAACGATATCTCATTTTGCCAATAAGACGCATCAATTCATGATGTAAGTTGTGAATTCCTAAATCTATACAAGTGCGTTTCCCGATTTCAGCGATTTCTTGCTCTATCTGTTTTTTAGTCTTAGCTACTACCTCTTCGATGCGTGCCGGGTGTATACGTCCATCGGTTACCAATTTTTGAAGAGAAAGACGAGCAATTTCACGGCGAACAGGGTCAAAGCAGGAGAGTAAAATGGCATCCGGTGAGTCATCTATGATAACATCGACACCGGTTAGATTTTCTAATGTTCTGATATTTCGCCCCTCTTTTCCGATAATTCGTCCCTTAATCTCATCATTTTCGATATTGAAAACGGAAACGGAGTTTTCTATAGCCGCTTCAGCGCCTACGCGTTGAATAGATTTTATTATCAATTTTTTCGCTTCTAAATTGGCTGTCGTCTGTGCTTCGTCCATGATATCTTTTACTAAAACCATTGCCTCGGCTTTAGCTTCGTCTTGCATGAGTTGCATCAATTGCTCCTTCGCCTGTTGTGCGCTCAATTCGGCAATAGATTCTAATTTTGCTTTTTGTATCGAGGTTTGTTTGTCTAATTCTACTTGTTTTTGAGAGTTAATTTCAAGTTGTTTTGTCAAATTCTCTCTAAGCTGATTGTTTTCGTTGTTTTTTCTGTTTACCTCTTCTAATTTTTGATTAAGAGAGTGTTCTTTCTGTTTAATTCTGTTTTCTCCGACAGCAAGTTGCTGATTACGTTCATTTACAGCTTTTTCATGTTCACTTTTAAGTTGTAAAAATTTCTCTTTGGCTTGTAAAATTTTCTCTTTTTTCAGTAGTTCAGAGTCTTCTTCAGCTTTTTTAATCAATTCACGACTGTGTTTTGTTAAAGTCTTATTGAGAAGCGTATATGCTAAGGTTATTCCTATTCCTGTACCGACAAGAGTAGAAATGAGTGCTATTGCGATAGGTTCCATATTTATGTTTTAATTTAGTTTATATATTTATTTTAAGTATGTTTTTCAAGTAAAAGAATAAAAAAATCCCGCAGGCGTCCCATAGGGTTTTATTAAACTCCTATTTATGCACGGTGAAGGAGCTTCGCTCTTCTCGAAATTCCACGGGTTTTCACCTTACCTTTCGGTAATTAGGCCTTTTCTTAAAAGCGATTAAGCTTATCCTTCGTTTGTTTACTGTTGAGTTTAACAAACGTATCTGAACGCTGCGGGATAGGTTATTTTCAAAGAACGTGGGTTAATCAATTTCGATGGTTTCAGTAAGTTGTTTTAATCTTTCCATCTTAGGTATTAAATTCTCATCAAAAGCATTCAATCTCTCTTCATTTTCTATCCATTTGACCACAAAGTCTATTAATATTTTTGACAATAAATCTTGATGATCGGTATAAGTCCATTGTTTAGCAAACTCTATAAAACTCTTATTGATTATCCTTTCTGCTTCACGATAGTAATATTCCACACTTTTATCTATCTCTATATCAAAATTTCTTTGATTAACGGTTATTGTAATCTTTAATCTATCATTATTCATTATTCACTATTTAGAAGCCCAATGCAATCATCTATCTCCCGCACTAAATCATTGATTTTCTTTTTTATATCTTTTTTATCTTCTTTTTTTAATATTGTTTTTGTAATTGTTACTAATTTTAATTTCTCATCTAATTCTTCTGTTCTTTTTGTCAATTCATCAACTTGTTGTGTTAGTAAGTTAACTGTTTTTTTTAGTTCTTCATTCTCTTCCTTTTGTTCATTGTAACGAACAGAAATTTGCTTTATTTTATATTCTATTTCATTGTATAAACTTAAAAATGTACTCATTGGTTCATATCATATTGCAAAGATAAAAATTTATTTGTTATATATCCACAATTTTTTTAATTTTTATCTCTTATTTTTTTGCATTTGTTGTTGTTGTTTTTGCAAATCTTCTAATCTTTGTTGCCATTTAGATTTTTTCATTGGTTTAGACATTTGTACTTGGATTTTTTGGCGGATTTTTTTCTCATTAACAGTCATACGGAAGATCCACATTTGCAAGAAGGTAATTAAATTCACCAATAGATAATAGTAGGTAAGTGCCGATGGGAAACTGTTGAATAAACCGAGAAATAGGATAGGCATAAAATACATCATAATTTTCATCATTCTGGCTTGGTCTCCACCGCCGGCAGGCGACATCAACTTGTTGTTAAGCCAAGTATAAACCAAGGTCGCAATGGTCATTAGTAAAGTAAATAGACTGACGTGGTCGCCGTAAAAAGGAATATTAAAACTGAAATCCAGAATGGAATCGTAAGTAGAGAGGTCTTCTGCCCATAAAAAAGGTTGTTGACGTAGTTCGTAAGCAGAGGGGAAAAATCGGAAAAAAGCAATTAAAATAGGCATTTGCAAAAGCATAGGCAAACAACCCGCCATGGGATTAATCCCTGCTTTTCTATAGAGAGCCATCGTGGCTTGCTGTTTTTTCATTGCATCTTCCTGCTTCGGATACCGAGCCGTTATTTCTTCAATTTCGGGCTTTAAAACACGCATTCTTGCCGATGATAAATAGGTCTTATAGGCAACAGGAAATAAAACTAATTTTAGAATAATGGTAAGAATTAAAATGATTATTCCATAGCTTAAACCGTAAGCCTCTAACCAGTTAAATATCGGAATTACCGCTAATCGATTTATCCAATGAAGAAGAAAACTCCACCCAAGCGGAACTTGCCGCTCTAAATTGAGGTCATACTGTTTTAAAAGTTTGTATTGGTTAGGTCCAAAGTAGAGGGAAAGATTAAATTGTGAATTATCAATGTTCGGCATTTTGAAATCAAGAGCGGCATCACAATCTTTAAGAATCTTCTTTTCGTTTTTGTCAGGTAAGGAAACTTGTAATAAACCACCGGAAAAAGACCCGGAATCAGCAATAATAATACTGGTGAAAAATTGCTGTTTGTAAGAAATCCACTTTAGTTCCGTGGAAAAATCTTTCTTTTCCGATTTCTTCTCATTTAATTTAGAGACTTTCTCTAAATTATCCATGTAATAAATAGTCGTTATGTTTTTTTCGTACTCATAATTCTTCTCAAAGTTAGTTAAATTAGCATTCCAATCAAGAGTGTAAGAACGATTCGGATAAAGATAAGCAGACATGTTAACAAAACGAACCTGATAGGAGAATTTATAGTCATTCGCAGAAAATGTGTAAAGATACTCAATGTAGCTGTTACTATCAATTTGAGTGCTATTATCGTCTAACGAAGTTGATTTAAGAGGGAAAAGGCGAAGTGATAGCGACTTTTTGTCGTTCCCCGTAACTTTCAATGTGTCCTCAAGTTGTGTTGTGAAAAAGAGATTTTTAGTCTGTAAAATACGTTGATCGAGCATTTGTAAATCAATGCTCATTGTACTATTCTCATTTTGGAAGAGTACCAATGGCTTACGGGCACTATCTTTGGGCGTATATTCGTAAATGTTTTTTAGTTCTATGCTTTTAATATAACCTCCCTGCGAAGCGAAGGTGTATTTTGCAACGTTGGTTTCGACCGCGTAATCAGCAACCTCATTTTCCGGGTAATAGAAAGGACCGGCTGCTAAAAAATTATTCTTTTTATTTTCGTTAACATCAGAAATAATAATAGAAGCATCTTTAATACTATCATTGATATGTATCGTAGTTGTATCCGAAAAACCTTCTTCTTTTATTTGTTCTAATAATTTTTGTTCCTTAAGTTCCCTCTCTTTCTTAATTTTGGAATTATTGTAGAACGAAAACCCCATTACCAATCCAAAAATAAGAATAAGTCCAATAATTGTATTTTTATCCATACGTAGTAAAAATTTTGATTTGCAAAAATAGGAAAAAAAAGGCTATTTTTGTCGCTTTAATTCATTAATATAAATTTAAAGAGCTAAAATGTTATGTTTTATTGGGTAAGAATATTTATTGAAGAGCTATTTCTGAAACTAAGTTTAGGTGATACGGTTTCAAAACTATTAACCGTTTTTACTATAACACTAGCCCTCTTATTTGTGGGCGTAGTATTATTTTACATCATCAGATTCCTACTTCTGAAATTTTTAAGGATTAAAAAAGATAAGTCTTTATGGAAGAGCGAACTACGAAAGGCGAACTTTTTTAATCAGTTGGCTATCTTTCTCCCTGCCTTAATCATAAAGAAGTTAATTCAAGAAATTTTTCTTGAAGAAAGTTCGGCATTTCTATTTTTAACAGCCCTCATTAACATTTATATCATCATTAACTGTACACTGATTCTCCTCAATTTTTTGAAAGCGCTGACGGAAGTTATGTTACAACGTGAAGGAACGAAAGACAAGCCAATGAAGAGTTATCTGCAAATTGTCTCCGTTATTATTTGGTTGATTTCCATTATCTTAATGATTTCTATTATTATCAATAAGTCACCCGCCGGACTCTTGGCAGGGTTGGGAGCGTTTTCAGCAGTCTTACTCTTGGTTTTTCAGGATATTATTACGGGTTTTGTTTATAGTATTCAAATATCTAAAAATGACATAATTCGTAACGGCGATTGGATTACGATGGAGAAATTCGGCGTTAGTGGCACGGTAGAAGAGGTGAACTTAATTTCAGCTAAAGTTAGAAATTTTGATAATACGATTGCTACCGTTCCCGTTAAACAACTTGTTGTTGACTCAGTGCAAAATTGGCGTGGAATGCAAGAGACAGGCATGCGTAGAATTAAGCGAGCTATTCAAATTGATATAACAACCATTAAACAATGTTCTCCGCAAATGTTAGAGAAATTTAAGCAGATTTCTTTAATTAAATCATATATTGAGCAGAAAGAGAAAGAGTTAGCCGCACATAATAAGGACGAAGAGGCGATAATGTTGCATGGTCCTAACGGGCGACATCTCACGAATATCGGAGTTTTACGTATCTATATCCAAGAATATTTAATAAATAATCCCCGAGTTCGTTCCGATGCCACCTTAATGGTCAGACAGTTAGATCCTAACGAGTACGGGCTGCCGCTCGAAATTTATTGTTTCGCAGCAACGACCGATTGGGTTGAGTACGAAAATATTCAATCCGACATTTTCGACCATATTCTTTCTGTTGTAAATTTCTTTGAAATTCGTGCTTTTCAGCGTGATGCGGGCAAGAAATAGAAGTTAAACGGCACTATTTCATCTCTATTTCGGTAAAAGTAATATTTCCCGACTCTTATCTCATAGTAGCTTAATAATAATTTTATTTAGTTTTATCAGGGCGTGCCCCCTCGCTTCGCTCGGGGTCGGCGTACGGCTGCAAGTACGCGGGCAGGAAACGTGGGGTCGCAAAGCCGCAAAAAGAGCTTCCGCTGGTCGCTTTTTTGCGGCAGCGTCCCCAGCGCTTCCCGCCCTTGCGGGCTTTCCGCCTCCCGCCTCACGCAGGAGAGACGTGGCATACACGCCACGTCTCTCTTATCAATTGCCCGACTTTTAAGTCGTGGACGAAGTTATTGTCTTAATACTATGGGTTTTAGATATAACTTATTTTATTATCATGTTACCCTTTCGGGGTTCTCTAACTTTGGGCTTGATCTTTTGCTACAATGCTACGTTCCACTTTGAATCGTTTCATAAGATGCTTTATACGAGCAACTTGGCTGCGTGAGGCGCTTAGGTGGAAAGCCCGCAAGGGCGGAAGCCGCTG
>ERZ795049.1745-NODE-1745-length-27502-cov-44.952053_pt1 | contig 27502 bp, 24 predicted proteins | sample MGYA00375133_ERZ795049 | MGnify/ENA primary metagenome ERZ795049 (study PRJEB30178, sample SAMN05720147) | activated sludge metagenome | isolation source: anaerobic digester from wastewater treatment plant | place: Japan | collected 2015-04-20 ... | reverse complement strand
GCCTCTGGGCCATGCCGGTCGTCATCGGCGCCGTCTTCTACGCGTACCGGGCGGTTTGGGGCCGGAATTTCCTTTGGGCCGACATCCTCCTTTTCGTCGTCGCCGTCTGCGCCGGACAGGCGGCGAGCTTTCGGATCCTGACCGCTCCTCCCCAGCCCCGGCCGCGGCGGCGGCTGGCTTATTTCGCCTTGGCTCTTCTTTTCCTCGCCTTCGCCCTGCTCACTTATTTTCCCCCGAAGATCTTCCTTTTCGCCGATCCGCGAAACGGGGGGTACGGAATCCTCTGACGTTTAAGCGGAATTCGACCCGGCGGATTCCCCGATCGCCCAACAAGGCGCCGTTTCCCGGCTGCGGGCGGAAGGATCCGCCCGCAGGAGAAAATCCCTTGTATTCAACGATGCCGCGTCATCTCACCCGATGAATCATGTCCTCGTCTCTAGACGGAATATAAAACGAGGATAAAGCCGGCGGTGGAAACCAAGTTGCATAAACAATGAAATAAGATGGCGATGGAGATGTTGTTTTCTTTCCAGGCCATGTACGCAGCCGGCAAAAACGCGCTGATCCGGAAAAGGTTTTGAAAAGGCAGCCATAGATGATACAAGGAAAACAGGACGGTCATGATGATCGGCGCGCGCCTTCCCAATCGGCTGATTTTTGAGGTGAGGTATCCTCTAAAAAAAAGCTCTTCCACAACCGGGCCGACAAACACATTAAAAACGCCGTACACGACGCAGGTCCACAATAAAACATTCTTGGGATACCGTCTCAAGAGCTCGAAATTGGCCCAATCAAAATACGCGGGCAAGACGGCCCCTAATTTTCCGGATATCGGCGACGTCAGCAGGCTTTCCAAGGGCTTCACGACAACCGACAGAATTCCCGCCAAGCCGAAGAGCAAAACTCCGATCAGAAGAGTCCGCGCGGCGTTCGGTTTTTTCTGATTCACGAACGCGCTTTTCAATGAATAACGGCCGAACTCCTTTTTCCCGGCGAAAAGAATGATCGCCAGTTCCATGGGGAAAAGGATGATCGCCGCTAAAAGAAAGAATAACAAGAGCGAAGGAATGGCCTTCTGCAGATGACCGATGGCCAAATAAGCGGCCGTCAAGACTGTCGTGGGGACAAAGATCAGAACCATCACTTTCGACAAGGAGAGATTGCGGCTTTTCATTGAATCGATCGTTATCGGCTTGTCGATCAGCATTGTCCGAGATTTCTCCTTTAACGAACGGACTTCGCGGGCGATTGACGATCCGCGCTCACCAAGCCGGCCTTTCAGACATCCGTTCAGGCTTTCTCCAGCTCTGGGGTTTTAGAACGAAATCCGTTGAATAAATGCATTCCCAGAACGGCGTTGAATCCCGTTGCGGCGAACAGGCTGAAACGCTCGAAAAGGCCGAAATACTCGCGCGGAGCCACGCTTGTTCCCGCCGCGCCCGCGCCCATCGCGGCCAGAGCGACGGACGCCCAAATCGCCAGGGATCGATAATCATTCCTCCGATATCCGCCGACCATGATTAAAATCAGCGAGGCGATGGAAAGGACCACGACCAGCGTCGTGACCACGTACACGTGCATCATATCCTGGAATGATCCGGCATATCCGCTGGAGGAAAGCGGAAACAGGGGATAGCCGACCGCGGAAATCCAATTCATCGCGGCAAAAGCGTAAATTCCGATGCGCAGCGTTTTATTCAGCTTCCCCTGGATGAAAACGCACGCCATCATGATGGAAACCAGCCCTCCCACGGCATAAAGGCAGCTCAATTGAGTCCACAGATCTTTTGAGGGCGCGTTCGCCGCGCTCAAATCGCTGACCGCCTGGCTCATCCAGTCATACCCGGGATACGCCGATGGGGCAAAGACAACCGCGGCGGCGTAGGACAACAGGCTGACAACGCCCAATAAACCCAGTCCGTTGATTAACGGCCTTTTCATTTTTGTTTATGCTCTTTTTACGCTTTTCAATCCCTCGATGCGGCTTCTCCGCAGGACACGACAGGCTCCTCGAAATTTCCGCCTTGGATTCTTTTCATCGCCGTTCGCGTTCCTGAGCTCCAGGCGGTCGTCACGAGCGTTTTCCGGGCGTGAAAACGCAGGGATGACTTTACCATAGAATCGCCGAATCTTGGAAACAACCCGTTTTCCTCTGAACGCCTTTCTGCGGGCGCGGCCCCCTTTTTCGCCGGTTATGACGGGCCGCCGGCCCGGCGGCATGGAAGCCCCGATTCCTCCCTCTCCGGATGGTATGATGCTCGAGGACAGGTCAAAGGACGTCAGTCCCGCATGATTTTTGGATGGACGGGCGAGGGGACGGTCGGCCGGTAATTCAAGGCCCCGAACGATCCGCTCCGATTTTGACATCCCCGCCGGCCTCGCGTATAAAGCTCGTTGCGGCAATCGTTTTGAAGAAAGGATAACGCGACATGAGCATCACTCGGAGGGATTTTGTTCGCTTGGCGGGGATGGGGGCTACGGCGGCGGCCGCCGGCCTTACGACGGCGTCCGCGGACACGGGACGACCCGAGCCGCAGGCCGCTTCCGGGGGATTAAGCGCCGAGGAGCGGGGCATCCACCCCATCCTGGAAAAGGATCATCCTTATCTCTTCATCGACTCCTGCATGCAGATTTGGCCGGACGCGCCCTTCTCCGACGCCCATCGCTACGGAGCCACGGTTTATGGCGTCACTTCCTGGGACCCGCACCTGGGCGTGGACCAGGCCTTGGAAGGGCTGATGTTCTGGCACGCCGTGGCCCGCAAGCATCCGAACCTGGCTGTCGTCACCAAAGCCGCCGAGATCCCCGATCTGAAAAAAGCCGGCCGGTCCGGACTCCTCCTGGCTTCTCAATGCGGGGATTTTATGGGCGACAAGATCCATCGGCTCGAGGCCTTTTACGGCTTGGGCCTGCGGATGCTGATTTTCGCTTACAGCCAGAGCAACCGCCTCTGCGGCGGTTGCCTCGACCAGGCCGACGGGGGATTGACCTCGCTGGGCGAGCTGGCCGTGGCCGAATGCAACCGCCTCGGACTGCTTCTGGATTGTTCCCATGTCGGGGCCCGTTCCGCCCTGGAGATCATCGAGCGAAGCGCTCAACCGACCGTCTTCAGCCACTCCGGAGCCGACGCCGTTTCGCCCAATCCGCGCAACATCGACGATGACCGGATCAAGGCTTGCGCGGCCAAGGGCGGCGTCGTGGGGCTGTGCCCCTGGGGCCCGATGCTCCTCAAGAAGGGCCGGACCGCGCGGCCGACCGTCGACGATTTCATCAACCACATCGACCATGCCGTCCAGCTTGTCGGAGGCGTCGACCATATCGGCGTCGGGACGGACATGAGCCTGGGAACGTATCCGGATCATAAGATCGACCTGTGGGGTGCGCCGGCTCTCAAGGACGTGACCGGATCTTACGACAAGCAGATCACCGCTAATTTCCGCTCTCCTCTTCGGATGGCCGAGGGCTTCAGCCAATACGCCGACGTCGTCTCTTTCGCCGACCGCCTCGGAAAGCGCGGCTTCGGCGACGCCGACATCCGCAAGATCCTGGGCGGAAATTTCCTTCGGGTCTTTTCCCAAGTATGGAAGTGAGCCGGGAGGAGAACCGGATCGCTCGTCGATCACCTCCGGCTCGCCAAAACGGGGCCGAGCGAATCCCTTGCTCCCCTCCTTGCCGTTCCGGGGCCAGCTCGCGGTCCAAGAAATCGTCGTAATGAGGCAGCCGGGGGAGCCGCCGGCGATATATGTTTCCCCCTCGGAAGGCGGCTTTTCCCAATAATCCAGGGCGATGCGGGTTTCGAAGCGGGCCATGCGGCCGTCTTCGCCGCCGTCGTCCGGAGCGTCCAGACATTTTCGGTTTCCCCTCGGTTCAAAATATTCCTTGGAAAGAATGAATCGCTGAAACAGGGAAAGGCCGCTCGAATGACGAAGATTCTTCTTGCCGCCGGTCCGGGGATGCGATAAAATGCGGCCCGTTATGACGATCAAAGGCCGGCGAAACCTCGGAATCCTTTCCCGGGTCTCCGTTCTCGGCTGTCTCTGCTGCGGGCGCCCCGCCGCCCGCTGAATCCTCCCTCCCCCCCGTCTTTTTTCCCCCAGGACCTTATCCGTCGATCGTGAGGAGCATGATGAATATGAAACGCCTTGGGAATATTCTAGAGGCCATCGGCCGAACGCCGCTGGCGGATATCAGCGGGCTGGTTGAGAGGAGATACGGGACCCGCCTCCTGGCCAAGATCGAAGGCCTCAATCCGGGCGGGTCCATCAAGGACCGGACCTCCCTGTTCATGATCCGGGAGGCGGAGGATAAAGGCCTCCTTCGGCCGGTCCGGACGATTCTCGAGCCGACGTCGGGAAACACCGGCATTGCCTTGGCCATGATCGCTTCTGTTCTCGGCTATAAGGCCCATCTCGTGATGCCGGCCTGCGTTTCCAGCGAGCGGCGGGCGATGATCGCCGCCTTCGGCGCGGACGTGGACCTGACCCCGGCCGAAGCCGGAACGGACGGGGCCATCGCCCGGGCCCGGGAGCTGGCGGCCGCCGATCCCGGGAAATATTTCATGCCCGACCAGTTCGCCAATCCGGCCAATGTCCGGGCTCATTACGAAACGACCGGACCGGAGATTTTCCGCCAGGCGGAAGGGGAGGTGGACGTTTTCGTGGCCGGCCTCGGCACGGGCGGCACCTTGATGGGCGCGGGGGAATACCTGAAGGCGGCCAAGCCCGGGATCAAGATTTTCGGAGTCGAGCCGCTTCCCGGCCATCGCATTCAGGGCTTGAAAAACATGAGCGAATCCGAAAAGCCGTCCATCTTCAACCGGTCCCTTCTGGACGGGATCATCGCCGTCGACGATGAGGAGGCGTTCGTCGCGGCCCGGGAGCTCGTGACCCGGGCCGGCGTCTTCGCCGGCCTGTCCAGCGGGGCGGCGGTGGCCGGCGCCCGGAAAATCGCCGCGGATTTTCCCGGCGCGGTCATCGCGACCGTTCTGCCCGACAGGGGCGAGCGGTATCTCAGCACGGAAATCTTCCGGTCTTATTGCGGCCGCTGCCGGCCCTGAAAAACGCGGGAAATTCCGGATTCAAGCCCCTTGTACGGCCTGCTTTATTCCGGAAATCGACGAAAAATGTTCGTCCCGGCGGCCCTCCCCTCAGAGCCGCAGGCATGATATCATGGCCGGACGGCGAGAGTCCGTCGTCCGCCTGGCTGTCCGAGCAGAGGCCGGCATGCTTCGGCTCTTGTCCGCAAATCGGTATAAGGAGTGGATTTCATGATCCACAGGAAAGCGATCTCGGCCGCAATAACGGCCGCGCTGATCATGGCCGCCGCGTCCATGGCCCACGCCGTGAACGAGGAACAAATCCAGGCCGTCGTCGGAGCTCGCATCCTGACGGCGGCGGGCTTCGAAATCGACAACGGCGTCATCCTGATCAAGGAAGGAAAAATCGCCGCGGTCGGGGCGGTCGGCGACATCTCCGTCCCCGCCGGGGCCCGGATCGTCGCCGGGGCCGGCTTCGTCGTCACCCCGGGGCTGATCGACTCCCACTCCCACTTGGGGCTGGGACCCTCGGGCGGCGTCACCGAGGACAATGAAACATCCGATCCGATTACGCCTCAGCTGCGGATCATCGATTCCATTCACCCCGAGGGCGTGGGCCCCGATCAGCACCAGTTCCGCAACGCCCTGGCCGAGGGCGTCACCACCGTCGCGGCCAGGCCCGGCAGCAGTAACGTCATCGGCGGCCAATCAGCGGTTCTCAAGCTCAGGGGAGGAACGGTCGACGATATGATCCTTCGTTTCCCCTCCGACATGAAAATGGCCCTCGGCCGGAAGGGATACTATGCCTCCAAGGGCGTCATGCCGACGACGAAAATGGGGGCCGTTTTCCTGGCCCGCAAGGCTCTCGTCGAGGCGGAGGAGTACGGGAAAGCGCTGGACCGGCGGAAGAACGCCGGGGCGGGAGACTCGAAAGACGCCCCGGCCCGGGATCTCAAGAAAGAAGCCCTGCTCAAGGTGATCAAACGGGAGATCCCCGTCCATATCCACGTCAGCTCGGCCGACGACATCATGACGGCCGTCCGCCTGTCCGACGAGTTCGGATTCCTCAGGCTTTCGCTGGGACACGCGGTCGAGGCCTACAAAGTCGCCGGCGAGTTGGCGCGCCGCGGCGTCATCGTCGTCGTCGGCCCTCAGATGATCACCTATGACGACCAGGGCCGGCTGGTCAATTTGGCGGGCTATCTCAAGGAAAAGGGGGTTCAGGTCGACATCATGACCGACGCCGATGTCGTCCAGCAGGCGTTCCTCCGCTGCCAGGCCGCGGTGGCCGTGAAATACGGCATGCTCCCTCAAGACGCGCTCCGCTCCATCACCATCAATCCCGCCCGCACCTTGGGGCTTGAAGACCGCATCGGAAGCATCGAGCCCGGCAAAGACGCCGATCTGGCCTTCTTCGACGGCGATCCCTTCGACCCGGCTTCCCAAGTGGTCATGGTATTTATCGACGGCCGGGCGGTTTACGAAGCGGAAAAGGAACCGAAGTGAAGAGGAACATGAAAATGAAACAAATGGGCGCGGGTTTGATCCTGTTGATCATGATGACGGTCGCGGCCGCGGCCGGAAACGTCGAGGAGACATTCGCCGTTTGCGGCGGCCGCGTCGTTCCGATCGCCGGACCCGAAATCGAAAACGGCGTCATCCTCGTCGAAAACGGGAAAATCAAGGCCGTCGGAGCGGCGTCCGAAATTTCCATCCCGCCGGGAATCCCGATCATCGACGCGGCCGGCGGCTGGATCCTGCCGGGGCTGGTGGATTCCTTCGCCTCGGCCGGGCAGGCGGGCGGCGACGAGATCTCCGATCCCGTCACGGCCGGCCTGCGGATCCTCGATGACTTGAATCCCTTCGACAAGCGGTTCGAACAAACGGCCCGGGCCGGGATCACGACGCTCATGATCGGACCGGGCCGGATCAACGTCATCGGCGCCCGCACGGCGGTCATCAAGCCCCGCGGCCTCACGGCCGAGGACATGGTCCTGCTTGAGCCCGCCTCGATCAAAATCTCGTTGGGCGAGGGACCGAAGGCCGCCTTCGGAGAAAAAGGCCGCCTTCCCGGGACGCGCATGGGCAGCGCTTACGTTGTCCGCAAAGCCTTGTTGGAGGCCGCCGAGTACAGCCAGAAACGCCGGCAGGCGGAGGCCGAAAAGGCCGCCGCAACCCGGAAAAAGGACGCAAAACCGGCGGCGGCCCCGGCCCGGAATCTCGATCTTGAACCGCTGGCCGATCTTCTGGAGGGCAAGCTTCCAGCCTTCATCGAATGCCACCGGGTCGACGATATTCAAACCGCTCTTCGCTTGGTCGACGAGTTCGGCTTTCGGGCCGTGCTGCTCGGGGCCGAGGAAGGATGGAAAATCGCGGGTCAGATCGCCGGCCGGAATATTCCGGTCGTCGTCGGATCGATGGGCACGGGCCCGAAACGCGAGGAAACGAAAAACGTCAAGCTCGGCAACGCCGCCGAGTTGGTCAAAGCCGGGGTTAAAGTGGCCATCGGGGCCGAGGACGCGCTCGGGATCGGCGCGAGGGAGGAGCTTGTCCTGTCGGCGGCCTTGGCCGTCAAAGCCGGTCTCGACCGGCCGACGGCCCTCCGGGCGGTGACTTTGACAGCGGCTGAGATTCTGGGCGTGGCCTCCCGCGTCGGAAGCATCGAGCCGGGGAAAGACGCCGACCTGGTGATCTTCACGGGCGATCCGCTGCATTACCAGACGCGCGTCGCCCGCGTCTTGATCGAAGGGCGGCCGATCCCGGTTCCTGAGCAGCTGCGGAAGCCGAGGCCGTAGAACCGCCGTTTTCGTCGAGGCCGGGGCGGCTTTTCCTCCGGCCGCGGAGGCGGAGAGCCCGGCTTCCCCTCGTTTGCGGGATGACGTCCGCCCTCCGGGGCTTCGGACCGGCGACCGAGGGGTCTTCGTCTCTTGATGTCGATATCCGCCGGGCTTCTCAAGGGCGTTCTTCGCCTCCGCCTCTTCGGGATTGAGGTCGCGGGCTTCCCGGCAGGCCTTTTTCGCTTTGGCGTTCAAGCCTTTTAGAATTCGCTTGCCCCGTGTGGTAACATGAACACATCATGCTGTCGAGCTTCAGCCCGAGGATGTCTTCGGGAAGGAGGAGGCCATGGCATCTCTTCAAGCCTTGATCAAGAACCATCCTGTGTTGATTTACTATTTTTTGGTTTTCCTTATCTCATGGGGCGGCATCCTTGTCCTTATTGGAGGACCGGGCAATATCCCGGGGACGAAAGAACAAGCGGAGAAATTGTTTGTCCCCGCCCTCCTCATTATGTTCTCCGGCCCGTTCGTCTCCGGTCTGCTCATGAGTTTCCTCGTCGACGGCAAGGAAGGCCTGCGTAAGCTTTTATTGCGGTTGGGACAATGGCGGGTTAAAGCGCGCTGGTATGCGGTCGCGGTTTTAACGGGTCCGCTTCTCGTGGCCGCGGTGCTCTTTATGCTTTCGATTTTCAACAAAGCCTTTCTTCCCGGGATCGTCACGACTCAGAATGTGCCGGCTTCGCTGCTGTTCGGCCTGGGATGGGGTCTTGTGGGCGGGGGATTGCTGGAAGAAACCGGTTGGACCGGATTTGCCGTGCCCAAGTTGCGGCGGCGGCACAGCATCTTATCCACCGGCCTGATCGTTGGGACTCTTTGGGGCATATGGCATTTCATGATCGCTTTTTGGGCAAGCCGTTATTTGGGCGGCGCAGACTCATGGATTATGTTTGTCGCGGGATTTCTTGCTTTTTATCTTCTGGCGCTCCCGGCCTATCGAGTGCTTTTGGTGTGGGTTTACGACCGTACCGGGGAAAACCTGCCCGTCATCATGCTCATGCACGCTTTTCTTTCGGCCGGCACGCTCATTTTCCAGCCGGCGGCCGCGGGCGTCATCTCTTTGATATGGAATTCCGCGCTTGGCCTCGTGTTGTGGATCGTCGTGGCCGTCGTCGCCGTAAAAAACCGCGGGCGGCTCCTAAAAAAACCGCTCCCGGAACAAACCCCTTGAAAGAGCCGGCGGGCCCGGCGGCGATATTCAATAGCGCGTAGACAAAAGTCAAGCGCCCGAGCCGGCGCCGGAAAACGGCCGGCGTTCCCGGGCGTTGACGTTCGGCCTGCCTTGAAACGGGACAGGCGGGATGAGAGAATCAGCGACCCGAACACGCGCAAGGAGGAACGCGGGAGGCGGGGCAACGGCCGGATCGCCGAAGGCGAAAAAAACGGTCCGGCCTCCGCGGCTCCCGGGCGCCGTTATTCAACGGCGCCCGGCATCGCTTGATGGGGGCTTCAGCGGAACTCCTCGAGGGCCTTCTTCGCCGCCGCGTATTCGGGATTGAGGGCGAGGGCTTTCTGGTAGGCCTCTTTCGCGTTGTCGTTCAGGCCCTTTTTCTTATAGGCTTCGCCGAGATGAAAATAAGTCTCGGGGCAAGGCTTGATGAGGGCCGCTTCGAAGTCCTCGATCGCTCCGTCCAGGTCCCCGCCGAATCCGGGGGGGGCGGACATCCTGGCCATGCCCCGGCCGAAATGAGCGTCCGCGTTTTTCGGGTCCAGCTGGAGCGCGGCTTCATATTCACGCATCGCGCCCATTCCGTATTTCATCATGTCGAGCGGATTGCCCTGGGCCATATTCCCCATGATATGTCCCTTCCAGGCGTGGAAATCGGCCTTGCCCGGCTCTTTGGCGATCAGGGCCTCGATCATGTCCAGGGCTTGGGGATATTTTTTCTCCTCAAATAGTTTTTTGGCCTGATCCAGGGAAGCGTCCTTCGGGAGAGCGGCCGCCGCCGTTCCCGCCGCGGATTCGGACGTCGGGGGCGTTGCCGTCCCCGGCATCTTGTTCCCGATCATTTGGGGCAGGGCCTTGAGCAGGATCGGGAGAAGCTCCTGCAGCAAGGACGGCTTCGGTTCTTCTTCCGGGAAGACCTCGACTCGGACGTTCTCGCCCTCGATGATCAGTACGCCCAGGGGGACCGTCTTGCCGCCCATCCCGCCGCCGAACGACATCATGGCCCCTCCGCCGCCGAGACCGAACTTGATCTTGGCGAAGGGAACGACGATCGTGTCCTGGACCGTGACCGGCTGGCCGACAACGGCGCCGACCTTGAGGCCGGAGACGAGGCGGTCGAAATCCGCGAGGGGTTTCTCGAGCGGAACCTGGGCAATCAAGATGCCCGCGCCGAAAAAGAGCGTGACAAAAGAGACGATGAGAACTCGTGGGGCGCTCATGGCTTCCTCCTTACTTGCGCGGGATCTTGCCGACGCTTACAAATCGCGTTCCGGACTTGGTGACGACGATGAATCCCAGCGGCCGGGCCTCTCCGCCCATATAGAAGCCCTTGCCTCCCATTTCCGGATTCTGGGGCGCGCCGCCGCCTCCGCCCCCGAAGCCGATATCGATCATGATGATCGGGACGAGGGTGACTTTTCCGGCTTTGATCGGATCGCCGATCGCGGTTTTGACCTGAAGACTCGCCGCCAACCTCTGGGCCATGGCCTCGGCCAGCTGATCCATCGGCAGGGGAGACTTGGCCGGAGCAGGGGCCTTTTTATCCGGGGGCGCCTGGGCGAGCGCGGCCGAAAAGACGAGCGCGCCGAGAACCAACAGAACGAGCAGCTTTTTGCTCAAAAGAGCACCTCCTCTATGGAAAAATTTAGATATCGACGCGGGGATGAAAACATATCGCCGTCCATGTTTTCCCTATCTACAGGATAGTACGAAGAAATCAACGCCGGGGTTTATCCCGGCCGGGTTGATTGATTCCTGCGGGAAGGAGGCCGGAGAGAAGGAGGTCCGCGCTTCGATCGGCGCGGAGAAGGGCGGCCAAGCTCCCCGCTGACCGAGGAAATGAAAAGCCCCTTCCGATTTCGTCCGGAAGGGGCTTTTTACTCGAAGACAGGGAGATCAGATGTTTTTGTTCGGGGGGGTCTCCGGCTTTCCACTGAAGCCTTTCAGATAGAGCGAATAGAGCGTTCCGCTGGGGCAAAGGGGCAGGCATTCCCGGCACATCGGGCATTCGGAATTGGAAAAATCCGAGAGGAAGACGACTTCTTTGTCGATGCCCCGGCCGATGAAACAGGTGACATTCTTCTTTTTCACCTCGGTGCAGTAGCGGACGCACAACCCGCAGAGAATGCACTTGGGCCGGTCGATTTCAAACCGCGATTCCTCCAAGCCGTATTTCTTGGCCAAGCTCTCCAACGGCCCCGTCGAGGATTCGGCCAGGAGCAGCTCGAGGATCATCCGGCGGAGCTTGCGGATCTTTTCGGTTTCCGTCCGGACCGTCAGGCCGTCCTCCGCCAGGTAGGCGCAGGACGCCACCAGGCGTTTTCGGCCGTTTTTTTCGATTTCCACCAGGCAGAGCCGGCAGGCGCCGTAGGGCGCGAGCCGGTCGTCGTGGCAGAGAGTCGGAATGTCGACGCCCGCTTTCCGAGCGGCGCCGAGGAGGGTCGTCCCCCTCTCCGTTTCCACCTGTTTTCCGTCGATCACAAGTTTGATGGTTTCCATGGCGGACTCACTTTCTCCTCTGGACCGGGGTGCCGGCAGCAACGGGCGGGGGCACCGGCCGGCCGGAGATCCGGATCACGGCGCTGAAGCGGGAGGGGCAGACCTCCAGGCAGGCGCCGCACTTCGTGCACTTGGCCTGGTCGATGACGTGGATCGCGCCCTTTTCCCCGGTGATGGCCCCCGTCGGGCAGTTCTTGGCGCAAAGCAGGCAGGCCTGGCACTTGGCGGGTTCGATGTAATAACGGATGAGCTCCTTGCAGACGCAGGCCGGGCAGCGCTTCTCCTTGATGTGGGCCTCGTATTCGCTCCGGAAATATTTAAGGGTCGAGAGAAGCGGATTGGCGGCCGTCGTGCCCAGGGCGCAGAGGGAGGCTTCGGTCATGACCTCGCCGAGCTCCTCGAGGAGCTCGAGGTCTCCTTCCCGTCCTTGCCCGGAACAGATCCGGTCGAGAATGAGGAGCGTTTGCTTTAGGCCTTCGCGGCAGGGCACGCACTTCCCGCAGGATTCCTCGGACAGGAACTTGACGAAATATCTGGCCGTGTCGACCATGCAGGTGCCCTCGTCCATGACGATCATGCCGCCCGAGCCCATCATCGAACCCGCTTTGTCCAGCTCGTCGAAGTCCACGGGCAGGTCGAGGCATTCGGCCGGAATGCAGCCGCCGGACGGGCCGCCGGTCTGGACGGCCTTGAATTTCTTATCGCCGGCGATGCCGCCGCCGATGTCGAAAATGACTTGCCGGAGGGTCATGCCCATGGGCACTTCGACCAAGCCGGTGTTCTTGACATTGCCGACCAGGGAGAAGATCTTGGTCCCCTTGCTGCTCTTGGTCCCGATGCCGTTGAACCAAGCCGCTCCCTTGTTGATGATCGCCGGGACGTTGGCCCAAGTTTCGACGTTGTTCAGGTTGGTCGGCTTCTCCCACAGGCCGCTGACGGCCGTCCGAATGTACTTCAGCCGCGGTTCGCCGACCCGGCCCTCGATGGCCGTCATCAGGGCGCTGGATTCTCCGGATACAAACGCCCCGGCGCCCCGATGGATGGTGACGTCGAAGCTGAACTCCGAGCCGAGGATGTGGTCGCCGAGGAGGCCCAGCTCCCGGGCCTGCTCCAAGGCGGTGGTCAAATTGGCCACGGCCAGGGGATATTCCTGACGGACATAGACGAACCCCTCATGGGAGCCGATGGCATACGCGCCGATGATCAGGCCCTCGAGGACGCTGTGGGGATTGCCCTCGAGGACGCTCCGGTTCATATAAGCGCCGGGATCGCCCTCGTCGGCGTTGACGATGACGTATTTGGGTTCGCCGGGAGCGTTGCGGGTCGTTTCCCACTTGGTCCCCGTGGGGAAGCCGGCGCCGCCGCGGCCTCTCAGGCCCGATTTTTTGACCTCATCGAGGACCTCGACGGGCGTCATGACGAAAAGGGCCTTGGCCAGGGCGGAATATCCACCCAGAGCGATATAGTCCTCGATGATCCCCGGATCAACCAGCCGGTTGGGGCCCAGGATGATCCGGTTCTGGTGTTTGTAGAACGGGATGTCGCCCTCGTGGACGATCTTCCGGCCGTCCTCGTCGGCAAAGACCAGCCGGTCGACGACCTTGTCCTCGATGAGCGTTTTTTCAACGATCTCCGGGACGTCGCCCGGGGTCACCTTGAGGTAGCAGATTTCCTTCGGGAAGATGACCACCAGCGGACCTCTTTCGCAGAAGCCGTGGCAGCCGGTCCGCCGGATGTCGACCTTGCCTTCGAGGCCCTGCTTGCGGATCTCCTCGACAAATGCTTTGTGGACCTCGTCGCCCTTGCAGGCCAGGCAGCCCGTGCCCAGGCAGATGGTCACGCAGACTTTGCCGGCGTCCCGCCCGTCCAGAATAGTCTGCCTGAATTTTTTCAGTTCAGCCGCTGATTTCAGTTTCGACATGTTCGCCTCTTTCCTTGTGATCCGGGCCTCAGTCGCAGGCCGCGGCGATCTTTTCTATGTCCTTGAGGCCGGGCTTGCTGTAATACTGCCCGTCGATCCTCATGACCGGACCGAGAGCGCAGCAGCCCAGGCAGTTGACCGTCGATAAAGTGAACTTCTGTTTGTCATCGGTCTGGCCGGGCTCGATGCCCAGGACGCTGATGACGTTGTCCAGGAGGCGCTTGGCGCCGCGGACCTGGCAGGCCGTGCCCAGGCAGACCTGGACAGCATGGCGGCCTTGGGGCTCCAAGCTGAACGCCTTGTAAAATGTAGCGATGTGGTAGATCCGGGAGAGCGGCACGTTCAACCTTTCAGAAGCCCAGATCAAGGCCGGCTTGGGAAGCCAGTGGTTTTCGGTTTGGATATCGAGGAGAACCTGGATGAGGGCGTTCTCCCGGCCGTCGTATTTGTCCAGAATCCTGTCGACCGCGGCAAGCTCCTGGACCATTTGGTGGATGGCTTGCTTTTTGTCCCGGACTTGCTTGAGGGACTCGGCCAGGTGCATGGCTTCCGTTTCGAGGCTGCGAAGATCAAAGCTTAGGGGGGGCTTGTCGAGGTCCAGCGAGTAGTACTCGCTCAAGAGCTCAAGGCCTCTGAGCAGAACATCGCTCTTGCTGGCTTTCGAGTCTTTTTGAAGGCGGCTCAACGCTTCGTTCTGTTTTTCGCTCAAACGCATTCCGACGAACTTGGATTTCTTTTTTGTTGAACGCGGCATTTGATACTCCTGGCGTTTAACCGTTTTACATAATTATTCTAATACTTCTTGTTTTTGTTGTCAACAAGGGGACGCTTTGGGAAATATCCGAGATGAATTTAACGTAACGTTTAACGTTTATTTAAGAGTTGGAGGTCGCTTTTCGGATATTTTTTTAAGTAAAAGTTGATGTTCATTAAGCGTCGATGATGAGAAACTCGGCCTTGCCCAGCCGGTTCATGCGCCTCTGATGACCGATCAACGACAGAAGCTCGGCGAGAATAGCGGTTTCCCGGTCGTTATTCCGGAGAACGGGATCGTTCGTCAGATCGCGCAGGGCGACTTCCAGCGCTTCCACCGGCGTACCGGAGGGAATGCTCAGGAGAAAACGCGTGGGGGCGATTTCGATCAACTTCAACCAGGGGATTTCCTTCAGGGCTTTGCTCGGTCCGACGACGATCAGGGATTTGCCCTGAGCCATCTCCGTGAGCTTCACCGGTTTGAATCGATCCGCCTCCGCTCCGGCGACGGCTTCCGCGGCTTTGGCCACGGCTTGAGCGCGGTCCGGATCGATTTCAGCGAGGAGATCAAGGATGCGCACCGGCAAGGTCATTGTCACGGGGCGGCGGGGCTCCCGGAATTTCGGGGGCCGGCCGCTGCGATTCGATTTCACCTGTTCGGACATTGCTTCCTGCTTCATTATAACAAATCGTCAAGGTCTTTTCGACGCAATGGCCGGAAAATCCGTCTCCGCCGTCGTCGGATCGCGGCCTTCGTCTTTGTTAAATCCCCCGGGATCGGTTTCTTGAATTATAACATTATAATCCGTTGACAAATACAATAATAACACAATAAACTAAGCGCCATGTCGTCGGTGATTTCTTCGACAAATCCGGGAAAGGGCCTTCCGGATGAGATGGACGAAGTAAGACATAAGAGGAGGATCAGATGAAAAAATTGTCCGGACGAATTGTTCCGGCCCTTTTCGCGGTGGGTTTGATTTTTTTAAGCGCTGGAATTTCGATGAGCCAAACGCCTTCCGTCCTGAAGGAAATGTCCCTTCAGAAAGAAGCGGCGCGGCTCCATTTCCTGTTCAAGGTCGAGGGGACGTATGCGGTCGAATCCGCCTTTCTGCCTTCGCCGCCCCGCCTGATCGTGGACATGACGCCGATATCCGAGATTCAGATTCTGCCCGTGACCCAAATCGGCGATACAGGCGTGCAGGACGTTCGAGCCGTTCAATCCGGGCCGGAAAAAGTCCAGATCGTTTTCGATCTCGGTCCGATCATTCCCTCGTATGGAATCACCCAAAGCGCCGAAGGGTTGAAAATTTCGTTCTGGAGTGAAGGAGAAGTCCCCGCGGTTCCCGCGCCCCGGCCGGCCGAGGCGGCCAAGCCGATCGTCCCAACGGCGCCCGCCGCCCCCGTCGCTCCGGTTCAGGCGCGGCCCGCGGCTCCTGCGCGTTCCGGCTTTTTCATCGCCGGCCGGGCCGGCCTGTCCTTGTTCGTGGGGCCGGATCTCTCCGGCCAAAAAACGTTCGACCTTTACGGGGAAACGGCGACCCTGGCCGAATCCTATTCCTTCTGCACGGTCCCCGCGTTTGAGCTTCAATTCGGACGATATTTCGGCCGAACCAAAATCGGGATCGGCGTCGGGTACAGCCCGATGAAAAATCCGGGATCGTTCACGGCCGGCCTTCCCCATCCCTTCCTCCCGGAGACGCCGCGCCACGTCTCCTTCGAAAGCGCCGGCGGGAAAAACGCGCTCTGGGATTTTTCCGTCTTTGCTCTCTTCTCCTTCCTGAACACGGAAAAGCTTTCCGTCGCGGCCGGCCCGATGATCGGCTTGAGCCTGGGCGCCATGCAGAGCATGGAGGATTTCGATTTCATCGAGGAATCCCCTTATGACGCCGCCCATGTCACGGTCACGAACATGACGTACGCGAAGGATTCATTCACGGAATTATCCTTTGGATTGCTCCTCGGCTTGGAATACCGGTTGAACGAAGGGCTGGGCCTTTTGTTCGATTTGCGGGGGATCTATCTGAACCCCAAGAACGTCACGTTGGGGAAGCGGGCCAACCTTCTCCACCTCCAGCCGGTCTTGGGAATTCAGTACGGCTTTTAACGAGGCTTCGGGAGGCAAAGACACCGAAAACATCGCGGCCGGCGGCGGGAGTTGCCCGCCGCCGGCCGCGATTCCTTTCTCTTGACGATGTTCTCCGGCCTCGGCCGGAGAACATCGACGCTATTGGAAATAAACCTTGGCGCTTTCCGTGCCGCCGTAGCCCAAGGTGCTGACGGCGAAATACCTTTTGATCTTCAGATCGGTGAAGGTGAACGAAGCGTCGAGGGTGTTCGACGAGACCGTCAGCAGCGGGGCGTATTCCCCGTCGCCTTCCTTCAGGTAAATCGCGTACCCCTTGATGTGAGCCGGCGTATTGGCGGGATTGACCTTCCAAGAAAGAGCGTACGTGATGTACGGATTTCTCCGCACCGAGCCGATGACGATCGTGAGTTTGGCGTTGAGGGGGACCTGCGGATCGATTTTCTTCACCTCGACTGTTTTGCCGATTTCGTCCGTCCGTCCGAGATGATCGGTGATCTTCAGCGTGATCGTGTACGTTCCATGGGTTTCGAAAACATGGGTCGCCTGGCGGCCGGCCGCGGCGCCGCCGTCGCCGAACGTCCAGGCATAGCTGACTTCCGAGCCGTTCGGGCTATAAGCGGGGACGGCTTGAACGTCGACCGTCAACGGAGGATATCCGCTCGCCGGGGAGAAGGTGAAATCGGCTGTCGGCATATCGACCCGCTCAATCGGATTCAGGGAATAAACCCAGATGTCGGTTCCCGTCGTCGTATAAGAGGACTGGGTTACGGCGACGTTCCCCAGGGTATTGGCCGCCAGGCCGTGAACCTTGGGATAAAGCGCCGGGAACGTTTGGAACGGCTTCCAGATCCCGCCGACGTTGTTGGTATAGCGGAAGCCGCTGCCGAAGTCGCCGCCGCCGGTCTGGCACACGACATGAATGTCGTTTTTGCTGTCGACGACGACCCGCCCGAAATGCTGCATGGCAAAGGGGATGACTCTCACCGGCGTTCCTCCGATCGGCAGGACATAGATTTCGCATCCGTTTTCCGCCGGCGGAACATCCTGGTAGCAGACGATCGGGGCATTGTTCGAGCCGATGGAGATCCAGGGGTGATTGGAATTGGTCGGGGTTTTCGGCAAGGCGACCCTTGTTTCCCAAGCGGTCGAGATCGTCCGGGTGGCATAATAATTTTGATAGGTCGAGTCCGGGTCTTTTTCGATCCAGACGGCATGGACTTTGCCGTCCGGCCCGATGACCAGCGAACCCTGCTTGCCGCGGCTCTGGTTCAAGATCGCGATGTTATCCCAAACCCCATTGATCTTGGAACGGGCGAAGACGACCCCTCCCGCCTCGTCGGTGAAAAAGACATGGATGTTGCCGGCGTTGTCCATCTGGGCGATGGGTTCGTCGCCGCCGTAGTCGGAGGCCACCGTCTCGATCGGGCCCCAGGCTTTGGTCTTGGAATCCCAGATCCTCAAATACGTCGTTCTCGCGGCGACGACGCCCCAGGCCACGAGAACGTGCCCTTTGGGCGATGTGGTGATATGGGGGCGGTTGGCCTTGACGGTCAGGCTGCCGGTCACGTTGACCGGCGTTGAAAATGTCGTCCCGTCATAATGAGCGACCCAGATCGGGCCGCCGCTGTTGGCGTTGGTCGTGCCCGGAACCCAGACAACCCAGAGCATGCCGTCGGGCGTGAACGCGCCTTGCGTCCAGCGGATTTTCTCCGGACTTTGGAAGAGCAGCCTGCCGTTGCCTAAAAATTGTCCATATTGGAGAGTCGTGAGGAGAAGCAGGAAGCAGATGCCGAGCATGATGTGTTTTTTCATGTTGTTCGTCTCCTTCAATTCCGGGATTCATATTTCCAATCACGTTTTCACGTGGCCGTTCGCCGAATCAAGGCGAACAAGGCGCTTATCTTATTATGTTAATATTTTGTATGTCAATGATTTATAATGTTATAATTCAATCGCCTCGAATCTTCAGCGGAGATTGATTTAAAACGGGGGGAATCCGGCATTCCAGCTGTTCCTCGATCGGACTTGAGGCGTTCCTCCCGCCGTAGGAAAGCGGATCCGCTCGGGCGTTCGGCGTCGGACGGTTCATGTCCCGGCGCGATTTCCTCCGTATCTTCCTTTCCGGACGATCGGAGAACCGAATTGAGGGGGAAGATGAATTTTTCCGGCTGGTCGTCGAGAACGCCGTCGCGATGCCTCTCGGCCGGATGAACGCCCTGCGCGGGTTTGCCGGGATCCGGGCGTTCCGCGCGCGGGGCCGTTCCGGATCGACGGATCATCTTCACGATTTCCCGGGAGCCGTGGTTTTACTTCGCGGATAACCGGCGGTTTTGCTGGACCGCCGCCCCGAAGGCCTTGAGCCGATCCCATCGTCCTTGGTTTTCTTCGCGCTTGTCGAGGCGCAGGGCGGCCGGGGAGCGTCGCGGCCGCCGGGAGCGGCTCATTTTTTCGCGGATTTTTATGAAATTTTCGAAAAATAGGATTTTTCCCCGCTTGAAACGGCCCCGATAGGGGAGAAAAACGGGTTTTCACCCATAGATTCACCCCAAAGGGTGATTGATCGGAACAGGCTAGGAGAAATATATGTAAGCAATGGAGGATATCCCATGAGCACGATATGGGTCCGGGATATCCGATCTTCGGGAAAAAGGCGCGGATGATGCAGAAAAAAGTTCTTATCGTCGATTATGACATGAAGGACACGACCCGGGTTTCTGAGCTTCTGACGAATTACGGCTTTGAAGTCGCCATCGCCGGAGACGGCCAAGCCGGGTGGGATCAGTACTCGGCTCTCAAGCCGGACGTCGTTCTGCTCGAACCGATGTTGTCTAAAATCCATGGGTTTGAGCTTTGTCAGAGAATCCGGTCGGATTCACTCGGCCGCACTCAAGTGATCATCGTTACCGGAACTTATAAGGATCCGATCTATAAAACCGAGACCCTGAGGACTTACGGAATTTTTCGGTACTTCGTGAAGCCCGTCGACAACGATAAGCTCCTCGCCGCCGTCAACGGCGCGTTTAATGTCGGAAAGGAACATGAAGCCGGACAGCCGGAGTTTGTCCCGCCGGTCGCCGCTTCCTTCAAGCCTCCGGAGGAAAAGCCCCGGCCGGCCGTGGAAAAAAAGGAATTTGATTTCGAGCAGCCGGAGTTCATCCCGCCGGTCCCCGCCTCCTCCAAGCCTCCGGAGGAAAAGCCCCGGCCGGTCGTGGAAAAAAAGGAGCCCGAACCCAAACAGCCGGAGTTCATCCCGCCGGTTTCCGCCTCCGCCAAGCCCCCCGTGGAAAAGCCCCGGCCGGTCATGGAAAAAAAGGAGCCCGAACCCAAACAGCCGGAGTTTATCCCGACGATTTCCGCCTCCGCCAAGCCCCCCGTGGAAAAGCCCCGGCCGGCCGCGGAAAAGCCGAAACAACGACCCGATGCGGGGAGCGTGGAAGTCGACGCGCTGTTGAAGAAGGCGCTCAAGGGCTTCGACTTGGAGACGGGGATGATCAAGTCCTCGGGAAAAGAACCCAAAAAAGCGCCGGCGCCCGAGCCGCCGCGGCGTCCCGTTCCCGCCCCGGAAATCCGGAAGACCGAACCGGTCGTCCCGAAAAAAGAGGAAAGACCGCCGAAGCCGGAACAACCGGCGGCTCCGCCTCCCCGGACGGAATCCCCCGCCCATGTGGAGCGGACTCCCTTCGGCGACCTGTACGAGGAACCGGCGAAAAAGAATTTCAAGCCGGTTATCATCATCGCCGCCATCGCCGTCCTGGCGGTCGCGGCGTTCTTGATTTTCAAGCCCGGCCCGCCCGGAGCGACAAACGAACTCCAGGCGGACGGCTCCTCTCTTCTCGAACCAGCCGCCGGCTTGGAAACCGGTTCGATTCTTGACCTCGAGGCCTCGGCGACCGGATCCGATATCCAGGAGACGGACCCGGAAAGCGCGCCGAAGCTTGAGCCCGCCAAACCCGCCGACAAGATCGAGACGGCCCGGCCCCGGCCTTCCGAGCAACCGGCGACTCCGCCGGCCGCCCAGGCTAAACCCGTCGCCCCGCGCCCTGGACCCGCCACCGAAGCCGTCCGGCCCAGCGAACCCGGAGCAACGAAAGCTCCGCGGCCGGCCGAAACGGTCGGAGACAAGCGGGAAAGCACGCCCGCGCCGGCGGCCTCAACCCCAGCTGAAAAGCCGGCTCAAGAGAGCGCTCCTCCGCCGGAAGTCAAGGAGTCCGCGCCTCCCGCGGCGGCTCAAGCGGTCAATCCTCCGCCGGCGGAAGTCAAACAAATCCCGGCCGCCAAACCGTCGCCGCCTCCCGTTCAAAGAGGCCAGCTGGTGCCCTTGAACGAAGTCAGCCAAAAGCCTTCCATCGTCAGAAGGGCCATGCCCGTCTATCCTGAAATCGCCCGAAGGCTTAAAATCGAGGGCTCGGTCACCGTCAACGCCTTGATCGACGAATCGGGGAATGTCATTGATACCGAGATCATCAAGGGAATAAAAAACGACAGTGGAACGCACAGGTCCGCCGAGGAGGCCGTGCGGAAATGGAGATTCAATCCCGCCCTTGTCAACGGCGTTCCCGTGAAGGTCTGGATGCCGGTGGCTCTCGTCTTCAAGGTCGAATAGGAGGGTTCGCGAAAAAGGGAGAAATCCATGTCCATGACCAAAGATCAAGAGGCGCTGTATCGGCGGACGTTGGATGATGTCAAAAAGCAGCTCGATCAGCTGGACGAAGAAGTGGAGATCGAGCTGCAGAAAGTCAGGCTCCGACTGGCGGAACTCCAAGAATCCAAAAAATCATTGAAAAAGGTATACGAAGGCATCGCCAACCTGCTCGGCATCGAGCTCGAAAAAGACGCCGACGAGGACCAGGCCGCGGCGATCTCCAAAGTATAAGCGGTCCCCCCCCGGCCGGCGTCGATGAACCGGCGCGGCCGGGCCTTCCTTTTCCCCGCGATTCCCGAAAAATCCGGCTTCCCCTTTTCCGTTTCCGTCGTCCGCCGGCCTCCGTGACCGGCTCCCGGGCCGGAACGGAGCCCTCTCCGCTTTTCCCGTTTCTTGACTTCCTCCGCGCGCCGTTTTATCTTTTTGGCAAGGCGGGAAAGGCGTCGATCCCTTATGAACGCCGGCGCGAAAACGATTTTGTTTCTTCTCCTTATCTTTATGATATTCTTCATGTTGTTTTCTTCCCTCGCCGGGCGGGACGCTCTGCCGGAATCGAGGCGTCTGATGCGGCGGTTTTACGAGGATTCCATGCCCGCGCCGCCGTTTTCGCAAAAAGGCGATCCCGGCCTGTTCGGCCGCGACTGTCTCCGCCTCCCTCACTCTGATTTTTCTTTTTCCTTCATTCCGGGCGGCTGCGGGCCGAGCCGCTTGTCCGCCGCCCGGGGCGGTCGCGAATGGGCGCTTTGGCCTTCGCCGGGAAAAGGGACGGCCTGAATCCGCCGGCATGAATAGGCTATCGTTTTTGCAGAGAACCTCCCCTGGAGGGCGTTCCGCATGGGACGGGGCGGAGGGCGAATGGGAAGGAGGGAATGATGCCAGAAGAAACGATCGGCAAGGTGACTCATTACTTCGACCGGATCGGAGTCGCCGTCCTGCAACTGACGGGGACGGTTCGGGTCGGGGATACGATTCATTTTCAAGGACATTCGACCGATTTCAGCCAGCCGGTCACGTCGCTTCAAATCGACCATAAAGACGTGTCCGAGGGAAATCCGGGCCAGGACGTGGCTCTGAAGGTCGATCGGAAGGTCCATCCGCATGACCACGTCCTGAAAGTGACGGCTTGAGAGGGGGGGCGCGACGGCCCGTTCTCGCCGGCCGTCCGCGGCCGGAGCGTTCTATTTTCCAAGAAAGAGCGGGCGAGGCGGCCTTTCCCCCGCCGAGGGATGAAAAATTCAGCCCTTTGCGGCTGAGCCGATCGCGTACAGGGCCGGGTGGTCGCCCAGGCGGCCGGAGGGGCCGCGGACCATTCGCCAGGAAAAAACGCCTTCCTCAAAGCCGGGCCAGGAGCGCAACCGGCGGGCGGCCGCGGCGTTGGTTTCCAGGACCCCGACGCGGAAGATTTCATCCTCGTGCTCCGAGGCCAAGTGCTCCAGGAGCGGCCCGGCGTCTTCCGGCGCAAGCGCGGCCCAGGGCCCGACGGCCAGCAATCCGTCTCCCGGCCGGGCCATGATCCAGCCGGAGAGTCGTCCGCCGCGTTCCGAGACGAGGCTGAGATCCGGGAATCGGCCGGCCCTCCGCCGCAGGAAAAAGCCGCGGTCGTCGCCGAACAGCTCTCGGTCCAGGGCGCACAGCGGCTCGAGATCCTCCGGATCGAGGCGCCGGATATGATCGTGCTTTTTGCCGGCAATCCTTCCCCGGAAGCGGAGGGAGCGGCAGATCTTCCGGAATCCTTGCGCCTCGTAGAAGGGGACCGCGTTAAGATCGCCGTCCAGGAGGATGTTTTCCAAGCCGGCCGCGTCCAGGCGGCCGAGGGCTTTTTCGAAGAGCTGACGGCCGAGGCCCAGGATCCGCAGGCGCGGGCTGACGATCAGCTCGCCGATGAAGCCGTTCCGGCCGTAGGCCGCGGCGACGCAGACGCCCGCTCGTTCGCCTCCGGCTTCGGCGACGAAACAGCCGGACGCGTCGCTCTCTAAAAAGGCGGCGAAGGCGTCCGCGCTCTCGCTCGCCCAGCCTTCAGTCCGGGCCAAAGCCGCGGCGAATTCAATGTCCCCCGGATTCATTTCCCGGATGGCCACCGCCGGGGCCGGGCTCACGGAAGGCCTCCGTCTTTAGAGCCGGCGGGCCGGCCGGAATAAGCAGGTCGGTGTTTGTCGGGCATGGGCGGCCGAGGCTAGAGAAGCTTGAGGACAAAAGCGAACGTCATGACGCCGGACAAGGCCAGGCGGAAGCCCATGGCCAAGAGAAATCCCGCGAAGGCTCCCCATCCGGCCCGCAGAGCCGCCGAGCTTTCTTTTCCGGCCGTCAGCTCCCCGATCACGGCTCCCAGGAACGCTCCGATGATGATGCCGAGCGGGGGAAAGGCGAACACGCCGGCGGCCATGCCGATGAAAGCTCCCCAGAAGCCGCGCTTGCTCGAGCCGCGCCGCTTCGCCCCGGAAAGAGGAAGGACATAATCCAGGATCATGCTTCCGGCCGTCAGCAGGCCCATGATCACGAGGAACGCCGGGCTGAACGACTTCCAGCCGCGGGCCCAGCTGAGAAGGATCAAGCCGGCGAAATTGAGAGGCGGGCCGGCCATGACGGGAAGGACGCAGCCGGCCAAGCCGGCCGCTTGAAGGATGCCCCCCAGGACGGTCAGAACGGCGGCGGACACGGTTTCCCTTCCTCCTTTCCGGTCGATATCGGCCTACCAGGCGCAGTGTATCATGTCCGGCGGAAAAACGGGAAGCGGCGGGCCGGGGCCTCCCGTCCGGTTTGACTTAATCCGGCGGCCGGCGACGCCCGCCGGCGGGATGGATGTCCGGAGGGCCTTTCCGCGGCCGGGCGGAGCGCGGGCTCCGCGAGAGGGTTCCCGGCGTCTGCTTCCCCCGAAGCGCCCGGCCGATCCGTCCCCCAAGTCCCCGGCTCCCCCTTCAGGACGGAGGCCGCCGATCTTCTCCGGCCCCGGCCGATTCTGAGGAAAACATGCTTGACATTGGTTTCATATATGATATGATTCCAATATCGAAATTATAAAGGAGATTCTCATGAACGACGAAAGCAAACCCCGGATTCCCCTGATCGGCGAGAAAGCCCCGGCCTTCAAGGCCGTGACGACCCAGGGGGAAATCCATTTTCCGGAGGATTACAAGGGAAAATGGGTCATTCTGTTCAGCCACCCGGCCGACTTCACGCCCGTCTGCACGACCGAGTTTATGACGTTCGCCAAGATGGAGGAGGAGTTCAAGGCCCTCAATTGCTCCCTGATCGGCCTTTCGATCGACAGCCATTTCAGCCATATCGCCTGGCTCCGGACGATCAAGGAAAAAATCGCCTGGAAGGACATGCGGAACATTGAAGTCAAGTTCCCGGTGATCGCCGACCTGACGATGGAAGTGGCCAAGAGCTTCGGCATGGTCCAGCCCGCGGCCAGCAACACCCAGGCCGTCCGGGCCGTGTTCTTCATTGATCCGGCCGGCGTGATCCGGGCGATGATTTACTACCCCCTGTCCAACGGCCGCAACTTCGACGAGATCAAGCGGCTGCTTGTCGCCATGCAGACGTCGGACAAGCACCAGGTCGCCACTCCGGCCGATTGGCGCCCGGGGGACAAGGTCATCATCCCCCCGCCGGGATCATGCGGCCAAGCCAAGGACCGGGTCGAGGGCGCCGGCTCGGCCTACGAGTGCCTGGACTGGTTCCTCTGTTTTAAAAAGCTGCCCTAAGGAATTTCGCCTGAAGGAGACGGATTCCGGGGACGGATCCGTCTCCTTTTTTTCAACGCCGGAAGGGCGGAGATGTTCGCGGTCCCCGGTGACAGGAGCCGTTTCGTTGACTGTCAGCGCGGACTTGAGTAAAATCTCTCGATCCGATGCTGCTCCAATCCGTCTTTTTTCTATACTATTTCTGCCTTGTTTTTTGCCTTGTCTGGCTCACGCCGAAATCCCTCCGCTGGCTGCCGCTCCTGGCGGCGAGCTTTTTTTTCGTCGCCTACGGCCATCCCGGCCATCTTCTCTTTCTCGTCCTGCCCACGCTCGTCGCTTATGCGGCGGCCCGGCGACTGGCCGCCTTGCCGCCGGAGGCGAGGAAAGCGCGGAAACGGTGGCTCTGGGCCGCCCTGATCTTGATCCTGGGCTCCCTGGTCGCCGTCAAGTACGTCAATTTTTTCATGGGGACGGCGGCCGGCGTCGTTTCGCTGTTCGGCTCGGGCTGGACCTGGAAGCCGCTCAAAATGATTCTGCCGATCGGCATCTCTTTCTACACCTTCCGCCTGATCGGCTATTTGATCGATGTTTATTTCAAGCGGATCCCGGCGGAAACCCATGCCGGCCGATTCGCCCTGTTCGCCTCCTTTTTCCCCCAGGTTTCGGCCGGTCCGATCGAGCGGGCGGGGCGTTTCCTCCCTTTGCTGCGTCATCCCGAGACGTTCTCGGCTGAGAGGATCTTCAGCGGCGCCTCGCAGGCGGCTTGGGGATTTTTTAAAAAAATGGTCATCGCCGACCGCCTGGCCGTTTTCGTCGACCCGGTGTTCGCCGATCCGAGCGGGCAGGGATTGAATCTCGTTTTCGCCGCTTGGCTGTATGCCTTCCAGATTTATTGTGATTTTTCCGGGTATACGGACATCGCCATCGGGCTGGCCCGCATGCTCGGCTACGAGTCGGCCCCCAACTTCAACCGGCCTTATCTCAGCGTCGGCATCGCCGATTTCTGGAGCCGGTGGCATATCTCCCTCTCCACCTGGCTGCGCGACTACCTGTTCCTGCCGGTGTCCTACGCCGTGATGCGGCCTCTCAAGCAGGACCGCCTGTTCGGGGTCAAGGTGGAATCCTGGGCCTATATCACGTCCGCTTTGCTGACCATGACCCTTTGCGGCCTTTGGCACGGGCCGACGTGGGCGTTCGTTTTCTGGGGGGCGCTGCACGGGGCGTTCATGATCGCCGGCCAGCTCGGCCGCAAGCGTCGCCGGCGCTGGGCCCGCAAGGCCGGCTTGACGTCCCGGCCGGCCCTCCTCCGGGCCCTGCGGGTGATCCTGACGTTCAACCTGATCTCGTTCGCCTGGATTTTCTTCCGCGCGCCGACGCTTTCCAAGGCCTTCACGTATCTTCATTTCCTGCAATTGAAGATCAACCCGTCCGGCTGGAACTTCCTCTTGGTCGGCGTTCTTCTGATTCTGGCCCTGCTGGGAGGCGAGCGTCTGGCGGCCGGCCGCAAGTTCTCCGGATGGTGGGCCCGGCGCCCCCTGCCGCTCCGCGGGGCGGCCCTGGCCCTGTTTGTCTGCCTGATCATCCTTTTCGCCGTGGATACGGGAAATGAGTTCATCTACATCCAGTTCTGAACGGCGCCGTTTTCTGGCCCTCCTGGCCTGTTTTCTGGCGGCTTTGTTCGTTTTCGACCGCGGCCTTTCCTTGGCCGTCCGGACGATCGAGCAACGCTCGTACGGGAAGAGCGACTTCGAACAGCGTCTGGGCCGTTACTTGGCCGGCCGGAATCCCGCGGTTCTCGTTTTTGGGACTTCGCGGACGTTCGAGGGCATTATTCCGGCTCACTTGGAAAGCTGCCTGGGAAAAAAGATTTTCAAGGAAGCTTACTGGGGGAAGGGACCGAAATACAATTATTATTTCTATCGCCTTTACAAAAAGCGCGCCGGCGTCCCGAAGCTCGTGATCTACGGCGTGGATTATTTCATCTACAACGCCGAATCCAATATCCGCTGGATGTCGCGCTTCAACCTCGAGGAGAAAGCCGCCGGCTTCGACGTCTTGGCCGGGCCCCTTCTCCTGTTCAAGAACAAGAAACACAACGACGAATTCTTCAACAACCTGATGACCGATCTCGGCCGGACGGCCCCGGCCGCTGATTCGAGCGGGGACGAGGACCTGTTCGACAAGATCAACACCCATCCCGGGGCGCCCTCCCCGGACGACAATCCAAGGTTGAGAACCGAGCGGCCGCCCCAATTTTTCAAGCAGCGCTTCCCCAAGCCGCCGGATTATATCGGCTCCCTGCGGACCAACTGGCAGATGCCGGGCTTTCACCGTCATTTGCAGGATTTGAGCCGGCGCTACGAAAACGTCACCCTCCTGGCCTACAACACGCCGCGTGATTTCGACTTGGACAAGCCGGAATTGTTCCTGGACGGCGGTTATGGGAAGACCAATTCCCATCTTTCCCAGCGCGGGGCCGCGGTTCTGGGGCGGAAGCTGTGCCGGGATTTGGCTCCGCTGAGCCGGTGAGGCCCGGGCTATTTCCGTCCGGCGGAGAAAGCGGGATATCGAGCCGCGCCATCCGGGCGTTCGGGGAAAAGGACGGTCGATTGATGTATAATATATTTGGATCATTTCTCGCCAGGCCGGAAGGATAACCATGAACCAAGAGAAACGAAAAAATCCACGCGGCGCGCGAATGACGGAAATCATCTATACTCATGAAGGCCTTCATTTCGAAGGCCGCCTCAGCGATCTTTCCGAGGGCGGGTTGTATATTGATACGATCAATCCCGTCCCCGAAGGCTCGATCATCGCTTTTCGCTTCGTCCTCGTCGAAAAGGACGGCGATTCGATCATCGAGGGGGAAGGCCGC
>ERZ795049.1743-NODE-1743-length-27518-cov-8.110294_pt1 | contig 27518 bp, 25 predicted proteins | sample MGYA00375133_ERZ795049 | MGnify/ENA primary metagenome ERZ795049 (study PRJEB30178, sample SAMN05720147) | activated sludge metagenome | isolation source: anaerobic digester from wastewater treatment plant | place: Japan | collected 2015-04-20 ... | reverse complement strand
CGGAGCTGGAGGCGGAGCTGGAGGCGGAGCTGGAGGCGCGAAAAAAACAATATGAATATTATCGGGATCGTCTGCTGACATTTGAGGCCCGCAATGCGTCTTAGGGGTATAATGAAGAGGAGGGCCGTGTTATGAGCGAAGAACTCAGTGCATACCGATATGCATCCCTTGCCAGTTCGGACCGGCACTGGACGGTAGTGGCGGAGTATGAGAGGCAGGAGGGCGGTCTCCGTGAGGCGGCTTATCAGAGTGAGGCGGAGCTGGAGAAGGCCTTTATCCGTCAGCTGGTGAAGCAGGGCTATGAGTATCTGTCGATAACGAGTGAGGCGGCTCTGATCGCCCATCTTCGCTCGGAGCTGGAGCTTTTGAACGACTACAGGTTCACGGATGGGGAATGGGATCATTTTTTCCGGGAATCCATAGCGGGTGCGAATGAGGGGATACTGGAAAAGACGGAGCGTATCCAGCGTAATGAGGTGCAGGCCTTCAGGCGTGAAGACGGTACGGTGAAGAATATCAAGCTTATCGACAAGGAGGATATTCACCGGAACCGTTTGCAGGTGATCAATCAGTATGAGGCGGAAGGCGCCCGTGCGACGCGCTATGATGTGACGATACTGGTAAACGGCTTGCCGCTGGTGCATGTGGAACTGAAGCGGCGTGGGGTGGATCTCCGGGAGGCCTTCAACCAGATTAAACGCTACAGCCGGGACAGCTTCTGGGCGGGCTCGGGGCTCTTTGATTATGTGCAGCTTTTTGTGATCAGCAATGGAACCCGGACAAAATATTACAGCAACACGGTACGTCAGGGGCATGTGGATGAACAGCGGGGCGGGAGCCGGAAAAACAAAGAGACGAAGAGTTTCGCTTTTACGAGCTGGTGGACCGATGCGCAGAACAAGGTAATCAGTGATCTGCCGGATTTCACACGCTTCTTCTTCGCCCGGCATACGCTGCTGAATCTGCTGACACGCTACTGCGTCTTTGATACGCAACAGCGGCTCCTTGTCATGCGACCCTATCAGATTGCGGCGACGGAGCGTATTCTGGAACGCATTCAGGTGGCAACGAATCATAAGCTGATGAGCAGGCCGGAGGGCGGCGGCTACATCTGGCATACGACGGGAAGCGGCAAGACGCTGACGAGCTTCAAGACGGCGCAGCTGGCGACGAAACTGGACTTTGTGGACAAGGTGCTTTTTGTTGTGGACCGCAAAGATCTGGATTACCAGACCATGCAGGAATATGACCGCTTCGAGAAGGGCGCAGCCAATGGCAATACATCAACGAAGATTCTGCAGGCACAGCTGGAAGACCGGAGCAAGAAGATCATTATCACGACCATACAGAAACTGTCGCGCTTTGTGGCGGGTAACCGGAGCCATGAGGTCTATGGCACCCATGTGGTGATCATCTTCGATGAGTGCCACCGCAGCCAGTTCGGGCAGATGCACCGGGATATTACAAAGGCCTTCAAAAAATACCATCTCTTCGGGTTTACAGGGACGCCCATCTTTGAAGACAACGCCCGGGCACTGAATCAGGCGCGCTTCCGTACGACGGAGCAGATATTCGGGGAGCAGCTCCACAGCTATACCATTGTGGACGCTATTTCGGATAAGAATGTGCTGCCCTTCCGAATTGATTATATCCGTACGATCCGGACAGAAGAGACGATTGAGGATAAGAAGGTTGCTGCCATTGACACGGAGCGGGCACTGCTGGCGCCGGAACGCATCGCCATGGTGGTGGACTATATCTTCTCGCATTTTGAACAGAAGACACGGCGCACGCAGAATTACCGGCATGAAGGGAAAACGCTGCGGGGATTCAATTCTCTCTTCGCCTGCGATTCCATTGATGCGGCAAAACAGTATTATCAGGCCATTCAGCAGCGCAATGCCGTGTTGCCCTCGGACAGGCAGTTGAAAGTGGGGCTCATCTACAGCTGGGCGCCCAATGAAGAGGAACCGGCAGGGCTCATGGCCGATGAATCGCTGGATACGGAGGGGCTGGATGCGGGCTCCCGTGATTTTCTAGATCGGGCATTGGAGGACTATAACGCCCATTTCGGAACAAGCTTCGACACTTCATCGACGGGCTTTGCGAATTATTATATTGATTTGTCGGCACGTCTGAAGAATCGGGAAGTGGATATGGCCATTGTGGTGAATATGTTTCTCACGGGATTTGATGCGCAAACGCTCAATACGCTGTGGGTGGATAAGAATCTGCGCTTTCATGGTCTGATCCAGGCCTATTCACGGACAAACCGCATTCTGAACGCGGTGAAGACCTACGGCAATATTGTGAGCTTCAGAAATCTCGAGAAGGCGACAGATGCTGCGCTGGCACTCTTCGGCAACAAAGAGGCCAGGGGCATTGCCGTGCTGAAGCCTTTTCAGGAATGGATGGATGAGTATACGGGACTGGTGACGGAGTTGCAGGACAACTTTGCGCCTGATGGGCGTATCGTGAGCGAGGCACAGCAGAAGGAGTTTATCAGGATCTTCGGCGCCATTTTACGCATTCGCAATGTTCTCGTATCCTATGATGAATTTAAAGAGCTGGATCCGCTTACGGACAGGGACTTTCAGGATTATCAGAGCATTTATCTCGAGCTGCACAGCCATTACAGAAATGTGGAGGAGCAGGATCGGGAGGAAATCAACGACGACCTCGTCTTTGAGATTGAGCTGATCAAGCAGGTGGAAGTCACCGTCGATTATATTCTGCTGCTCGTGGAACAGTACCTGAAGAAAAAAGGTACGAAGGAAGGCGACGCGATCCGGAAGGATATCAGCAGGCAGGTGAATGCGAGCCCGACCCTGCGCAGTAAGAAAGATCTGATTGAGTCCTTTGTTGATTCCGTATCGGTGAGCGATCAGGTGGATCAGGCGTGGGTGGCTTTTATCCGGGCAAAGCAGAAAGAGGAGCTGGAGGCGCTTATCGCTGAGGAGCGATTGAAGCCGGAAGAAACAGCGCGCTTTATACGCCGCGCCTTCCAGGAAGGAACCCTGACGACGACAGGCACCGAGATTGTGAGTATTATGCCGCCAACACGAAAATTCGGCGGGGGAAATAAATACGGGGAAATGAAGGCGCGCATTATAGAAAAACTGCAACGCTTCTTCGAACGTTTTTTCGGGCTGATGCGCATGGGCGACGACTGACCCGCCGAAAAGACCGCCAGGCTCCGCCGTCACAAAAAGCAGGGTGCAGCATATCCCGGGGTGCAGGTAAAAGAAAACCCCCGCATCCACCAGCGTTTCAGCCAATGATTGCAGGGGTGATAGTGATATGGAAATGGTGCCAAGGGCCAGAATCGAACTGGCGACACGCGGATTTTCAGTCCGTGATGCCTCTGACGCAAGTGCTATAGATTCAACTACTTGTGAAGGGTCTGAGTCTTGTGTTACCCCTGGTGTTACCCCTGATGACACGAAACATGCACTTCTCAAAGAACTTCTTCAGGGACTGTCCAAGGAAGAAATCATTGCTTTGTTGGCTGAGAAACTCTAAAGAGGGTCACGCACGCACGCGCGCGTTGGACAGAGAAAGGGTGTAGTCTGTTATATGTCTAACAGTTTTATATCTACCGATACGCACAACCTTCCTTCCCTTCTTATCACGGCGGCTCAGGGATATCCCCTTCCCCTCTCCCTGGATCATAACAGGGCCAATTGACGGCATCACGAGAAGCAATAAAGACGGGGATTGTGAATCACGCTTTTACACGGCATGAAGCATGTGCACCTGGATCTCAAATAGCCTGGAGTGAAGCGTGGTTCAACGGTCCGTGCTCCAAGAAAAGAAGCGCCACTGCCTATCTTAAGAAGACTTTAGACGGTGGAGACTGGATACCCTTCTATTCCCTGGAGAAACCCGGGGGGCAGGGGGGGAAGGGACCAGACAGGTATAAAGCGTATCCCCTGCACAAAATATTTTTCCCTTTATGGACTTTCCGGCAAGAGATCAAACAGGTGCATTGCTATTGAATTCTTTTCAGGTCCTCCTATAAACTTTAGAAACGAGAGGCACAGTGCCTTTAAAATCACAGGGAACAGCAAATCAAAATAACTGGGGGGAAGTGTTATGAAAAAGCCCAAGTGTCCAGTATGTGACGGTCCTTCAGAAAAAAAAACGGGATGATAATGGATTTGAATGCCAAAATGAAGATTGTTACGCCATATTTGCAGTCTGTCCTTTCTGCCAGGAATGGCTAGTCTACTTTGCCTTTGCCATTGGAGAGTGCGAGCAGGGGTACTGCCCTAATTTGGTGATGGACATTGATGGTGTAAATGGTGAGCGCTGGTGGCATATAAAAAGTGAAGAAAAAGCCTTTGAAGCCTGGTGCGAGGAGCGGGAGAGAAAGGAAGAGGATTTCTGCCCACACGACGCTTTCGATGAATATGCTAAAGACCGTGGCTACGTTAAGGTATACGTATCCGACGGTGTTCGCCACGCCGCAGTCTCCCACACCTTCTACCAGCTGGAGCATCCGCCGGAAGAGAAATAACGCATACAACATTCAAGGAGGCATTCACTATGGATGAACAGGTTCGAGCCAGGCTGAAGCCTATTGCCGATGAAATGATAGATGTGCTCACGAAGCAAGGTTTTTTCCTTTCGATGGCTACCCCTTTATACCGGAGCTTATCCCCTATAGAAAACCTATTATCACTGCTGCGATAAATGGTGCGTGCGACAGAGTTGAGACAACCGGTGACTTGGACTTCGATTATCACCTTGATCTCATCACCTTTGTATATCTTCGGTCGGTGAATATCTTCTGGGATTGGCATCATTCCCCTGATGGGAATATTTTACGCAAGCGTATCATCGGCAAGCCGGGCAATGACGAGCACCATCTTACACTGCCTCCTGAAATGATCAGGGATATCAAATCCTTTTCGGATATTCCTCTTATATTGAAAGCATTTATAGATGTCTGGTTTCCCCACGGTGAAGCGCTTTACAAAGAAGGTATAGGCACCATGCACATCCTGCAGCGCGGCCTGGAAATCACCTATGACACGGGTATCAGTACGTGCCTGCAGCGATTCGGCTACAGACGGTAATTGTCCTGCCGATTCCTGAAACAGTAAGACGGCAGCCTATTCTTTTTCAAAGCCGTGGCTGAGGAACTTGAGTGTTCGTGCGTTTTCACTCACGGTGCGTATAAGCTGTTCAGTAGCGCCATCAGGAAGCTCAGCGGTGATTTCCAGTGTGACCTTGACCTTTGCACCAGGTTGAGAGGTTAAGTGACTGATAATCTCCTCACTGATGCTTGCGGCATCTCTTCCAGTTCGTTCCGCATCAATGACCACAGTACCGTGAAAGCGCCGGGCTTTTTTTTCTGCGGGCACTGTAGAACCGGTTGGACGGCCGCCAACTTCCGTGGTTATACCCGGCTGATCAAGAGTTATCGGCTCCGCAACCCTCTCATCGGAACCAGGCACTTCGGTCAGCTCCGCTGGTTTTTCTGCTTCCATCTAGCGCGAGGCCACTTCCGGCTTGACCAGCAACCCGGGATCATCAGGGGAGAAATCAAGCGAGGACCTGCAATTGAGTCCAGCGTAACGCTGATTTTTTTCATCAAAGGCTTCGGCATAGGCAAAGCTTTCAGACTCCCAGGTTATGAGGTTCAGCCCGCTGGTAATGGCATCCATAAGCACATCAGAATCAGTTATACGGGGCAGATAGTTATAGCGGGCGAAGTAATCCACCAACTGGCGAATGGCGACGTGGTTGCCCTGCCACAACGGCACTTCATCCATATGCTTACGCAGGACGGTTCCCCCCAGTGTATTGGTCAGCAGCTCCATCCCTGACAGTCTTTTAAAGGCAAGCACGGCAAGAGCATCTGATCCGGACACTGAATGGGATTCCCATTGCACGGGATCTTTTGCAGAAGCCTGTGTCGGCACCAACAGCCACTTATTGCATTCAGGCAGGCGTGCGAGAAGACTATGATTGGCCCTCCCCAATTGCTCTTCTGCCTGTTTCAGCTGTTGTTGCGTTAAATCTAAGTTGTCTTTTTCTTCGACAATGGATTGCCACGCTTCATGTTCGCAAATGGCTGATTCCAGATCATTCAAACGTGTCCTGTCAGCTGCCATGAAAACGAGTGTGTTTTGAAAAAGTCGGGGTACATTTCCCCGGGATTTAAGAATGGCTTTGGCTGCCTGCTCCGTCGGACTCTCTGTTCCCTTGCTGAAAACAAACTCCGGTGCCAGGACAACCAATCGTGTTTCCATTTCATCAGGCACATCTTCTCCCGACAGCGGCGCCAGATAGACTGCTCTGAAATTTCCCTTATCCATCAGGGCAACGCGCAGACGCTTGATGATCTCATCGTGAACCTCTCTCTTTTTTGCGGCCAGCTGCTGCGCCCGATCACGGGCCATCTTTGCCACAGTCGGCTGGGTAGCGTACCAATAGCGTGTTCCATCGCGATAGAGATAGGTTGCCTGTTGAGAGAGATCGCGCAAAGCATCACCAAAGATACTGGAATTTTCTCCTGGCAGGACACAACCTAATTTGATGCGTTGATCCGTGATTCCCTGATGCCCAAGCCCGACTGTCGGCGCTGAGCCCAGATAAATGGTACGGGCCACCCGCCGGGTTGCTGAAATCTTACCCAGGTTGCTTTTCTCATTATCTATCTTCCTGGGGAGGGAATTAGGACCATCCACATCCGTCTCCATGACTGGTTGCCAGGTATCATCAAGATAACGGGTCAGCTCGTAGCGCACATTGGTGTTGTCAATGGGAATGGAGCAAGGCATAATAAGCGACGCCTGGTCATTGGCACTCCACAGATTATGTATCACCGTCGCCATAAGACGAAGGACGCCTCGGGTCCGTTGAAACTTCACCAGCGTGGACCAGCCGCCATAGAGCTGATCAAAAACCTCTGGGTGAATGGGATAGGCTGCCTTGATTCGTTTCTCATAATCCAGTTTGGAACACTCAGAGGGAAATTCATTGGATTGCGACTGGTACAGCTCAGAAAAAGCCCGGGCTGTAAGATCCCGCTCCTTATAGGAAGCATCCCAGACCAGGGGTTCAAAGAGTCGGCGCCGCACAATCTCAAAGCTCTCCTCCGCCGTTGCCGGTCGCCAGGAAGATTCCATCCGACCCACCACATTACGGAGCCTGTCCAGAGCCTCCCGACCGCGCACTCCGCCGACTTCAGCATCATCGGCACCTTCATAGCCGGAAAAAGCCGTGTCGGAAGCCGGCAGTGATACCACCAGAAGGCACTGCTTTGCCGCCCGGGCAGATTCAGTCAATGCCTGAGCAAAACTGAACTGAGTTTCAGAGCTTCCGCCGGGCAAATCGTTCTCATCATGGAGCTGCCGTGTATAGGCGACCCATTCGTCAATAAGGATCATGCAGGGACCGAAGTCATCGAAAAGCTCTCTCAGGGCATCGCCGGGACTGGTTGCCTTCTTATCGTCCTCGGCAATCCTGGCAAAAGCTTTTTTACCGCCCAGCTGCCAGGCGAGTTCGCCCCACAGAGTCCGTACTTCCGTGCCATCATCCTTGATGGAAGGGTTCCCCGGACTGATCTTCGTGCCCACCAGCACCACCCGTTTCACTTCAGGCAGTTTGTCAAATCCGGCCTCCTGGGACAATTCCTCAATACCCGCCAGATCTTTCAGAGGTGTTCCGGAAAAGAGATGATACAAAGCAAGCATGGAGCGGGTTTTCCCGCCGCCGAAATTGGTCTGAAGCTGCACAATGGGATCACCCTCCTTCCCTGTCAGACGTTTCACACTCCGGGTGAGCAGTGTCTTCAGGCTATCAGTCAGATAGGTACGCCGGAAAAATTCCGCCGGACTCTGATACTCATCGCTTCCCTTGCCCAAGTGCACCTGCCACAGATCGGCCGCAAACTCCGCCTGCTGAAAAGCACCTTCCCGTACATCGGGATGAGGCGCAATCACTTCCCGCCAGGGCTTGATGGACTTGTCACCGGTCACCTCTATAAGGGAACCACCCCGTCGGTACTGATGTGACCGCCATCAAAAGCGCCCACAAGTTTGCGCGTGCCAAAATTTTGGAATTCAAGTTGGGATTGTGTACACTGTGCATGCATCAGACTGGTCTCCTTTATTGAGTCTAACCCCTTTTCTGTCAATATGTTAGACTAGAAAAATCAGTCTGATGTTTCAATTTTGTGATAAATCCGGGTTAGGAATAATATGCGGTATAATATGGTTGGTGCTCAACGCCTTTCGGCATCAGAGGGGAAAACAGCACCGCAGTACGCTGGAGTCGCTGGAGGCGGTCCGGGCTGTGCTCAACGCCTTTCGGCATCAGAGGGGAAAACAGAATAATCTCGCCGATAGCAACTAAAGTATCGTAATGTGCTCAACGCCTTTCGGCATCAGAGGGGAAAACAGAAATGGAATATCCTCTTCTGAAAAAGACAGAGCACGGTGCTCAACGCCTTTCGGCATCAGAGGGGAAAACAGTGCAGTGCAGTGCCGTGTCAAGTGCAGTGCCGTGCGTGCTCAACGCCTTTCGGCATCAGAGGGGAAAACAGAAAGTCAAAAAAAAAGGCTTGCATTTTTTGCTAAAAGTGCTCAACGCCTTTCGGCATCAGAGGGGAAAACAGTTCGATGCCGGCAACATACCCACCCGGAGAATTAACGGTGCTCAACGCCTTTCGGCATCAGAGGGGAAAACAGGGGACTGTAGCACTGGACATACTGCATGCGCGGGAGTGCTCAACGCCTTTCGGCATCAGAGGGGAAAACAGGTCGTCTCTTACCTGAGTGATGTTGACTACTGGGAGGAGTGCTCAACGCCTTTCGGCATCAGAGGGGAAAACAGATGTACTCAAGACGCACCCCGCAGATTCCTTTGGTGTGCTCAACGCCTTTCGGCATCAGAGGGGAAAACAGTGTGTCCCCCTCGTAGCGAAACGTCAGATCACAGCGTGCTCAACGCCTTTCGGCATCAGAGGGGAAAACAGATCGCGCAATGTCGACGACGCCAGAGCCGACGAGCTGTGCTCAACGCCTTTCGGCATCAGAGGGGAAAACAGACGTGGAACATGCCTTTTTTGGGCTGAGATCGACCGTGCTCAACGCCTTTCGGCATCAGAGGGGAAAACAGTTGTGGTAGATGCAGACGTGTGGGACGACCCGGAGTTCGTGCTCAACGCCTTTCGGCATCAGAGGGGAAAACAGTCCGGACGCTGCATAGACCCGGCAACATAAAGAACGTGCTCAACGCCTTTCGGCATCAGAGGGGAAAACAGTGGGCGGTACCTGATGACTTTCGCAATGTCTGGATACGAGTGCTCAACGCCTTTCGGCATCAGAGGGGAAAACAGCCCCCAGGAATCCACAACTCAAAGTAGGCTGTGTTTCGTGCTCAACGCCTTTCGGCATCAGAGGGGAAAACAGGTGGACTGTGACGCCGGCGAACAAGGAAAAAGAAGAAGTGCTCAACGCCTTTCGGCATCAGAGGGGAAAACAGCGCATCATGGATATGGTTACCCGCCGCCCGCAAGGTGCTCAACGCCTTTCGGCATCAGAGGGGAAAACAGACGCGGTTGTGTTGAGATGCGCCGGAGGCAAGGTGGTGCTCAACGCCTTTCGGCATCAGAGGGGAAAACAGCCACCATTCATTATAATATACATCTGACGGTTGTTGTGCTCAACGCCTTTCGGCATCAGAGGGGAAAACAGATCGAGCGCTTTTAACAACGTCGTAAAGCTGTCGTTGTGCTCAACGCCTTTCGGCATCAGAGGGGAAAACAGCCGAGTTCCATAAATGCGTTCAGCGGCAACGCGTCCGGTGCTCAACGCCTTTCGGCATCAGAGGGGAAAACAGAGCGTTGTTTTTCCAACGCCCTCCTGACCGTAGATGAGTGCTCAACGCCTTTCGGCATCAGAGGGGAAAACAGAAGGCAATCGCGGACATGAAAAAGATTGAGTGGTAGTGCTCAACGCCTTTCGGCATCAGAGGGGAAAACAGTCGAGAGGGAGCTCTGGACATCTGAACCGTACACGCGTGCTCAACGCCTTTCGGCATCAGAGGGGAAAACAGCCCGATCGGCTCCCACCGCTCTGCGTGCTCCTGCCAGTGCTCAACGCCTTTCGGCATCAGAGGGGAAAACAGCTTCTGAGGACGGTTCTTTTTCCCACGGGAACGCCGGGAGTGCTCAACGCCTTTCGGCATCAGAGGGGAAAACAGTTCCGCCGCACAGCGGGCACTCGAAGCGAGGCTCTCGTGCTCAACGCCTTTCGGCATCAGAGGGGAAAACAGCACTGAGTGTAGGTACCGATGTCTTGCGTATGCGGTGCTCAACGCCTTTCGGCATCAGAGGGGAAAACAGCAGAGATCATCAAGCCTACAGTCAAGCGGGACGATTCGTGCTCAACGCCTTTCGGCATCAGAGGGGAAAACAGACGAATGAAGAGCAGGGAACTGGATGAAATTCTGGATGTGCTCAACGCCTTTCGGCATCAGAGGGGAAAACAGTTTCTTGACGCCGACGCCATACGTGTCGCCTGTGGCGAGTGCTCAACGCCTTTCGGCATCAGAGGGGAAAACAGCGTCGGGTGGAGGATTCACTGGGACGGCGATCAGGTGCTCAACGCCTTTCGGCATCAGAGGGGAAAACAGCTCGTCACACACCGCGACGATCCGACCGCTGGGTAGTGCTCAACGCCTTTCGGCATCAGAGGGGAAAACAGAGCTGAAGCCGTACGAGGTCGTAGGCGGAGGAACGGGTGCTCAACGCCTTTCGGCATCAGAGGGGAAAACAGCGTCAATATTCCGGGAGAAGAGCCGCAATTCTACCACGGTGCTCAACGCCTTTCGGCATCAGAGGGGAAAACAGAGTGCAAACTCACGCTGCGCTACGACGGCGGGACCGCGGTGCTCAACGCCTTTCGGCATCAGAGGGGAAAACAGCAGCCTGAACCCGATATCTTCATAATTCAGGCGCTGTGCTCAACGCCTTTCGGCATCAGAGGGGAAAACAGTCCTCCCACTCCTCCCCGGTCGTTTCGACTTTCTGCGTGCTCAACGCCTTTCGGCATCAGAGGGGAAAACAGGAACCGGTTGCGACACTTCCCGCTATCGGTGGCGCGTGCTCAACGCCTTTCGGCATCAGAGGGGAAAACAGTGTATCTCGACGGTGTGTATATTAAGACCGTCAACGCAAGTGCTCAACGCCTTTCGGCATCAGAGGGGAAAACAGAGGTACTGCAGTACAGGTGGAGCATATCTATATTGGTGCTCAACGCCTTTCGGCATCAGAGGGGAAAACAGGCGAAGGCTCACTACTTCGATCGCCAGAAGCCTGTTGCGGTGCTCAACGCCTTTCGGCATCAGAGGGGAAAACAGGCAGAGGGGCGCGACTGGCTCGGCTGGAAATGCGCAGTGCTCAACGCCTTTCGGCATCAGAGGGGAAAACAGTTTTCTCTTTCCCAATTTTAGGAGGGAAAGGAAATGTGCTCAACGCCTTTCGGCATCAGAGGGGAAAACAGAGCTTATCGACAAGGACAAAGCGGCATTCAGGATTGTGCTCAACGCCTTTCGGCATCAGAGGGGAAAACAGAGCCACGGGCGTGAAGCCCGAAAAAAGGAGACAGAATGTGCTCAACGCCTTTCGGCATCAGAGGGGAAAACAGAGAGCTTTTTCATTTGAGTGAGTATTATCAGTCTTTTGAGTGGGGTGTTTTCAAGCACCCTGCTTGTGCTTTTTTTTTCAGGCTTTCTTTTTGTCGTGTTCATGGCCATGTTTTTTATAACCTCTTTAAAATGAAAAGCTTATGTCTTGAAAGTATGATTCAAGTATCAAAAAGCGTTGATAAATCGGATTCGTACTGCTTTTACAGAACAAAATTATGTTTTGGCGTATTTGCCGCATTTCACGGGGCGGTACTTGAATCCTGTATTTATCAGATGACAATGCATCCTGGCGGATCGTCAGGCCATTGTGTTTTTTCGTTGTTTGCCCTTATGGAAGCCACGCAGCTGTTGCACAATCGCACAACGAGAAGGTCGTCCTCGAGATGAAGTATGGTACTCAATTCCCAACGCAGACGCTGGAGCGTTCTTTCTGAGAGGTAACACCGAAAGATACTGAACTGGATGCGTTGTCCGTAGCCTTCCAAAGTTTGTGCGCATTTTCGCAGTCTTTTTTCGTCCCGGACATCGTAAGAAATTAAAAACCAATGTTTCATGGATTACCTCAGCCTTGCCCGGGCAAAAAGTCCCGGGCTTCCTGTCCACTCTTTTTCCAGCAGGCGCGCTTCGAGTTCAATGGCTCTGCCATATTCCAGAGAGTAACCTGTGACGGGATGTTTCCAGAGTTCCTGCAGGCGACGTTCATAGAGGAGCACTGCTTTTTTTCTGCCTTCCTGAGACAGCCACACCCTGCCCGGTGCAAAGGAAAAATCCACTTTTGGATCGAATTGTTTTCTGTTGACTGCTCCCAGCACGGGCATATCACAAAGCGGTACACGGAACAGCTCCATGAGATCGAGAACCAGCGGGTGGGCTGCCGAGCGCGGCGTGTGATAAAAGCCGAAAGCCGGCTCCAGCCCGACTGTGAGCAGTGCCTGCATGACACTCCTGTGCAGCAGAGCATAGCCAAAGCTGAGCAAAGCATTATACCGGTCTTGAGGCGGTCTCCTGCTTCGTCCTTTAATCTGAAATTCTTCTCCAGCACCTGCAGCCAGCAGTGTGTTCGGGTAAACAGCAAACCACGCCCGACCCGCCATGCCTTCCAGTCCCCGGAGCACATCCGGGCTTTCTGCTTTCACGATGTCAGCAAGACTTTTACGCAAATCGGAGATACTTTTTGTGATTGCTTCGGACCGCGGTGCGCTGCGGGTTGCACGCAGGAGATAACGAAGCTGCCCTTCCACTTTTGCGTGTACCAGTTTTTGCGCAAGTGACATTTTGAAAGACTCATCCCGCAATGCTTCGTACTGGCGAATACGCCGCTGTACCTGGCCCGAATCAGGAACGGCGCCTGTTATATAAAACCCGGAAGCAGACATCCAATGTACCGGGATCCGGTTCAGCACACATAACTGCAGGGCCTGCGTGGTAACCTGGCCGTATCCGTGAATAACCATTGACTCTATCTGCGCCAAGGGAAATTTCTGTATTTCGCCATCCGGCGTCGTAACAGAGATCTGATCACCTGCTTTTCCTACTCGTGCTCCCGGAGTCGTCACATGAAGTACAGTATTTTCCTGTTTTCTCGGAAAGAGCCGGAGCGGTTCCCAGTCCGGATCACAGGCCAGCCGCTCTTCTTCAGGCAGGCATACCGGCGCGAGGGAACAGCGGATACAGAGGCGTTCATTAGCTGTTACAGCGGGCCGCTTGAGAGAAGAACGGAGCTCGCGGGCGCGAGCAACTGCCTGATTCACTTTGCATCTTGCGGCATCATCCAGAGGAAGGCGCACCGTAATATTTTCGGCGTGGTACCGTATCCGGCCTTCCGTTATCGGTTTTCCGAGGTGTTCTTCCAGAAGCATGCAATAGGCATAAAGCTGGAGGGCATCGGAGTCCCACGCCTCGTAAGGCTCACCTTTCCGGAGGGGAGAGCGGGGGCGTCCACGCTTATGTTCGTAGACAACCCATCCGCCCTCCCGATGGCGAACAGCATCCAGTTTTCCAATGATGCCCAGAGTGTCACTGGACAGCTCAAATTCCTGCCGCTTTTCGCCTTCCTGCAGCTCCAACGTTTCATGAAGTTCCCGGCCTGCAAAGACGCGTTCATCAGCAACACGGATCTCTTCCACTTCTTCGAGGTAGAAAAGGCGCTCGCAATATTCCAGTGCATGGAGAGCCATGACGCGAATTGGCAGTTCCAGAATTTCGGTCATAGATACATCTCCGTCCAAGCGCGCTCCGGCACATCCGCCCGTGGTTTTCCCAGAATATACAGAGCGGAGCGGGTTTGGGTCATATCGCTGCGATGAATACATTGAGTCATCCGTGTCGTTACCGTGCCGTCTTCTGTCCCTGCGTCTTCATCAAGACGCTCCCACCAGCGGATTTCCTCAGGTGGAGAAGTCAGATCAAGGCGGTTGGGCAGAAAGTTGTTGTCTCCCAGAAAAGGCAGTCCATAGCGTTTTTTGACTTTACCTGAGAGTCCGTCCCGAATAGCAGCTTCGAATGATTCTTCTCCATCGACCAGGATGTAGGCTTTCAGATCACAGAGCAGCTCCCGCTTTACAGGTTTGATGTTATACTTGCTGCCTTTGCAGCGGTCAGCATTTTCTTTGCGGTGCGCGCCAACCGGGTAGTTGTGTAACTGCTGATAGAGCACTCTGACTTCAGGGGCAGCAGGAGTGCCCAGTGCCAGACGGCATCCGGGCAGTCCGCTGCTGCGAATCAGTGTCATTTCCGATTTTCCGTCGTCCCATCGCATCTCTATCCCGGCAATATTCAGGAGCAGGCCATATGCCGATGAAGGAGGCATAAACCGGGCGGTAGGTCTGAAATATCCGGCCGTGAATATCCGAAACACCGCAAAAGGCGCTTCGACATAGAGACTGATCATGACTGTTCTCCTGCCGCAAAGGCCTGATCACCCACCAGATCCAGAAGCCTTGCGGCATTGCGATCCAGTACTGTGCCTTTTTGACTCAGCGTACTGGAAGTCTTCTCGTCCATATCGCGCACCAGTTTACCGCCCAGATAAAATTCATTGCCGGGAAAATCACCGGCCAGAATGCCTTCCACCACTTCCGGGAAGAGATGCGTTTGCGTGCGGTCGGCTATTTCAAATCCATAGGTGTTGTAGCCGGCAGCCAGGCAGGGGGTCAAGCGGACAACCACACTTGCCGGCGCCATTTCGAAGTAACTCCGTGCATGATTACCGGCTACATTGTTCAGCTGGCTGATGGCGCGGAGCAAGGCACGGGTCCACTCCGGCTTCTTTCGGCAATCTTCAAGGTTCAACGCAAAGGGATACTGATAGGCCGTGAAAACAGTTTCCCTGTGAAGCAACTGGGAATTCTGGGCATTCTGCCAGGGGCTGTTCAGCTGCTGGGGCGATTGCGTAAAAACGGTGTTGTGTCTATATGGCTCCAGAGCGACAGCCATGTTCATGCGCAAGATGGAGTCCCGTTTAAAGGTGAAGGCAGCGGGATCTCTTCCTTCTTTTTCTTTGATTTCTTTCAAATATTTTGTCCGATCCTTGGAGCCTGCCGCTACCAGCCAGCCCATAAAAAAATCATCCGCCCATTTTTCGGCATCGGGGAAGGTGGTGAACTGAACGGCAAGCTGCTCTTCATCTTCGAGTCTTTCCCTGTTGCAGGGAAGTCCCAGCGCCCGCAGCCCTTCGCGGAGCGCATTGCGTATGGCTTCGGGTGAGATAATGGCGTATTCAAAGCGGTCTTTGGTGATTTTCTGAATGACGGCGCGATTTTCGGCACTTTCGCCACGGTAGTTGGCACTTGGGGCGGCATGGGTCAGAACAGTAGCAAATAGATTCATGGTGATACTCCTTGACTGATTCAGTCTTCTTTAAAGGTTGAGGTTGAGGTTATGGGTTTAAAGGACCAGGAAACAGCAGACAGGGCAAGAAGGGAAAGAGTCTTGACTTTTTCCCATTCTGTAAACAGGGCGTTGGAAATTTCCACATAACGGTCTTTCTTAAGATTCTGGGGAACAGAGCACAGAGTTCCGGCAAAGTATTCGACAAAATCCTGCTCAGTACGGCCCCGGATCGCAAGAAAGGCGTCCATACATACTTTCTCTTTTGCATCGCGATAAGACTCAGGGGTCTTTACATAGCCGTTTTCATCGCGGTTCTCCTTAAAAGAGTCATAGGTGATGCCACTTTTATCTTCTGTTCTGGACATGACATAGGTGCGCACCACCTCATACACACGCTGTGCCAGCAGTTCATCTTTCATCTCTTCACTCATCGGTTGTCCTCCTTTTGTGGGGTTGTTGGGTTGCAGCAGAGAAAACGCATACCAGGCATCTCTCCCGAAAAAAGAAAGCTTTCCCGGAGTTTCCCCTGTCTTTTGAATAAAAAATTTGGCGGGCATAAAGGCCATTACAGAAATAAATCCCCGGTACCAGGGCGCATCGGCAAGCAAATTAGCCAGGTGCTGCACTTTGAAAAGACCGTTACGGAAATTCTGTTTAAAACGTTCGTAGCGGTCTAAAATCTGGCGGGAAGCCTCAATACGCTGCATACCGTGCATCTGTACGTTGTTACCAACTTTTTCCAGGTGATAGCTTTCCACAGCGGAAACGCTAAAACGGAAGGAACCATCAGCACGATGGCGTGCAAGAGCACCCAGATACTCAAGTCCGCCTTCTGCAGGCACGTCGATTCGGGCTGCGGATGGTCGGTACCCAGACAGCTCGGGCCCTAAACTAGCGAGCATCTCCAGACAGTTTTCGCAAAAATACTGCAGGTCGAGAGGCTCGGGAATGACCAGGACAAATCCGACATCATTTGTTTTTCCGTCAAGATCTACCGTTGCCGGACAGAAAATGCGGGAAGCCAGTGGCCAAAAATGAAGAAGAAGGTTTTCTTCGGGTATCCCTTGAAAGCCAATCTTTTCGGCACTCTCCGCCTGAGCTCCAATAAAAATAGAACTGGCAATCGGCATGAGGGATGGGCCTTTCTTTTTAGCCTGAGATTTCTCGAGTGCCTGCCACAGCTTTTCAGATTCATTTTGCTGCACTCCTTCCAGACGTGTTTTATAGGGTATCTGGGTGGCAGGGCGACCGCGGAGAATATTCCACATGACCTCTCTGTAGAGTTTGGTCCAGGCTACCTGATCACCATTCAATGCAGAAAGAAAAGCGGCTTTGGGCTGAATAATTTCGTAAATAAACCTCTTTTCTATTTTGGATTTCCCGTCTTCGTCGATGGTCTCACTTTCATCTTCCCTGAGAGGCTCCTCTCCGGCTCGTTTATTTTTTAACGCAATTTCAATATTGGCTCCGTCGTAGTAATCGTCAAAAACACTCTGAAGGCTTTCGGCAGTTACTTTGATAGAAGCTCCATGTGCACTTACTTCTACTACTTCGGGGATGGGAGCTATTTTTCTGCGTCGCATAGATTCGAGCATCAGCAGCAATCCGGCAAGACCTGCTTTGTGTTGAGCAGTGGGAAGATCATGCAAGGTGTAGCGGAGAACTAAGCCTTCAGAGTGCTTGCTATCCTGATCCGTTGCGCCAGGCGGTGCTTTTTCAGGAATCATTGAGGTAGTCATAGGATTTCCTTTCGTGCTTGCGGGCCGTAGCCCAGGTTGGGATCATAGTTTTCTGAAGATGCAATATGAAGCCAGTCGGGAAGGCGAGCGTCTCTTTTTCCTTCCTGACGGGGAACCGGAAGCAGCAATCCCGCCGATTTCGGCGAGCGTTGTTTTCGAAGCTCGAGATAAGCAGGCACATCGCTGTCCAGGACAGCCTGAACCATAAAATCTATGCCGTCGCGAAGACTTTCCTCCCGGGACAGGGCATTTACGCCCCCGTTGATAAAAGACAGCCAGCGTTCCGCTTCATATTGATCGGGGCCCAGCTGCCCGAGAAGTTCTGCCAGATCTTTTTGTGTAACGAGTCTTTCAGTCAGTGCGGAAACAAAAGAGGTGACACCGGAGAGACTCTTTTTATCGTAGGGAAGATCATTTTCAGGTTTATAAAGGAACACCTCGCCGATCCGGTTGCTCTGAGGGAGATCACGTCGGTTGCAGCGGCCCATACGCTGAATCAGTGCTGTAATCGGTGCATATTCCGAAATAAGAACGTCAGCATCCAAGTCCAGGCTCATTTCACATACCTGCGTGGTAACGGCACAAACAGCCTGCTTCTCGCCCTGAAAAGCCCTGATCACCTGATCGTGCTGTTTTTTCCGGTCACACAGACGGAAACGGCTGTGATAGCACAGTGCTTTCATTTCTTCCGCCAGCCTGCGGCAACGCTCCGTGGTGTTGACCACCCAAAGAACTTTGAGCCCCTGATCCAGTGCCTGACGAGCGTTTTTCAGCGCTTCATCCTCGCCAGCCAGAAGCGTCACTTTATAGCGCTCTTTATCGGAACGTTCCTGTAGATCCGGGAAATGTTCATCTCCATGATGGACAGGATCAGGAAATAAACGCAGGCCTAATTCTTCGGTGAGCTGGCAGATGCGGTCACCGGGAAGGCTTGCAGTCATACAAAGCACCGGCAGATTAAATTCTTTAAGAAAGGCTTTCAGAGCGTCAAACAATCCTTTGTCATAGCTGTGTATTTCATCCAGCACAAGCACAGAGTCTGCCAGAAGAGGAAGAAGACAGATTGAGGCGTAGACGTTCTGAATAAAACCCAGAAACTGGTCTACTGTTGCAGAGAAGATGCGCCGGGACCAGTATCCCAGAGCAAACAGACGCTCTTCTGTAAGATAGGAGCGACCGCGGCGATCATCTGAGGCATTATCAAACATGCCTTGTAAATCAAAGGTTGCCGAACCGCTAATCAAGGCGGCATCGCTCTCCGGCGCCCATGAAACATAATCGCGGAATCCCTCGGCAGCAGTGGCACGGGTCGGATAAAGAAAAATGACACGGGAAGCAGGCCTGGCAGACAAGCGGGCCGCTATCCAACGCCAGGCGGCAAGAGTTTTTCCGGAGCCGCAAGGCGTAATCAGCAAGGTGCGGTCCGGAAGCTCCGCTGCTTTCTCCTGAAATCCGCTCCACTGAAAACTGGAAGACCGCTTTTGGGTTATGCTGCTAATACGGGGGGTGATAACACTGTCAAGGATTTCCTTTTCACTGAGGGATTGATTCTTCGAGAATAAAGGAGGAAGCCAATCCCGCACCTCTTTGTTTTCCCTGGTAATACCCGAGCCTGCACTGTCTGAAATGATTAGTGCCGCACGCAGGGCCCGGAGAAGGCGTACTTCTTTCTTATCGCTGCGAAGCCGCCGATGATATTTTTCCAAGCGGTACCTTAAGGCATCCGCTATTTTGTAAACCTGACAGGTATCCGGTTGTTCATAAAAACTCCAGTGCTTCGAAAGAGACAAAGAAAGCGAAGGATTACCGGGCGGCGGGGGGAAGGCTTGATTTAAAAGAGACTCTATGACGGGCACATTAATTTGGAAAGTATTATGAACACCAAGTTTTGCGAATCTGCTTCTGTCAAAGCGCAAATGATGACTCATGACAACCGTAATCAATAATTCCAGATTAAGCGATTGAGGGAAAAAGATGCCCGCTTCAGGCATGCTCAGAATCATGCCGGACAAGAATTCGTGATATAACGCCTGATTGAGACCATCACCTGGGCTCTTGTGCCTAAGCATGGCTTGAAAGGTATTGTTGGCTTTTCCGAGATCGTGAAGCCATGCGGCTGCCAGACCATGCTGCAGAAAAATGTCATGGTCTTGCTGAGATAATTGGAAAAATGTGAACCATTGTTCAGTTAGCCAGCCAGTCTTTCCGTCTGGAAGGAAAAGCGCCTGAAAACTATCTGCCACGGCAGAGGAGTGCCCCATAAGCGTCTCGTGTGGTAGCGGTGCTGTGGGACAGCGCGTGCTTTTCGCAAGAATAATACTTGTAGCTGCGGTCATTAATTACGCTCCGGAATGAAAATGCCGCAACCCATCTTTCTTCTTCCGCCCAGTCCTCGAATCTGCAGGTCGAGCGATTCTTGTGCTGTCAGATCTTGCACGCGCACAGCAAAACCAACTATCTCGCGATCGGCAATACGTAAGGTACGCCTGATATACAATTCTTCACCTTCCGTACGTATGTTTTTCCCTTCCAGAGAGACTTCTCCGGAACGAGGTACCAGACTGGCGATTCCGTGGATATTCAAATCTGCAAGCTGCCCTTGAACCGCTTCAAGAAAAGAATTTTCTGTCTGATAGCCTTTGATGGTTACCAGGCGACTATACAGACGCGGAGCAGGTGTCAATTGGCGAATGGTTGGTGCGCCCAGGGTGAGACGGTCACTGTCAAGATTCAATATTTTTCCCGTAAGAAGAAGAAAGTCCTGTATATATTCGGCAGGAAGTCGAAAGCGTATTCGGCTTTGTGCTGTTAACTCAAGAGAGCGATCTCCGCAAAGCCGTCCATTAATCGGGTGAATCCCTAAAATCTGGGCCAGACTGTCTTTATCAGAAGACGACTTCTTATTGCCCTGAGGATGGACGTTTGGCAGAAGCCGTGATAAGGAGCCATACAGCGCATACCCATGATCTGCGGCGATTCGATTTCCTGTTACTGGGAACTCCATGTCGACAACGTGCATAACATTTACCTCCTCGTTGAATGTTAAAATCGGTTTGGATCTGTAGACAGTTGCAGAATTATATTGTATGTTGAATATAACTATAGCACACTTTCTCTCTATAATACGGAATTTTGGATTATTTAGTCGAAAATTATTTTTCAAGGAAGATCTGTTGAAAAGCGATGTAAAGAAATGAATTTTAAATAACAATAGATGTTATTAGAGGAATTATAAAAAACGTAAATACTTCTTGCCGAAAACGAGTGTATATGAATAGATGTGCTGAAAGGCAACCTCTTTTCATATACAGCCAAATCAGAAAAGACACGGCGGCCATAATAAAAGAACTGTGATTGCCCGGCATTGCGCCTAGATAAAATCCAAGATAACTGCAATGCCGCCGGCATCATTTTACCCCCCACGCACAAACTTACAGAAACAGAAGATAAGGATCCTCTCGCACGCGTGCGCATTATAATAGGAAAGTCTATAGTATGTTAGATATCTAACAGTTTAAAATAATACATATATTTTTGACAAGCTCCGTAAATTGGGATAACATTATCACTAAAACTGTGGGCTGACAAGAGATGTTTTGTACTTTGGTTCTTTCAGTGATGCTTTAGGACTAAAACAAGAGGAGAAAACCATGCCGAAAAAGACCATTGGCTCCCCGACTACTGCAAGCCTTACATCAAAGGTACTGCAGAGGCTTATGCCATCTTGAAGGATAAGCGGGCGTTCATTTGTTCCTTAGAACGGGACGGCGACTGTAACTGTTTTTCCTGCTGGGAACGGGACACACCGGAAGGCCTGGTGGAAGACACATGGGCGCGCCGGGTTCGGTGGATCACCACAACACTTATACCCGACTTCCCTTCTCCTAAGCTTCGGGATCTTCCAAAGGTGTTGACTCCCAAAGGTATCAAGTGGGCTAAGTCCTATTGGCTTAAAGACCCCGGCCCTCTGGAATGGGCACATCGACCGTGGGACGACTGGATTAATCCCAAACTTGCCCGATATGAAAACAGGGACACCCGCACTCTGGAAGGATTGGCTTCTTCTACCCCTCCCGATGTGGAGAGTGTGACCCTTCCGGATGAAGCATGGTACTTGTGGCAACGTGTGGTCCTGAAGCCTGATTGTCGAAAAGCTGAAGCTGTTTTCCGGATGAAGTGCCTTGTGCTTGCGGGCCTGCTTCCTGAAGACTTTATAGAAAAAGACTTGCGGGCTTTCGTGGAAGAAGAAGAGGAAGAACCCCATTGGCACAAAGGCGTTCAGCGTAACCTATACCGAATCATAGAAGATAGCGGCGCGTGGGTGCAGTGGAAAGCCAAAGCACCCGATCCGGAGGCTCAGCGTCATAAAGAACTTCTCCAGGCAATTCAAGCACAAAAGAAATCACCACAAAAGAGAACAGGGTACAATCCCAGAACCAAAAAAGAAATGGATGCTCAGAGGAAAGCAGGGGCTATAAAGCTGAAGGCGTGGAAGGATCTGAATTTAGCGGTTGCGGAACCACAGGAAGATGGCGCTTTTATCTTTTGCAAGAAGCTTTCAGATGGGAAGGGCATCCCTTACACCCTTCTTATGGTGAATGAAATTAACACATGTGACCCCAAGGGTGGGCGTAGGGACAGAAAAGGGGACGGTAACGCACCGTGGCGACTTCTTCACAAAATGGCAGGTATCGCAACCGAGACTGAAGAGGGCTGGAAAAGCTTCTTTGATGCAGAGGACTTTGAGGCAGTCAGAAGTAGCGCAAAGGTATTGAGAGAAGCCTTTAAAGTTTTGTTCCCTTCCGCACAGGGCAACCCGATCACAGTATTAAAGAAAGACTATTCATTCATCTGCCGGGTTGGTTTGTTCAAGGTTGCGACAAGAGACATTTTGGACAGAGGGCTTGATAGTGGCATTGCCCCTGAGGTACTGAACCAAGAGGAAGAGGAAGAGGAAGGGGAAGAGGAAGATCCCTGGAGCATTAAAAGCCTTCCCGCTGAAGAGTGGTAAGAGAGTTACGTAACTCTGGAAACTCTGAGAGTTCTTAAGTCGCAACCCGTCATATACCAACAACTTATGTCACAAACATTCAGGCGTAGAGTTTTCAAACCTCAATAGCAGTTGGATTCAATTGGTGAATCCTGAAGCTTAAGAGGAGGTTTTCTCCATGAAAACCAAACTGCTGAACGTGGCTCAGGTGAGCGAACTGTTGGGCGTGACTACACGCACGGTGTGGCGTATGCGGGACTATGGGGCGATACCTGCTCCTGTGAGAATGGGCGGCTCTGTCCGGTGGCGGTCTGATGTCATTGAAGCCTGGATAAAAGCGGACTGTCCCCATTGCCGAAAGACCGGGTGGAGGGCAGAGCAATGACCAGAAGCAAAGCTATCCGGAAATGGTACGTGTGGTGGTGTGGCGGCAGTGCCAATGAAGCAAGGGAATGTCGTTCAACCACACATCCCCTTTATCCCTATCGACTCGGGGGAGGTGTGCCGGAAGGATACGCCGCCACGGACCGGGCGAAAGCTATCAGGGAATATTGCCTGGACTGTTGTGGCTTTTCGGCCCGTGCTGTGAGGAAGTGCACGTTTACCGACTGTCCCCTCTATCCATATCGATTTGGATACCGGAAAAAGGGGTCTATAGGGGGTAGTAAACGGAAAACAAAGGCTCAGGCGGGTTCATGTATGGCTGAAGAGGTTAAGACTCTGAAACAGCCCTATATTGGCTGAATTGAAGAGGGGTAAAGATCATGAGAACTTCCCTGGAAAAAGAAGGCCGGGCTGCAGCAACAACCCGACCAAAAACAAAGACCACACAAAGTGTATCAGAAGCTTACCGTTTCGGGGTAATTGTGCGGGGCGGTGTTGTCGGCAAGCGGGAGCTTGTCACAGACTGGCCAGATGTCTTTGAAGATTATCTTGCCTGCAACGAAGACGGTGAAGGCACGGCGTGCACAGGCACCGGTGAAGCCTATCTGTCCATGTTCACGTATGGCGAATACTTCACAAAGCATTACAAAGAGAAGGGCACCAATGCCCAATACCCCGGTGAAGTGAGGGGCCATTTTTTGCACATGGATTTTGATTGCAAAGACAATCCGGCAAACGCCATAGCAGAAGCTCAGGAGGTATTGAGGCGCTGTGAAGCTTCTCACAGGGCGAGTCTGGATAAAGTCATTGCTTGCTTTAGTGGAAACAAAGGGGCGCATATCTATTTCCCCTTACCCTCTTGCGCTGTGCCTTCGGAAGACTTCGGGAAGATATGCCGGGCCGTTGTTGGTAAACTTGCTGAAGGCTGTGAAACAGTGGATCTGAAGATCTATGACCATGCACGGATATTCCGGCTCCCCAATACCCAGCACCCGGAAAGCGGGAAACTCAAAGTTCCCTACCTGGCATCTGAGTTCGTGGAACTGGATCCGGCGGTCATCCTGAACACTGATGAAACTCGTGATGTGGGAATCAACATTCTGGACGATGCAGGGGAATGGCTGGCCCCTTTCTGGAAGGCGGCTGTAAACGGATTGAAGAAAAGCCAGGTTGAGCGCTCTACTTCAACAACCTTCCTCTTGCCGCCAGGTGTTGGGCTGAGTGCTGCAGCATGGGACCTTATCTCCAATGGTGCGCCGGAAGGTGAGCGCAATGACCGGCTCTTCAAGTTGGCCTGTGAGCTTCTGAAACTCCGTTGCCCCGATTCGGTAATTATCGACTTCATGAATAAAGCTAATGAGAAAAGCGGCTTGCCTGATTCGGAAGTGAAAGGCATTATCAAAAGTGCCATGCAACGCGCCAAAGATTCCCGGGTGCCGGTGCTCCTGCTTGATGTATGCAAAAGCCACAAAGCTTTCTTTGAAATTGCCGTTGATGTACTTATCGGCACGGACACCCTGGAACAAAAGGAATGGGCGGAACTGGAAGCATGGTACAGCCAGAACAGCCTCCCTTTTCAGAGTATCCACGACTCGAGCAAGATCACGGAAGAGGAAGTCCAGGAGCTGGCGCGGGAGGCGTTGGAGCAGTGGAAGAGGGAGGCGACACGGGCCGCAACAAAAGCACACAAAGACGACAGAGGCGCACTGATGGAGCGGCTCCAGGCCATCGACCAGGCGGGGACTCTACCAGTGCTGTATAAGAAGATACATCTTGCGCCGCCACAAGGGCCACCCATCTTCAACAATGGACCGCTTAAAGGCTCCTTCGGCGTCATCATCGGCGGCGACGGCATCGGCAAGGGCTTCATCATACTGGACCTTGTCACGGGATATGCACGGGGCGAAGCTATGCATATCAAGAGTATAGGCGCCAAACTCGGGAAACGGCTTCGGTGTTGCTATGTGTCCTACGAAGAAGACGCCTCAGACCTGAAAACCCGCATGGACAGAGTATGCAGCGATAAAGTGGATTATGCGGCTCTGGAAGAATCGGGCTGGTTGCACTTTGTCCCTCTTCCCAAAGAAGGCCTTTTCAGACAAGCAGGGGGCTACGGCGGGGAGAAGACTCCAACGCGCACCCTGAAGAGACTGGAGCGGGCCATGATTGAAGACAAGTTGGATTTGGTGATTATAGACCCTGTGGCTTCGGCGGGTGGCCTGGATGATGAAAACAGTAATGCGGAAGTAGGGGCTTTTGTAACCAATCTCAGAAGTATGGCGAAACGAACCGGCTGCACCATCCTTCTGGTTCACCACACTTCTAAAGAGGGATCCCACAAACTCGATGCTGCCGCCGGGCGTGGAGCAAGTGCTTTAAAAGGAGGTGCGCGGTGGATCCTGAATCTTGCGCAAGACAAAGACGGCGAAGAGACTTCCCCTTTCATCCAGGGACGCATCACCAAAAACACCCATGGGGCGGGATGCTCATTCTTTCTGGAGCGCCGCGCCGACGGTGTGGTGGCTGAGGTGACAGCGACTGAACGAGAAGAAAGGCGGAACAATCTGGCGGATATCCAGTTTGCTTGCTTTGGTAAGTATGTCCCCCAGTTAGTGGAGTTTGTGAAAGACAACCCGCACTATGAAATTACTTGGGGCGGCATAAACAACGGACAAGGCCCCTATATGAATGATCTTCTTGAACACTTATCCTTGAAAGACAAACGAGATGCATTAAAGGTCTATCGTTTGGCGATTCAAACCGATGCTCTTAAAGAAACTCCGCGGAACGGAAGGCAAGGAAAATGTCTTGCGATACCCTGATAAAAAATTATCCCACTACTACCTCCCTATATAGGTATACAGGTAGTAGCATAAGATACCTAGTCAGGGGGTAGGGGTTCCTATCGTCACCCCATACACCCGCATTGACAGAGTATCTAATGGTTTTCAATTTGCAATCTAAGAGGAGGTATGATACTATATCATCATGAAGAAAGAAACTGTTACAGACCTTCTTAGAAAAGCTATTCGGGAAAGCGGTATTTCCCAACGGCGGCTGTCCATTGAAACAGGGGTGGACAGAATGAGCATCAACTTCTTCATGAGAGGAAGGGCTCTGCATTCGGATAATCTGGATGTATTGGCTGAGTACTTCGGGCTTACCCTGGTGAAACAGGAAGAGAGAAAGGGGAAGTAATGGGACGTATCTTCAAACCCAAGCGGCGGCGGCCTATCCCTGAAGGCGCTGAAGTCTTCACATACAGGGGAATAAAGAAGGCACGGTGGAAGTCCAGAGGAATCACCCATACGGCTGTTATCAAAGACGGGCGCATTGAAGCGGTGTCTTCCATTTACCGGGCCCGTTGGCGTGATGCCTTGGGCGTTATCCAGGAGGCTACCACAGGTTGCCGGGATAAGGCCATGGCCCAACAATGGCTTGCCGATAAAGAAGCGGAAGTGGAGCGGATTAAAGCGGGTGTGGCTACCCTGTCGGAAGTCACCATGGCCGACAAAAAGAACCAGGCTATCCGGGGCGCTGTAAAAGACTTCAAAGCATTCAAGACCATGCAGGGAAGAAGTAAAGTTCATGTAAATGAAACAGGCTCCATCATCACCAGGGCGGCTAAGGCTTGCAAGTGGCGCACCCTGGGGGATATGAACACCGTTGATGCCAATGCCTGGATCAGGGCAAGAGTGGAACGGGACGGTATATCTTCCCGGACCTGTCAAAAGACCGTGGTTGCCTTGCGGGACTTCGGGGGCTGGTGTGCTTCCCCTGCTCAGGCTCTATTGCCGGCGAATCCTTTTCAGGAACTGAAGTGGACCGGGCGACAAGTGCGGGCCTATGAGCGGCGGCCCATCACAGCGGAAGAGTTGAGAAAGATTATCCAGGCGGCACGGATCCAACCATTGCAAGCGGCATTGAGCGGAAGCGGTGTTGCCGGGCGTGAGTGCAATTTGTCGGAAGATACCAGGAAGGCGCTTCTCCGGAAGGGACACACCCGGGCAACGGTTTATCAGGTAATGGCCGGGACAGGCCTCAGGTGGAATGAGTGTCGCACTCTCACCATCGGTGATATCAATTTGACGGCGGGCATCATCACTCTGAAAGCAGAGAATGAGAAGAACCGTAAAGGGGCTCAGATTCCTCTTAACAGCGAATTGAAGCAAGCCATGAGTGATTATATGGCTGAGCGACTGGAAGGGCTCACAGGCGAAAGCACGGCCTTCCCCGGCGCATTCAATGACAAACCCTTCTTTGATAACCTCCCTCAGTCCCTGGCAAAGAACTTCAAGAAAGATTGTGAGATTGCCAAGGTAAAGATTGAAGATGCCTCAGGCCGGGTGATTGATCTTCACTCCCTCAGGTATTTCTTCGGGACGGAACTTGCACGGGCGGGGGTCCCCATCACCACCACACAGAAGCTGATGCGCCATAGCACACCACACATCACGGCGAAGGTATATGTTCATGCAACACTGAAGGACAAAGCGCAAGCGGTGAACCTTTTGCCTGAACTCCGGAGCGGGGCGAAAGAAACACGGAAAGCGGTTTCTTGTGTTACCCCTGGTGTTACCCCTGCGGACAGCTCTGAAGGTCAATTAAAGGACACTATTGGCATTATACGCAATAATTCCTCCAAGTCATCACCAAAGAAAACCCCCGCATCCACCAGCGTTTCAGCCAATGATTGCAGGGGTGATAGTGATATGGAAATGGTGCCAAGGGCCAGAATCGAACTGGCGACACGCGGATTTTCAGTCCGCTGCTCTACCAACTGAGCTACCTCGGCACGCAGGAGTATTGTACAGGATCAATTGAGAAAATTCAACTTTTATATCTAATTTTTTACCTGGCGGATTCAAGGCTGAAATGCAATTATTGAATTGAATAAGACTTCGGCAGGC
>ERZ795049.1742-NODE-1742-length-27537-cov-57.009861_pt1 | contig 27537 bp, 38 predicted proteins | sample MGYA00375133_ERZ795049 | MGnify/ENA primary metagenome ERZ795049 (study PRJEB30178, sample SAMN05720147) | activated sludge metagenome | isolation source: anaerobic digester from wastewater treatment plant | place: Japan | collected 2015-04-20 ... | reverse complement strand
TTAAGCGTTTTTATGCCAGTACACTATACGATGATCCTCTCATCCAGCGAAATCGCTCGCCGGCGCGAGGACGGCGATCTCGTCATCGAACCGTACCACCCCGCATCCCAGCAGCCCGCATCGTACGACCTCCGCGCGGCCGGGGCAACCGTGCTCCCGTGCGGCGCATGCACCCTCGTCCCCTCGATCGAGCGGGTGGAACTCCCCGCCGACCTCGCGGCAACCCTCCGGTGCCGCTCCTCGCTTGCCCGCCGTGGCGTCCTCATCGGCGGCGGGTTCGTCGATCCCGGTTTCCGTGGCCAGCTGACCCTCTGCCTGACCAACATGGGCCCGGAACCCATAACCCTCGCCGGAGGGGACCGGGTCGTCCAGATGGTCGTCCAGGAAGTCAGGAACGGCGACCGGCTCTACCGGGGCCGGTACCAGGACAGCCTTGGCGCGGTGCATACGCGATGAGCCCATCCATACATTCCGAGCGGAGATACCTCGAACTCCTCCGGATCCTCGCGGAATCGCACGAACCCCTGGGTGCGAAGAGGTTAAGCGAGAAGATGGCCGAACGGGGGTTCGTCCTGAGCGACCGCGCCGTCCAGTACTACCTCCAGTACCTCGACGAGATGGGGTTCACGGAGAAGGTCGGAAACCGGGGGCGTATCCTCACCGAGGCAGGGACCGCCGAGAGCGAGAGCGCGCTCGTCGACGAACGGATCGGTTTCATCATATCGAGGCTCGAACAGCTCGCCTTCCGGAGCACCTTCGACCCGTCGACCGGGACCGGGAGCGTCGCCTACAACCTCTCCCTCGTGCGGGAGGAGGACCTCCCGGGCGTTGCGGCGGCCTTCGACGAGGTGGCGGAGGCCGGCTACGGGTTCCTCGGCACCTACCGGGTCGTCGATGCCGACCCCCGGATACCCGACGGCCACGTCGGGCTCATGACGGCCTGCAGCGTCACCCTGGATGGTCTCCTCCAGAAGAGGGGGATACCCGCGAGGCTTGAGTACGCGGGAAGGATGATTGTCGGCGAGAACGGCACCGCCGGGTTTCTTGACCTCATCGGCTACCGGGGGACGTCGGTCGACCCGCTCCACCTCTTCATATCCGCGGGCCTCACCGCGATCAACCGGCTGGTGACGACCCGGACCGGTATCGCGCTTGCAAACATCCGTATGGTCCCGGCGGCCGCGCGGGACCGGGTAAAAGAGGCTGCCGACCTGATGATGGAGTGCGGGTTCACCTTCCCCGCCGGGAACGGGATCGGGGAGTTCAACCTCCCCGGGCACCCCTACCGGCTCTCCGTCGTCGCCTTCAGCGGCATGAACATGGTGGCAAACGCCGTTGAGAAAGGCTACGTCGTCAGGACCGAGATCGGCGCCGGAACCATACCGTTTGAGCGGATGGCGGATACTACCGGATCCAGGTGATCCCGTCGTCGCCGCGGTCGTCTTCCGGTCTCTTCTTCGGCCGTTCGGCCGCATCGATCACGTCGAGCCTTCCGCGGGAGGGATCCACCTCCTTTGGGTGGGGTCCCCCGCGGCCGAACCCCCGGCCGGTCTGGTCCAGCGGGGCATCCTTCGGCGCGGGAGCCGCCCCGCGCATATGCAGGCCGGGTTCATCGAGGGTCCCGTCGCGCGGCCGCCGCACCCCGCGGTCCAGCACGACCGTATCGCCGGTGAGCACATCGTCTTTCGGGCGGTGCACAGGTTTTAAGGATGCGGCGAAGAGCGTATCGTCATCCTTTGGAGCCGTCTTCCCGATGCGGATCCCCTTCAGCCCGAAGGTGGCGTTCTTCGGCGCAGGCACGGACGATGTGACCGATGCCGACCCGGCAAGGTCGATCTCCCTCCCGCCCTCTTTCGGGGGAAGGATGACGGCGCCGTCGTCCTGACTCTTCACGGCTCTCGGGAGCATATCGATGGTCTCGTCCCTGCTCTTTCTGTTGTTGCCACCGCCGCCCGTAAGCACGATCATCTCGTCCTTTTCTGCTGTAGACTCTTCTGCCATAGGGTCACTCTCCTTGAGAAATGCCGCCTCGATGGGCGACGCGAACTCCGGGATATCTTCCTCCCGCATCGCCGGGGCGACCACCGGCTCCCTGGCCGCCTCCTCTTTTGCTCCCAGCGCCTCCTCCTCGCACTCGAGACGATACTCGGCCCGGATCTCCCTGAGTTCCTCGACGCGGGGGACGTTTGCGAGCCCCGAGAGCACGATGATGATCCCGACAAACGATGTGTTCTTCACCGGGTAGTCGCCGGAACGCATCTCGAGGCCGGCGATGTTCCGGTCGATCCACTTCCTGACCGTCTGAAACCCCTTCATCGAGAGCTCGGTAGAAGGCCCTGCGATCAGGACGAGGGCCTTGTCGGCGCTCGTGAGGTCGCAGGGGACCGATATCTCCTCGTAAACCGCTTTCTTTGCGAGCGAGACGATCCGGGCCGCTTTCTCCTGAGAGCCCTGGATGAAGAACTTCAGCGACCGCCGCCGGTAGATGCGGTCCAGCCACCCGGTCGGCAGGCGTTCGGCAGCGTAGCCGACCGCAACGAGACCGTTCCCTTTCAGGGTGTTGAGCACCTCTCCGGCGTCCAGGACGACCTCGGCGACCTCGAGCCCGGACTCGTTGAACTCGCCGGCGCGGAGGAGGAGGCCGATCTGCCGGGCAATCCGCTCGTTGAGCAGGTTGTAGCGGGTCCGCGGATCGAGTTCTCCTGAAGGTGCATTTCTGCGCAGCTGGTCCACGATCCCGGTGTTCCCGGCTGCGGTCGCGGCCGCCGTGATCCTCTGCGACCAGGTCTCGTTATCGAAGAGGATGACGGCATCGACAAGCGCCTGAAGTGCGTCGAGGTCGTCGGCGGCTTTTGCCGAGACCCGCTTTCCCTCGTTGAGGCACGGCAGGATGGCAAGGGCGAATATCGGTTCCATGTAAGACGTCCGGAGCTCGCCGATGACGAGCGGTGCGATATCGGCGACGTTGCCCCCGAGCCCGCAGCAGAGCAGGATGGCATCGATCTCCATCGTATCCATGCCCTGGATGCGGGTCATGACCTCCTCGATGTCGATCACGCTCGCGACCCCGCCCTGGTCCGCCGGATCGATCCGCGGGAAGAAGACCCTTGCCGGGTCCGGGAGATGGCGGAGCTGGATCAGCGAATTCGGGTCGATATCGATCGCCACCGCACTCATGCAGCAGACTCTGCTCCGCCTGTCGTGGTCATAGAGGTTGTCCACAACTCGCGACCCCGCGCTCCCGAGTCCGATCGCCAGCACCCGCATATCGTTATACCCTCGAACCTTCGCATGCCCGGGATGACCGTTGACGCGAGGAAAAGCGCGCATATCATCCGGAACTACTGATGAGTATGTGGGCAGACAAACTTATATATTTCTGTACGTCCCCGGGATCCCGGAGCGCATACGTTCACAAACGTTCTATATTTGAACATTCCGGTTCTCTTCCCGTGTATCTGCGCCGCCTGCAGGGTAAGGGAGAGGATTCATCGGATATCCTTATAAACCTGTTACATCCCTCTGTTTTGCCTTGCATGTGCGGTACACCTCGTTTCACGAGCACAAAATGGTAATATATATAACTCCCTGCACGTAACTACTCAATGAGGTGCATAGCCTTGACTACATATGGAATTGAATTTGTGCCCGGAGCAATCAACGTCAAGCAGGTGGTGACCTACACCAAGCTCGCAGAGTCGAAGGATATCGACTATGCCTGGATCACCAACCACTACAACAACCGTCATGCATACCCGACCCTCGCCATGATCGCGGCGAATACCGACACGATCAAGATGGGACCGGGCATCATGAACACGTTCACCGACACCCCGGCAGCCATCGCGTCCTTCATGGCTACCTTAAACGAGATCTCCGACGGACGTGCCGTCCTCGGCATCGGTCCCGGCGACCTCTCGACGCTTCCGAAGCTCGCCATCGACCCCGTCAAGCCCGTCGGCCACCTGAAGGAAGGCGTCGAGCAGATCCGCAAGCTCCTTGCCGGCGAAGAGGTCAAGAAGACCGGCGCGATGGAGTTCTTCGACTACGACGGCGCCAAGCTGACCGGCGTCACCCTGCCCGGCAAGAAGGGCATCCCCGTCTACATCGGCGCCCAGGGCCCCAAGGTCCTCGAGCTCGCCGGAACGATCGGCGACGGCGCCCTGATCAACGCCTCGAACCCCAAGGACTTCGACGTCGCCATCCCGATCATCAAGAAGGCAATGGAAGCAGTCGGCAAGAAGACCTTCGACGTCGGCGCCTACACCGCCATGTCCATCGACATGAACGAGAAGAAGGCCCGGAACGCCGCAAAGATCGTAGCCGCATTCATCGCCGCCGGCTCCCCGCCCGCGCTCCTGCAGCGCCACGGCCTCGACCTCGCCAACGTCGCGAAGATCAAGGAAGCCCTTGGACGCTTTGACTTCAAGACCGTCGGCGGACTCGTCGGCGACAAGGAGATCGACGCCTTCACCATCGCCGGAACCCCCGATGTCGTCAAGCAGAAGTGCGAAGACCTCGCAAAGGCTGGAGTTACCCAGATCATCTTCGGCTCGCCCCTCGGCCCCGACATGACCAACTCCATCCGCCTGCTCGGCAAGTACATCGTGTAAGGCAGAAACAACCCTCACCACTTTTTCTTGAACGGTTCTGGCCCCGACGAAGGGCACGCGCAGGCCTCTATCGCGTACCTCCTCCGCGGTCTCCGCCACCGATAACCCTGACAGGGCTTTATACGATCGGCGCGCCAATCGGAGTACGAAGGGTCATGTTCACCATCCGCGAGGTCAGGACGGAACGAGGAACCTTCCAGTACCGCCGGGAGTCCCTCACCGGCATCCGGTGCCGGATCAGCCCCGTCCGGGTCGAGCGTAAGATCGATACCGTTCCCGCCCTCCCTCTCTCTCGCGAAGGCTGCCCGTTCTGCCCCGACTCGATAGGCGTCGCCACCCCGACGTTCGAGGACGGCAGCCGCCTCCGGTACGGGGAGAGCGTGACGTTCCCGAACCTCTACCCCTACGCGGAGCGCCACATAGTCACGGTGATCACGCCCGATCACGCAACCGGCCGGTTCGGCGTCCGGTGCCTCGCCGACGCCCTATCCGGCGCGGCAGAAGCCCTGTCCCGGTCTCCCGGCTACGCGAGCATCAACTGGAACTACCTCCCTTCAGCCGGTGCGAGCATCGTCCACCCGCACCTGCAGGGTATCGCCGATACGGAACCCACCTTCCTTGCGGGCCTCTACATCGCCGCCGCTCGCCGGTACCTCGCCGATCACGGTCGCCTCTACTGGGACGACCTGGTGGAGCACGAGCGCCGCTCCGGCCGGTTCCTCTTTGAGGACGAGATCTTCTGGTCGGCAAGCCCCGTCCCCCTCGGCGAGCGGGAGGTGCGGGGGGTTCTCCCGGTATCGACGCTTGCCGATATCGGGCCCTACATCGAGCCGCTGGCCGGCGGGATCCTCCGGATCGTCGAATTCTACCGGAGCCTCGGGACGCACGCCTTCAACGTCTCGATCCTCTTTGACGCCCCCGGGGCGGGGCGGGGCCACCGGGCCTTCTGCTCCCTCATCGCGCGGTTAAACCCGAACAGCCTCTCCATGTGCGACTCGGCGTTCATGGAGCGGCTGCACCTGGAACCGGTCATCCTGACGCTCCCCGAGGACCTGGGAGCGCTCTTCCGGGAAAAGGGTTGATTCTGGCGTTGAGCCTTAACGGTGGGGATTCCGCGCCGGGATCCTCGACGTCCGGTTCCCCTATACCCGGGAGGCGGTCGACCGGGTCCGTACCCTGACCGTCGGCGACCCGCGCGACATCCGGACCATCGCGGAGCCGACGATCTCTGAGGCTGCAGCGCATGTGCAAATGTGCAGAGCGCGGGTCGCCGGAGGCACCTGCGCGGGGCCGCTCTTCTGCCCCACAACCCACCCCGGCACGGCGCCGGTGGTTCCCGGCAACCCGGATGGCGGGGCGCGGTCCGATCACCCACTCCAGGGTCGAAAAAAGGGATGGTGTTGGGTTTACTCGGGCTTGCTGATGAGTTTTGTCTTCGAGACGATCTCGCCGGTCTTCTTGTGGGGCTTCCTGATGACGCCGTCCGTCGACTTCTCGATCTCGCGAGCCTCCTCGCAGAGGAGCATGGCCTGGCGCATCATCTCGTGGGCGCTTGAGACCATCGGGATGTACTTCTCCCACTCCTTCGTCATGAAGCAGCCCCTGACGTTGACGCCGGCAACCGACTGCGCGATCTCGTAGGCCGCGCGGGCCTTCGCGAGCGCGTAGGGGTTGCTGAACTCGCCATCGACGGCCCTGTCGACGGTCATGACGACCTTCGGGAGAGCGAGGTCTGCGCCCTTCTTGCCGGCCTTGACCTGGTCGATGACCTTGTCGAGTTCCTGCTGCATCTTCCGGAACGCGCCGGTGATGGCGAGGACCTTGACGAGGTTCCCGTTGTAGTCCGCCATCTCGATGGGGTCGAGGAATTCACGCCGGGCGCCGATCATGGCGTCGGCCTTCATGATGATGTAGCCGAAGTTGCTCGCCTTGAGCGCGTCGAACTGCTCCTTCTTGGTGGTGACGTCGTCGGTGATGACGATGCAGGGGATTTTGGCCGCTGCGAGATCCTCACGGGCCTTGGTGGGTCCGGGGAGAACGCCGTTCGGGGAGACGACGATACAGAAGTCGGGGTTCCATGCCTTCATGTTGCTGACCACGCGGTCGATGTCCTCGGGCTGCAGCTTCGTGCCGGAGGTCGCCATGAAGGTGATCATATCCTCACGGTCGGCACGTTCGTCGAGGAGGAGTTCACCCATTACACCGCTGGCGATATTTCCCAGTTTCGCAATTCCAACTTTAACAACCACTTTTAACACCTCTCAAAATTTGAGAACACGATAGTATCACCAAATTCTCATATAAACATTTTGAAATGGCCCCGGAAAGGTGCGACCGCGGGGGTGGTTAAGGAAAAGTGTTTAAATTTGTCAAGGTCATATATAATTCTGATGAAACAAGGTCTGCTTACCGATCGCCAGAAAGAAGTGTTGCGCTACCGGAAGAGGGGACTGACGCAGCAGCAGATCGCAGACATCATAAAGACCTCAAAGGCCAACGTCTGTACCATTGAGAAGGCAGCCCTTGAGAACATAGCGCGTGCGCGCGAGACGCTTGAGTTTCTCTATACGCTCGATGCCGCACACCTCTGTACGCTCGAGGGGGGCCTCGATCTGCTCAAAGCTCCTGAGATCATATACGCCGAAGCCGAGAGGATGGGGGTAAAAGTCAAGTACGACACGATATCGCTCATCAACAGGCTCAGGGATGCAAATCCCGATCGGTTCAGGGGCAGGCAGGTCCGCGACGACGTCGAGATCTACATCAACCAGGACGGCGATCTCTACTTCGGATGAAGCGAATCGGGGGCGCGCACACGCGCGGGCCTCGTGCGGGAATGGCCCTGCCGGAGCGAGTGCTCCGCACAAACGGATCTTTTGCCTCTTCTCCGGCAGCAGCATCCTTGCAGCCCTTCATTCACCCATCCGGCCGTTCGGTCCGGGGTGCCGGCCTCATGCCTGCAGCAGCACCCGTTCGGCGCAATTTTGTGAGAGAACGGATGACAAGGTTTATATCCCATTTTAAGTAATGTTTAAGAAACCGCCCTGTATAATCCTATCCGGGCCCCCGGGGTAGCCGGCACGTTATGTGCCCTCGATCTCCGGAATCTCTCTGATCCGTAAGATTCTCGGACCTGAGACCCGCGGCAGGAGAGTACAGGAGGTACCAAACAGACGAAGGACGAACCCTCCGCAAGGAGGGCCGATCTCGATTGAGGAGTTGTGCTCGTCACAACGGGATGACAGGAGCTGGATCTGATCGAGACGCTGGGCCAACGCCAGTGCAGCGCGCCCGGTTCCGGAGACTCTCTCCGGAAGCGTCAAAGAGTCAGGATCTATTGGCGACGACTGGAGCGTACCCGGGTGGCACACCCGGGCCGGCAACGGAGAGCGATGGGATACGAAGCAGGAGAGCGATCTCTCCCGCCCCTCACGCTCTGTTGCCTCCATCAACTGTTACCCTTCACGCCCGGGTATATCTGCCCGGGTGCTCGATCTTCTGCCCGTCATGGGTTCGCCGGAAGACCGCCCTGCGGCATGCCTGCAGAGCGGCGCATCAGACTACAACGCACGAAGAAGGGTTGATTGAAACATGCCGAAGTATAACAGGCCACGCAGAGGATCCCTCGCGTACAGCCCGCGAAAACGGGCAAAGAGCCCGGTTCCCCGGTATGGCTCATGGCCGGAGTATAAGGGAGCCCCGGCCGTCCAGGGGTTTGCAGGCTACAAGGTGGGAATGACCCATGTCATCATGGTGGATGACCACAAGAGCAGCCCTACCGAAGGCCGGGACGTGATGGTGCCGGTGACCGTGGTTGAAGTTCCGCCCATGCGGGTGGCAGGCGTGCGCGCATACTGCGAGGACACCTACGGGAAGCATGCGCTGACCGAGGCCTGGACGACCGATCTCGACGACGAGTTATCGCGGCGGATCAACGTCCCGAAGAACCACGACACCGCCGCCGCCCTCGACGCCATCAAGGCCGCCATCGGCGAGGGCAGGGTCACGGAACTCTACGCTCTGGCCTACACGCGGCCCATGGAGCTTACCGGCGTCCCGAAGAAGGTTCCCGACCTGATGGAGATGCGGATCGCCGGCGGAAGCCTCGACGACCAGGTCACCTATGCCGCCGGGGTTCTCGGGAAAGAGGTTGTCATCTCCGGGAACCTCAAGGTCGGCGAGTACGTCGACGTGACCGCCGTCACCACCGGTAAGGGCACCGAAGGCCCCGTAAAGCGCTGGGGCGTCCAGGTCCGGAAGCGGAAACACTCCCGGGGCGGCAAGAAGCGCCACATCGGCAACCTCGGCCCGTGGCACCCGCACCACGTCCGGTGGCAGGTGCCCCAGATGGGTCAGATGGGCTACCAGCAGCGCACCGAGTTCAACAAGCGGATCTTGAAGATCGGCACGAACGGCGACGAGATAACCCCGGAAGGCGGGTTCCTCCACTACGGCCTCGTGCGCGGCCCCTACGTGCTGATCAAGGGTTCCGTTCCCGGGCCGAACAAGCGTCTTGTCCGGATACGGCCCGCTATACGGCAGGGTGAACACACCGTCCGCACGCCGACGATCAACTTTGTCAGCGCGCAGAGCAAGCAGGGGTGAGCAGCGATGAAGGCACAGGTTCGAACACTGACAGGCGAGATCGCCCACGAGATCGATCTCCCGGAAATATTCAATGAGGAGTACAGGCCCGACCTGATCAAGCGAGCAGTCCTCGCGCTCCAGAGCACCCGGTTCCAGCCGCACGGGACAGACCCCTACGCGGGCCTCCGCACCTCGGCAGAGTCCTGGGGCAGCGGGCGAGGCGTCGCTCAGGTCCCCCGCCTGAAGAACGGAAGCCGGGTGGCCCGGGTTCCGCAGGCAACCGGCGGGCGTGCAGCCCATCCCCCGAAGGTCGCGAAGGTTCTCGTCAAAGAGATCAACAGAAAAGAGAAGCAGAAGGCTCTCCGATCTGCAATCGCAGCCAGCACATCCCCGGAACTCGTCCGTGGGCGCGGGCACCTCTTCGAGGGCGACCTCCCGCTGGTCTTTGAGGACCGGTTCGAGGAAGTCACCCGGACGGCCGACGTCATCGCGGCGCTCTCCGCACTCGGCGTCTACGCCGACGTCGAGCGGGCGAAGGGCAGCAAGAAGGTTCGCGCGGGGCGCGGCACCATGCGCGGCCGCCGCTACAAGCAGCGCAAGAGCATCCTGATCGTCACCGGAGACGAACCGCTCCGGGCGGCCCGGAACCTTGCCGGCGTCGACGCCGTTGCGGTCGACCAGCTCAACGCCGAGCTCTTCGCACCCGGCACGGAGGCAGGACGCCTGACGGTCTGGACGGAGTCTGCAATCAGGAGGCTGGAGGAGCTCTCATGATACTGAAATACCCGTTCGTTACTGAAAAGGCAACGATGATGCTCGAGGGCGAGAACAAACTCCAGTTTATCGTGCAGAAGAACGCCACCAGGCAGGAGATCAAGCGCGAGCTGGAGGCGGCTTTCGAGCAGGATGTGGTCGCTATCCGCACCATGATGACGATGAAAGGCGAGAAGAAGGCCATTGTAACGTTTTCAGATGCAAAGGCGGCTGAAGAGATCCTCAGCCGGCTGGGGATAATGTAAGGTGAGTAGCGAATGGCACATAGAATTATAGCGCAGAATCGCGGTAAAGGGGGTCCGACCTATCGTGCACCGTCGCACCGGTACAAGGCCGAGCTCCGGCATGCCGGGAAGAACACCACCCTGACATCCGGGCGCGTCGTCGATATCGAGCACGACCCTGCCCGCCACGCGCCGATCGCCCTCACCAGGCTTGATGACGGCAAAAAGATCTACGTCCTTGCCACCGAAGGGCTCGGTGTCGGGGATACGGTCACCTGGGGGCCGGGAGGCGCCGTGAAGAACGGAAACACCCTGCCGCTCCAGGAGATCCCGGTCGGTGCATACATCTGCAACATCGAAGCCAGGCCCAACGACGGCGGCAAGTTCGTCCGCGCAAGCGGCGTCCAGGCCCTCGTCATCGGCAAGGCCGACGACGGCAGAGTCGGCGTCCGGATGCCGAGCGGCAAGAACAAGTGGTTCAGCGGTGTCTGCATGGCAACCGTCGGTATCGTTGCCGGCGGCGGACGGGGCGAAAAACCGTTCGCCAAGGCAGGAAAGAAGCACTTCCATGTCAAATCCTCCGCAGAGAAGTGGCCCCGCGTCAAGGGTGTCTGCATGAACGTCATCGACCACCCGTTCGGCGGCGGCGGTCACCAGCACTGCGGGCGGCCAAAGACCGTATCCCGCGGGACATCCCCGGGAAGAAAGGTAGGGCATATCGCCGCCCGGAGAACCGGCAAGTGGAAGAAGTGAGGGGTGAATCATGGCAAAGAAGACACAGAAGCGAATGCCGCGACGGCGTGAGGAGTTCACCTATCGCGGCCACTCCGTTACGGACCTGCAGCAGATGGCTCTCTCCGAGCTGCTGCCGATCATGCCGGCCCGGGCACGCAGGAAGTTTGACCGGGGTCTCTCCCGGGATCACGAGAAACTCCTCGCCGATGTCCGGTCGGGGGATGAGACCATCCGCACCCACCTGCGTGACATGGTCATCATGCCCGAGATGGTCGGGAGGACAATCCAGATCCACAACGGGAAAGAGTTCCAGAAGGTGGAGATCCAGCCCGAGGCGGTCTTTCACTACCTCGGAGAGTTTGCACTGACCCGTAAGAGGGTCTCTCACGGCAGCGCCGGTATCGGTGCGACCCGGTCGAGCAAGTACGTACCGCTGAAGTGATGGCTATGGCAAGGACTGAATACTCAGCAAATATCGAGGGTGAGAACGTCGCTCGCGCAAAGGCGAACGAACTTCCCATCTCACCCAAACACTCGATCGAGATTGCCAGGTTCATCAAGAACATGACCACCACCGAAGCCAGGGCATACCTTGCCGATGTGGTGGAGCTGAAGAAGGCCATCCCCTTCAAGCGGTTCAACCGGAACGTCGCCCACAAGCGGGGCCTCGACCGGTGGGCGGCAGGCCGGTACCCGGTCAAGGCCGCGGAAGCCTACATCAGGCTGCTTGAGTCCGTCGAGAAGAACGCCGAGTACATCGGCCTCGATACCGAAAACCTCCGGATCGACCACGTCGCCGCGAACACGGGCCGTGGTCTCCGGGCGTTCTTCCCGCGTGCGATGGGTCGCGCCACCCCGAAGCGCAGAGAGACCGTGAACATCGAGATCGTCGTGACCGAGGTGGCGTAATGGCAATCGAGAAGAAGTTTATCACAGACGGCGTGAGGAACGTCCGCGTCGAGAAGTTCCTCACGAAGGAACTCAAGCGGGCCGGCTACGGCGGCATGGATATCACCCGGACGCCGCTCGGCACCCAGGTGACCATCTTTGCGGAGAAACCCGGCATCGTGATCGGAAAAGGCGGCAAACAGGTCCGCCAGCTCACCCAGGATCTCGCTGCCGCCTACGCAATCGAGTCGCCGCAGGTGGAGGTCCAGCAGGTCCAGAACCCCAACTTCAACGCCCAGATCATGGCGGAACGGCTTGCGAACGCCCTTGAACGCGGCTGGTACTTCCGGAAGGCCGGGCAGAGCACGATCCGCCGGGTGATGGACTCCGGTGCGCTCGGCTGCGAGGTCATCATCGCCGGGAAACTGACCGGTGCCCGGGCACGGACCCAGAAGTTTACCGAGGGGTACGTCAAGCACTGCGGCGAGCCCAGCGAGACGATCGTCGAGAAAGGCTACGCCGTCGCCGTCAAGAAACTCGGGACCATCGGGGTCCAGGTCAAGATCGTTCCGCCGGATGCGCGGCTGCCCGACACCTTCGACGTCCTCGCGCCCGCGCCGAAACAGGCTCCGGTTCCGCCCGCCGAGCCCGAAGAGGTCGGCGAGGATGAGTTTGAGGATATCCCCGACGAGGAGTACGTGGAGGAGAGGTAAATGGCAATCTTTCGGGCACACGAAGTGAGACAGCTCACCGATACCGAGCTCCTCGAACAGGAGCAGAAACTTTCCCTCGAACTGATCCAGGAGCGGGGGAAAGTCAGCGCCGGCGGCGCTACCGAGAATCCCGGGCAGATACGCGAGATACGGAGGACGATCGCGCGTATCCGGACCGAGCAGAACGCGCGGAGGACCGCATGATCTCTCCCCAGAACATCCTGCGGCACGAGTTGATCGGCCTGGATGTTCTGGTCGCCCGCGCGAGCAACCCGGGTCATGTCGGGGTGTCCGGTCGCATCATCGATGAGACGAAAAACACCCTGGTCATCCAGACCGGGCGAGGAGAGGCGCGGATTCCAAAGCGGTTCAGCGTATTCCGCATCCGGCTCCCGGACGGCACGACCGTCGACGTCGACGGCTCGAGCCTGGAGATGCAGCCGGAACGGCGGATCAGGATGCGCATAAAATGAGGATGAATAATGGCACGAAACATTGGGTTAGACGTCGCTGTTCCGGAAACGGAATGTGATGACGCAAATTGTCCGTTTCACGGCACTTTGCCGGTACGCGGCCAGGTGATTACCGGCAAAGTCGTGAGCGACCGTATGAACGGAACCGTCGTCGTGGAGCGTGAGTTCCTCCACTACGTCAAGAAATATAAGCGATACGAGAAGCGCCGGTCCCGGTATCATGCCCACAGCACGCCCTGCATCAACGCGGGCGTCGGCGATGTGGTCCGGATTGCGGAGTGCCGCCCGCTCTCGAAGACCAAGAACTTCGTGGTGGTCGAGGTGATGAAGGAATGAAGGCGATGCAGTCGACCATTCCGCGCGCCCTCGCCACCGGCTCCCGGATGGTCTGCTCCGACAACACCGGCGCACGCCTCGTGGAGGTCGTCTCGGTCGACGGCTACCACGGTGTCCGGCGACGACAGCCCTGCCTGGGCGTCGGCGATGTCGCGACCGTGAGCGTCAAGAAAGGCACCCCCGATATGCGGAGGAAGCTTGAGAAGGCGGTCGTCATCCGGCAGAAGAAGGAGATCCGCCGGCCGAACGGCATCCGGCTCTCGTTCGAGGACAACGCCATGGTGCTCATCAACGAGCGCGGCGAGCCGAAGGGGACCGAGATCAAGGGCCCTGTCCCCCGCGAGATTGCGGAACGGTTCCCAAAGATCGCCTCCATGGCGACGATCATCGTGTAAGGTGTGGTGAAAGATGGTACGCATAGTCAGCAAACAACCGAGAAAACAGCGTAAAGCGCGTTACAACGCGCCGAACCACACCCGGGGCCGCTTCCTCTCCGCATCCCTCTCCCCCGAACTTCGCGGGAAGTACAGCGTCCGGAGAACCCGTGTGGTCAGGGGCGATACCGTGAAGGTGCTCCGTGGCGACTTCGCCAAAGAAGAGGGCATCGTCGATGCGGTCGACATGAAGATGTGCCGGTTGATCGTGCACGGCGTGATGGTGACCAAATCCGATGGAACCGAGGTTCCCCGGCCGGTCGATCCCTCGAACGTGCAGATCACGAAGCTCAACCTGAAAGATAAACTCCGCGAGGAGAGACTCGGAGGCGGAGCATAATGTCCAATCATCTCAAGCGGCTGGTAGCGCCGGGATCCTGGCATATCCCGAAGAAAGTACAAAAGTTCGTCATGAAGACCGCTCCGGGGCCCCACAACGCCGGCGCCCTGCCGGTCGGTGTCTGGCTCCGCGAGCATATCGGCCTTGCAGGGAACGCAAGCGAGGTTCGAAAGATCCTCCACCAGCGCGACGTCATCGTCAACGGGCGGGCCTGCAGGAACCCCCAGATGGGCCTTGGTGTCTTTGACATCGTCTCGATCCCGAAGCTTGCAAAGCACTACCGCATCCAGCTCGACAAGCGGGGCAACCTGATTGCCGTCGATATATCTGCGGCGTCCGCAAAGACCCGGCTCTGCAAGATCCGGAATAAGACCACCGTCAGGGGCGGCAGGGTACAGCTGAACCTTGCGTTCGGCGCGAACGTACTTGCCGACAACACCTACAGGGCAAAAGACTCCATCGTCGTGACCCTTGGAACGGACGGCGAAGAACGGTTCCGGATCGTCGACCACTTTCCCTTTGAGGAAGGCAACGTGGCCATGGTCGTCGGCGGAAAGCACTCCGGGAAGGTCGCGAGGATCGTCGAGATCGCGAGGACCGCAAGCTCCGTCCCGAACCGGGTGATCCTCGTGGACGACTCGACCGACGAGCGGTTCGAGACCATCGAGGAGTACATATTCATGGTCGGCCGCACCGCGATCGCACCCGAACTGGAGGCCTCGGCATGAGCGCGATGAAGGATATCTACATCGACAAGGTCGTCGTGCATATGGGGGTCGGAGAGAGCGGCGAGCGTCTGGTCAAGGCCGAGGATCTCGTGAAGAAGATCACCGGCCAGAAACCCGTCCGCACCATCGCAAAGCGGACCCAGCCGGCGTTCGGCATCCGGAAGGGCGCACCCATCGGGTGCAAGGTCACCCTGCGCCGGGCAAACGCCGAGAAGTTCGTCGAGACCGCGCTTGCCATCGTCGAGCGGCACCTTGCCGCCTCGCAGTTCGACCGGACGGGTAACGTCTCCTTCGGCATCGAGGAGCACACGGACTTCCCCGGCATGGCCTACGATCCGGCAATCGGCATCTTCGGCATGGACGTCAACGTGGTGCTCGAGCGCAAAGGCGTGCGGATTGCACGGAGAAGCGTCGAGCGCAGGAAATTGCCGGCAAAGCAGAGAGTGAACCAGGAAGAAGCCATCGCGTTCATGCGCGAGCGCTACCAGGTGGAGGTGTAAGGTATGGCAGAAGAGTCAGGTGCATCTGCTCCGGGCGCGGGTGTAAAGAGGTTTGGCCGTGGCGCGAACGAGTGCCGCATCTGCGGCCGGAAGCAGGGCCTGGTGCGTAAATACGGCATCTACTTCTGTCGCCAGTGCTTCCGCGAGTGGGCCGGAAGGATGGGCTTTAAGAAGATGAGCTAAGGGGTGAGAGAATATGGCACGACTGAATCCAATCGCTGACGCGATGAGCACGATCAAGAATGCCGGCGACGCAGGAAAGAGCGAGGTTATTGTTGAACCTGCCGGCAAGCTCCTGGGCGCAATGCTCCGCGTTATGCAGGAAAACGGCTTTATAGGCGGCTTCGAGTTCATCGACGACGGCCGCGGCGGCCAGTTCCGGGTCCAGCTCCCCGGGACGATCAATAAGTGTGGCGCCATCACCCCCCGGTTCTCGGTGGGAATGGCCGATATGGAATACTGGGAGTCGCAGTACCTCCCCGCAAAGAACTTCGGTATCCTGATCGTCTCGACCTCGAAGGGAGTCATCTCCCACGAGCAGGCCCGGGGCGAAGGTATCGGCGGGCAGCTGCTGGGATACGTCTACTGACGGAGGAGAGACTCATGGGAATACTACGACAGATCGAGATCCCTCCCGGCGTGAACGCGAGACTCGAAGGCAGCGTGCTCACGGTATCGGGGCCGAAAGGCACGCTGGTCCGTGATATGCGTTTCCCGCAGATCGACGTCAGGATCGCCGACGGCGAAGTCATCGTCTCCACGGCATCCGACAAGAGGCGGTTCCTTGCCATGAGCGGCACGCTTGAGGCGCACGTGAAAGGCATGTTCCGGGGCGTCGTCGAAGGCTACGAGTACCGCATGAAAGTGGTCTACAGCCACTTCCCGATCCAGCTCAAACTGCAGGGCGACCGTCTTGAGATCGGTAACTTCCTCGGCGAGAAACAACCGCGGGCGGCAAAGATCATCGAGGGCGTCACCGTCCGGATTGGAAACGACGAGGTGACGCTCACCGGTATCGACAGAGAGAAGGTGGGCAACACCGCCGCAAACATCGAGCACGCGACGAAGATCACGAAGCGTGATCCCCGGGTGTTCCAGGACGGCATCTACATCACCGAGAGGGCGTGAAGAGAATGGATGAAACACGAAGATTGATCCGCGCCCGTGCCCGGCACAACAAACCTGCCTTCAAGAGGCGAGGACTCCACCGCAAAGCGAAGCTCGAAGATGTCTGGCGGCGGCCGCGCGGTCTGCACAGCAAGCAGAGACGACAGTTCAAGGCAAAGGGAGCGCTTCCCCGGCCGGGGTACGGGAGCCCTGCCGCAGTTCGCGGCATGCACCCGAGCGGCTACGAGGAAGTCCGGATCTTTACGCCGGCAGAACTTGCCGGGTTGAACCCGGAGAGCCAGGCCGTCCGGATCGCCGGAGCGGTAGGCAACAGAAAGCGCGCAGAGATCCAGACCCGCGCCCTGGAACTGGGGCTCAAGGTACTGAACGCAAAAGATCTCGTCCGTGCGGTCGAAGCGCCGGTTGAAGAGGAGGTGGATGAGGATGAGTGATCTTGCCAACCAGAAGCGGATGGCGGCCGCCATCCTCAAGTGCGGGGTCAACCGTGTCTGGTTCGATCCCGAGCGCCAGACCGATATCGAGGATGCCATCTCCCGAAGCGACCTGCGGACCCTCATCGAGGAGGGTGCAATCAGGGCTCACGCCGTGAAGGGGAACAGCCGCGGCAGGGCGCGTGCACGAATGGCACAGCGTTCCTACGGCCACCGGAAGGGCCCGGGTCGGAGGAAGGGTGCCGCCGGTGCCCGTGCATCGAGCAAGCGCACGTGGATCGGTAAGATCCGGGCACAGCGCCGGGCTCTGCGCGATATGCGCGGCGAAGGCAGGATCGAGCGGAGTCTCTACCGCGTGATGTACCGGCGGGCTTCCGGAGGCCAGTTCCGGAGCGTGGCGCATCTTGAGGCTCAGGTTGAGATAGCGGCAGGGAGGATGAGATAATGGCAACAGGCCCACGATACTTCGTGCCCTTCCGAAGGAGACACGAAGGTAAGACCGATTACTACAGGCGGATGTCGCTCCTCTCGTCAGGCAGCCCGAGGATGGTCGTCCGGAAGACGAACCGGCAGATCATCGTGCAGCTGGTCGTCCCCGGGAGTGAGGGAGATCGCACCCTGGTGGCTGCGTACTCGGCCGAGCTTGCCGGTTACGGCTACGAGGGATCGACCGCGAGCACTCCGGCCGCCTACCTGACCGGGATGCTGTTTGCGGTCAAGGCGTTGAATGCAGGGTATGAGGAGGGTATCCTCGATATCGGGCTTGCCCGGGCAAAATCCGGGGCGCGTGTCTTTGCCGCCCTCAAAGGAGCGGTGGACGGCGGCCTCGATATCCCCTACGGCGAATCGATCCTCCCCGATGAAGAACGGCTCAAAGGTGCCCACATCGCGGAGTATGCTCCCGAACAGGCGGGCAACCTGGTAGCGAATGTAGAGGCTGTGGCTCTGGCCATCAAGAAGGAGCTGGTGTGACAATGGCATACGCACAGGAAGAATGGATTCCGCTCACCGGTCTCGGGCGCATGGTCGCCGCAGGCGAGATCACCAGTATCGATGAGGTGCTCGCGAGCGGTAGACCGATCAAGGAGCCCCAGATCGTCGATCTCCTCCTGCCCGACCTGGAGGACGAGGTGCTGGACATCAACATGGTCCAGCGGATGACGGACTCGGGTCGCCGCGTAAAGTTCCGCACCGTCGTGGTGGTCGGCAACCGGAACGGCTACGTCGGGTTCGGCCAGGGCAAGGATGCCCAGGTCGGCAACGCGATCCAGAAGGCAATAACGGATGCAAAGGTGAACCTCATCAAGGTCTACCGGGGATGCGGGAGCTGGGAGTGCGGGTGCGATACCACCCACTCGATCCCCATCGAGGTGACCGGCAAGGCAGGCAGCGTCCGGGTGACGCTGAAACCCGCCCCGCAGGGGATCGGTCTCGTGACCGGGGATATACCCAAGAAGGTCCTGACCCTTGCAGGCATCAAGGATGTCTGGGCATTCAACCGGGGGCAGACCCGGACGACCATCAACTACGCCAAAGCGACGTTCGAGGCGCTCCGGCAGACGAACATCGTCAGGATCGGGGGGACGGAGTAAATGTACGCGGTAGTGCAGGTGCGCGGCGTGGTCAATACCAACCGCGAGATCAAGGACACCTTGAAGATGCTCCGTCTGCACCACGTCAACCACTGCGTCCTCGTGCCCGATACGCCCGCGTACCTCGGCATGATCCGCAAGGTGAAAGACTTCGTGGCGTACGGCGAGGTGGATGCAGGGACCCTGGCCACCCTTCTCCGCACCCGGGGCAGGTTGACCGGCGACGAGAAACTGACCGACGAGTACGTCCGTGCGCATACGCCGTATACCGGTATCGATGAGTTTGCGGCGGCACTCTGCAGCGGTGAGACCGCCATCTGCGATCTCGCCGAGATCAAGCCGGTACTGAGACTGCACCCACCACGAAAGGGCTATAAAACTATCAAGCGAACCTTTCAACAGGGTGGAGCTCTCGGCTACTACGGATCCGAGATCAACGATCTCCTCTATAAGATGAGGTGAGACTGATGCCCGTAAACAAGAGAACCAAATACAGGGGTTCACGGACCTGTGGCGGCGGCACGCACAAGAACAGGCGCGGTGCCGGCAACAGGGGTGGACGGGGTAGAGCCGGGCAGCGGGATCACCGCTTCTCCCACTTCTACTTGAAGGGCGAGATATCCAACGGCAAGCACGGGTTCATCAGCAAGACGTCCGTGCCGGTATCCGCCCTCGATGTCGGGGAGATCGACCAGATGGTCGAAGCGCTGCTCCGCGAGGGGTTTGCAAGCAAAGAGGGCGACCTCATTGCCCTTGATGCCGCCGGGCTTGGTATCGACAAGGTGCTCGGCGGCGGAAGAGTCACCCACAGGATGAGTATATCCGCCCGGGCGTTCTCGGAACGTGCCCGGGCTAAAATCGAGGAGATGGGCGGTCAAGTAACGACCGTCTGATCTTCTTTTCAGGTGAGACCATGGGAGATCTGCTGGATAGATTTGAACCCTTCCTTGCAGCGATGCCTGCAGTCCGAAGTCCCGAGGGGCACGTCCACTTCAAGAATAAGCTGGTGTGGACGCTTGCAATCCTGCTCCTCTACTTCACATTGACCAACATCAGTATCTTTGGACTCTCTCCGCAGTCACAGGATATCTTCGGAATATACCGTGCCCTGCTTGCCGGTGCAAGCGGTTCGCTCCTGCATCTCGGTATCGGGCCGATCGTCACCGCGTCGATCGTGCTGCAGCTGCTCAAGGGCGCCGGAATCCTGCAGATCGATACAAGCGATGCCCGCGGCCAGGTCATGTACATGGGCCTGCAGAAGATGCTCATCTTCGTGATGATCATCGTCGAGGCGCTTCCCATGGTCCTGAGCGGTATGATGATGCCCGACCCGTCGGTAGCAACGCAGTTCTTCGGCGGGAATATGTTCGCGGTCTCGCTTTTGATCTTCCTCCAGCTCTGCATCGGCGGCCTTCTCGTGGTGCTGATGGACGAGGTCGTCACCAAGTGGGGTGTCGGGTCGGGCGTGGGGCTCTTCATCGTTGCGGGGGTCTCGCAGGGTCTCGTGAACGGGTTCCTGAACTGGCAGACGGGCACCGACCCCTTCCCGATCGGGTTCTTCCCGCGTCTGTTCGCCATCGGAACGTCGGGGGCGAACTTCCTCGAATACTTCGGCACGGATGTGCTCGCCCTCGTCACGACGATCATCATCTTCCTGGTCATCGTCTACGTGGAGTCGACCCGCATCGAGATCCCGCTTGCACATACCGCCGTCCGGGGCGCCCGCGCGCGGTTCCCGGTGAAACTCATCTATGCGAGCGTCCTCCCCATGATCCTGGTCCGGGTGCTGCAGGCAAACATCCAGATGATCGGTATGTTCCTCTCGAACGCCGGTATGACGATCCTCGGCGAGTTCCAGGGGCAGCATCCGGTAAACGGCCTGATGTGGTATATCGCTCCCATCAACCAGCCACAGGACTGGATGTGGTGGCTTGCCGACCTCGGGCACGCCCCCTGGGAGATCCTCCTCCGGATGGGTATCGATATCGCCGTCATGGTGCTCGGGGGTGCGATCTTCGCGCTCTTCTGGGTCAAGACCGCGGGTCTCGACTCAAAGGACGTGGCCCGGCAGATCCAGAGGAGCGGGATGCATATCCCCGGTTATCGCCGGAACGAGCAGGTGCTTGTGAGGTATCTCGACCGCTACATACCGAGGATCACCATCATCGGCGGTGCGTTCATCGGGGTTCTCTCGGTCGTCGCAAACCTCTTCGGTGTGGTCGGCGCGGTCGGCGGAACGGGTCTGCTGCTTGCGGTGAGCATCACCTACCGGCTCTACGAGGAGGTCGCGAGCCAGCAGATCATGGAGATGTACCCGTTCATGCGGGGATTCTTCGGGAAGGAGTGAGTCCGCCCGGACTCACCTTTCTTTGAAATATTGCCGTTACATCCTTTTTTTTGTCCCGGGCGAATCCGGCCGCCGGTCCGGGTCGGGTTGATTCCGAAAGGCATTACTTCCGTGAGCGCGGATTTATCCTGCAGGGAAGATAACATAAGTGGAGTGATAGAGTTGGGGAAGAAAGTCGTCGTAACGGGGGTCCCCGGTGTCGGGAAGACCACCGTCATCAACGGTGCGATGGAGCGCCTGGCGGCCGAAGGTATCGCCTACGAGGCCGTCAACTTCGGTTCGTTCATGTTCGACGTGGCGAGGAAAGAGAACCTCGCCGCAGATCGTGACGAGATGCGTAAACTCGGAAAAGATGTCCAGAAGCGCCTTCAGCAGGCGGCGGCGTCGGAGATCGCCGCCATGAGCGCCGATGCGAACATCATCGTCGATACCCACAGCAGCGTCAAGACCCCGGCGGGGTTCCTCGCGGGACTGCCCGAGTGGGTGCTCAAAGAGCTGATGCCGGATATCGTCGTGCTGGTGGAGACCGATCCGGACCAGATCCTGATGCGCCGTCTCGGCGACGCTTCGAGGACCCGGGATATGGAGGGAGCGAGAGCGATCGCCGAGCACCAGGAGTTCAACCGCGCGGTCAGTGCGGCGTATGCGATGTATACCGGTTGCACCGTCAAGGTCGTCCGAAACGAGAACTACCTCCTCGAGCGGGGCATCGACGACCTGGCAGACGTGCTGAGGTAACCTGACATGGTGGACCTGAAGAAGCACGGCCCGACGATCGCTCTCCTCTTCACCATGCTCGTGATGCTCTCCTACGGCATCGAGGGGGTGCGGGTGACGGTCGGCACGATGATGAACGTACTGCTCGGGCCGTTCATCGACGTCCTCGGCGTGCCGTTCTTCGTCATGATCATGATCCTCTCGAGCATAACGGGCCTCTACTCGTCGCTCGTCCAGAAGTACACCATCGATTACGAGAAGATGCAGGAGACGCAGGCGAAGATGCGGGTCTTCCAGAAGGAGTTCCGCGAGGCCCAGCTCTCCGGGGACGAGAAGAGGGTCAAGAAACTCCAGGGGAAGCAGGAGCGGATGATGCAGGACCAGCTCGATATGTCCAGGCAGCAGTTTACTCCGATGGCGATCATCCTCATACTCTCGGTGCCTATATTCTTCTGGCTCCTCCTGCGGCTCCCGGCTGTCGGCACGCCGATCGACATAGCGAGCGGTATCGTGATGCCCTTCATCGGGACCGTCACGCTCTCGAGTATCGCGTTCTGGATCGTGCCGGCCTGGATCCTCTGGTACATGCTCTGCTCGTTGACGATCAGCCAGGTGATCCGGAAAGCGCTCAACATCGGGGGACTCTGATGCGGATCACCATCAGCGGCCCTCCCGGGAGCGGCACCACGTCGCTTGCCCGCTACCTCGCCGGGAAGTACGACCTTGCCTTCATATCGGCAGGGGAGGTCTTCCGGCAGCTTGCCCGGGAGCACGATATGGAACTTGCCGAGTTTGGCCGGTTTGCGGAGAACGACCCCGCGGTCGACCGGATGATCGACGCCCGGCAGAAAGAGATCGGCGAAGGATCCGAGAAGATCATCGTCGAGGGCAGGCTCTCGGGCCGGATGATCGAGAACGCAGACCTCCGTATCTGGCTTTCTGCGTCGATATCCTGCCGGGCAAAGAGGATTGCGGGGCGTGACGGTATGGATGAGGAGGAGGCCAGGGTCTACACCGAGAACCGGCAACGCTCGGAAGCCACCCGCTACCGGAGTTACTACGGCATCGATATCGGCGACCTCTCGCCGTACGATATCGTCCTCTCATCCGAGACCTTTGGCGTGGACGCTCTTGCCGCGATCGTGGATACGGCGATTGCGTGCCTTACGCGGCAGAAAGGCTCTCTCTAGCGTTTTTCCGCCCTCTTTGCCTTTATCTTTTTGATACGCCGGAGCCGCGTCCACTCCTGCCGCTCCATCTCGTCGCGCTGGTACTCGATGAACCGGCGTTTCTCCATGAGCTCCGGGATGACTTTGAACTCCAGGGCGTTCACCCTCCGGCGGGTCCGCTCGATCTCGTCGAGGAGCTGCCTGACGCCTCCTTCGAGTTCGGCGCTTGCTATGATCGCTTCGATGAGGTTCTCGTAGGCATCGGCGGCGTCGTCGATGACCGATGATGTCCCGAGGACGCCGTATCCCCGTTCGTCAAGCGTCTTCTTCACCGCTACCGGTTCCAGGTCCGGGAGCCGTACGCCAAAGACGTTCTTGTGCCCGACCGCGTAGGTCGGTACGGCCTCCACCGAGAGCGCGGCAAGGAGCACTCCCGTCGCTCCCTCCATCATGGCGGCGACGGCTGCCATCTCCCGGGCCCCGGTATACAGGTCTTCGAGTTCCCGGCGCTGTTCTGCGGCCCGGTCGGTGAGCCTGATCAGCTCCAGCATCATACCGTCGAGTTTCATCGAGAGCAGTTCATGTACCCGCTCCGCGAGCGCCATCCGCCGCCTGACGATCAGGAGGCCGGCCCGGGTAGGTTTGATGTCGTCGATGGGCATGATCCTTCCTCACAGCACGATATACTGCCATATCCGGTCGGCCGGCAGGCCAAACGCCTTCCCCCGCGCGATCGCCCGCAGGTTCGCGACCTCGTATCTCTTCCGTTCAAGGTAGGCGAGCACCGGCAGGACCGAGAACGGGTAGCGCCGGGAGAGGGCATCCATCTGCTGGAGCCTGATACGGGTGATCGCCATCTCGATCTCGTGAACGGGCCGCAGGTGCTGGTGCCATCGCCGCCAGACCAGTTCTGCGGCGTCCGTGCTCGAGAAGTTCGGGTCCTGCCGGAGTTCGCGCACCGCCCGGGCCAGAACCGGGACGATAGTTGTCTGCAGAAAAATGCTGGTGAACTCTGCCTCTGTCCCGGCGCCGTAGAGCCGGCGGAGGAGATCGATGGACATGTTGCCGCCCGGGATCATGGTCTGGTCGACGAGGGTGATGTCGCACGCTTCCCTTGCACAGTGGAGCCGGAGGAGGTTCTTCATGTTGGTGATGTCTATCTCGAACCGGAGGTAGGGGATCAACTCCTGGCAACCGCTGCACCCTGATCTGGCAAGACCGAGCAGCCCGGCGTAGTAGCGCTGGTAGAGTTCGTCCTCGATCCGGGCAAAGGCACCTTCCTCCCCGCAGACCCGGTAGTGCTCTGCAAGGATCGGGTAGAGTCGCCAGCCCTGAAGGGCATCGAGCGCCTCGCCGCAGGTCGTGAAGGAGAGGAGGTGGTCGAGGAGCGCGCGATCGAGTTCGCCTGCCGGTATGAGGAGGTCGCGGATCTGCTGCCTGGGTATGTGGTGAACCGTGCCCCGCAGGATTGCCATGACGTTTGCGATGTCCCACCGGGCGAGGTATTCTCCCGTCAGGGTGTGGAGACTCCCGGGAGCGATCGCCATGGCACCCCGGAACGATCGCGCCAGGTTGCGATTAACCGCCTCTTCGATGAGCCGGGCGCCGGAAAAGTCGCCGGCGAGATCCATGATCTCCTGGTACTCCTCCTGCCGGCCGAGGTGGGTGATGATCTCCGGTATGCCCATCTGCATGATCCGGCGATACGCATCGCGGGGGAGGAGCTTTGTCCTGCGGACGCGGAACCGGGTGCAGGCGTAGATATACGACGGAGAGATCATGCCGCGCAGGGCCATGTACCACTATTATCGTCCCACGTATAAATGCGCACCCGGCCGATCGGGGGCGGGGGGTCCGGCAGGGGCACGTCCGCGCCCTGCCGGCGAATCGGAGGGCGGCATCTGCCGGGTGGCTCCCGGGTCTTGAAGAGCAGCGGCGATAGCCCGGCCCGGATACCCGCGGCCGGGCGCCGGCTCTCTCAAACGGATGGGATGGAGAGGATGCCGATACCCGCGGCCGGGTAAGGTTCATCTCCTGTGCCGACGATTCTGCCCTGATCGCCATGCCGTACTCGATCGTGACGGGAGATCTCTTTGCCGGCCACGACGACCCCGGCCATCCCGAGTCACAGGCACGCCTCGATGCCGCGCTTGCCGGGGTGCCGTCCGGCGCCCGCCGCATAGCCCCGGAGCAGGCGACGATCCGGGATATCGAACGGGTGCACACCGGGCGGCATATCGAGGCCATCCGCACGCTCTGCCGGGCCTGCCCCCCGGGCCGGGCCTGTTACATCGACCCGGACACCTACGTCACCGGCGAATCGTTCGACGCGATCCTCTACGCGGCCGGAGCCGCTCTCCAGGCAGCGGAGCGGGCGCTCGAGGGAGAGCACTCTTTCGCCCTGGTCCGCCCGCCGGGCCACCACGCCACGCCGGACCGGGCGATGGGGTTCTGCATCTTCAACAACGTCGCCGTCGCTGCGGCGAAAGCGCTTCTGTCGGTCGACCGGGTTGCCATCGTCGACTGGGACGTGCACCACGGCAACGGGACAGAGAGGATCTTCTTCGCGTCGGACCGGGTGCTCTACTGTTCTGTCCACCAGGCGGGGCTCTTCCCGGGGACAGGCCGGCCGGACGAGCGGGGTGCCGGCCCGGGTGCCGGGTATACCGTCAATGCACCGCTTGAAGCGGGCTCGACCGGCGCCGACTACGCCCTGGTCTTTCGCGATCTCTTCATACCGGCTATCCGGCGCTTCAAGCCGGACCTCGTGATGGTCTCGGCGGGGCAGGATGCGCTCGCCGGGGACCCGCTCGCCTCGATGCTCCTCGAACCCCGCGACTTCGGGGCTCTTGCCGGGATGCTTGCGGGCGCAACACCCGGTGCTCTCGCCCTCGTGCTCGAGGGAGGTTACGGGCGGTTGCATGCCGGGGCCATCGGGGCGATCATTGCCGCCCTCGATGGAGCGCGTTTCGTCCCGGGCGGCGGTGAGCCGAAGGCAGGCACCCGAAAGCTCGTTATGGCGCATACCGGTGCGGGGCGGGCCGTTCCTATCTGACCTGCACCCACCGGAATCATCCTCCCTCCCGGCGAATGGTGCGCGCCCCTGCTCGCCTCGCTTGCGGCAAGCCTTCTTGCTCTCACCGTCCTCACCATCCGGAGCGGGGAGACCCTTGGTTGCCTGGTTCCGCAGTCTGAAGGAAAGCGGATCCACGAGGCGCAGCTCGCCCGGGCCTACGACCCGGGGAGAGGCATCTCCGGGAAGGTCCGGGGCCTCTTCCCCCTCGTCATCCCCCTGGTCTCGAACTCCCTCGGAAAAGCCACGGTCCTCGGGCTGACCATCGATCTCCGGGGCTACCGCTCCGGCAGGCGGACGCCGATGCGCGACCTCGCCCCCGGCAGGGCTGACGTCGCCGGGATCTGCCGTATGGGGCTTCTCATCGCAGGGTATTTGGCCGTGCCGGTCGTATAACCTGGTATGGGCAACGGCGGACCCCCGGCGGCGTTCGAGTTCTACATCGGCGGAAGCGTCGGGCCATCCCTCTACGTCAGGCTCGTGGATGGCCGGCTCCTCCACGAATGGGCGAGCGCCGGCGGCTACTCGGGGGTGGTGACGGAGACGTCGCCCACACCGGAGGAGTGGGGAAGGTTCCGGGAGACCGTCGATCGGCTCGGTATCCGGGAGTGGGAGCCGGAGTACGTCTCCGCCCACTCCTGCTGCGACGTCACCTACTGGCACCTCCGTCTGGAGACGGGCGGGCTGAAGATCGTTGTCCGGGGTGCGAATGCCTATCCCGGCTCTCCGGGGCCGGAAGTCTCGCGAGAGTTCCGAGAGTTCCGCACGGCGGTGGAGCGGTTGATCGGGCGGAGCACCTGAGGGTTCAGGGGACGATCGACCTCAGGTACTCGATGCTTTTTTCGTACTGGCGAAACGAGGCCGGTTCGACGATCTTCGTCGCGCTCCGGGGGAGAACCCGGAGCACGCGGCGAAAATCGATGCTCCCCTCGCCGCACGCCAGGTGATCATCCCGGTTGCCGCAGTTATCGTGCAGGTGGACATGGATTGCCCCGCCCTCCTCGAGGAACGGTCCCAGGTTGCCGTTGACGTGGGCGTGGCCCACGTCGAGGGCGAACCCGAGACCGCCGTCGGCAAGGCGAGCGAGGAACCCGGGCTCGCGGAAGAAGCATATGTCCCACGCTCCCATGTTCTCGAGAGCCAACCGGACGTTTACGTCCTGCTGGATGGTAGCGAGGTCGCTGAGCGATCGATTGAGGGCCCGCTCGGCGACGCCCCGCATCTCCTCCCCCCAGGTATGCCCCGGGTGGATGACCAGTCGTCCGGCACCGATACGGTCGCAGAGGTCTGCGAGATCGCTGACGACTCTCACGGATGCCCTCCGCAGGTGCTCGTTCTCGGAGGCGATGTTGATGTCGGCGACCGGGGCGTGGACCGTATACCGGAGGTCGAACGAACTGCAGGTCTCTTCTTCTCCAAAAAGGTCGTGGGGACCGTCGGAGAGGATCTCGGCAAGCCCGGTGTACCGGGAGACGAGGGAGAGCGCCTCCTCAAGCGTCCGGTCCATCAGGCAGCAGGTGGAGCACCCGATAGAATTCGTTGGAGGCACTGTATTCTACTACCTCCTCTCCCTTCGCCGCCACGCCAGCGCGGCAACGGCGCACGCACTCACGATGACCGGCGTTGCCGGGGGGAGCGCGGTATCCTGCTGCGAGGTTGTTTGCTCCTGAGCGGGAGCGGCGGACGGTCGAGACGGTTCGGTGGCGGTATCCGGCGGGAGGGTTTCTGGCTGCAC
>ERZ795049.1729-NODE-1729-length-27683-cov-17.307659_pt1 | contig 27683 bp, 27 predicted proteins | sample MGYA00375133_ERZ795049 | MGnify/ENA primary metagenome ERZ795049 (study PRJEB30178, sample SAMN05720147) | activated sludge metagenome | isolation source: anaerobic digester from wastewater treatment plant | place: Japan | collected 2015-04-20 ... | reverse complement strand
TTCTTGATTCGCAAAACGCGGTGATTGTTAATCAGGTAAGAGTGATTGGAAAAACCGGCCTTCAAGGGGTCAATCTTGGCTGCTTTTTCACCGGCTATAGCATGATAGACGTTTCGAATTTCCGAGACAGAAGGCATTTATTTGACCTCTAAGCGAGTGGCGGCTTTATAAAGTGCTTCGGTGGCCGGGCGGATAAACGAAATATAAATCGTCTCGTATTTTTTGACATGAGCTTCGCCCTTGCTCTCGCCACGCGAGATGTCTTTTTTGCTGGCGTACATGACTTCGCCGCGGTCAAGCGATGAACATAGGAGGGCGATTTCGGCGGCCACGATCAAATCTTCATCGGTCGGGTTGCTCTTTTTGATGACGACATGAGCGCCGGGCTGGTTGAGGAGGTGAAACCAGATATGCTGGCGGGCAGCATAGGCAAAAGACAGGTAATCATTTTGGTCGGCGGTTTTGCCAAAATAAAAAGTTGTCCCGTTATTTTCAAGATGATAAGGGGCGTATTTTTTGGTGACGGGAAGGCGGATTTTATCGCGTGGTGAGATGAGGGCGTTCTGAGCTACAAACCGCTCAATTTCTTCTTCGGTTGACGAAGAGAGAAAATCCTTGATGAAGAGGCTCTCATTTAACTCTTTCTCAGCTTTTTCGATAAGCTTATCGCTTATAGCGATAGTGTTCTTGGCTTTTTTGTATAGCTTATAAAAGTGCTGGGCGTTTTCGGCGAGGGTTATAAGGCCGTCGAGGCGAATGATAATGCCATTGGCTTCAATCTTGTCGGTCCGCCATTTTTTATCGGCGGGATGCGCTAAGACAGCATCGCCGTATTCTTTGTTGATAAGTTGCTCTTCTGCTCTTTGCACATCGGCCTTAATGTTATCGATTTTCCGCGAGGCGGTCCTGATGCGCGTATTGATAAACTTATAAATTTTGACAAACTTTTCCTGATTGCGCGTCATCGCGGATTGATTGAGGCGGCTCAGTTCGAAGTTTAGAAATTTGGTGTGATCAAAGGGTTCTGCTGAACCATTCTTGCTCTTGGCGCCGTTGAGCGGTTTTTCATACTTAAAACCGCGGGCCACAATGCGGGGCGAGTCAATCGTGTTCTTGCGGAAGGCATTGAGAATTTTTTCATCTTCATCGACGAAGATTAAATTGGGTCGGGTGGCGATGAGTTCAACATAGAGATTGCGGGTGAATGTTTTGTATGCGCTGTTGGTTATCTCGAGTTCGATGCGGACGACGCGGTCGTTATTTTGCTGTTCGACTTTCTTGATCAGAGCATTATTCAGTTCTTTTTTTAGAAAAAGATATAGTGGATTTACGAGAGTTGGCGGCGTATTCGATAGTTCGCCAAGAAAAATCGAGGGGTTGGTGTTATCAAGATTGATGACGAGGTATCGTTTGCGGCCCGATGAGATTTGCAGGTAAAAAATCCGACTCGAATAAAAGATGACCTTGCGAATGCGTTTGCCGGTCGCTTCTTTAGCGATGATGTCGACAACTTGCGAAAAATCCTGAAGGCTGATTCTCATGCCATAATTATACCATAATTAGAATTGATTTAAGTTATATCTTCACATATAATTAATTTACTTATATGGAAACGGCAACCCCAAAAGAAGGTCTTCTTATTATTATTTCCGGCCCGAGCGGTGTCGGCAAAGGCACGATTCGCCGCAACGTCATGGGCGATGACAGTTTAAATTTGGTTTACAGCGTCTCGATGACGACGAGAAGCAGACGCGAAACAGAAGTTGACGGCGTCGATTATTTTTTCGTCTCGCGCGAAGAGTTCGATCGCAATATCAAAGCCGGCAATTTTCTTGAATGGGCGGAGTTTGTCGGAAATCGCTACGGAACGCCTAAGCATTATGTCGATGAGCTGCGCGCTCAAGGCAAAAATGTCGTCCTCGAAATTGAAGTCGAAGGAACAAAACAAGTCTTAAGCCGCTGCAAAGGCAGCAATGTCGTCTCGATTTTTGTCATTCCGCCGAGCTATGAAGATCTCGAAAAAAGAATTCGCCATCGCTCGACCGAACCGGAAGACGTCATTCAGAAGCGACTGCAAAAAGCCCGCAAGGAAATGCATCTTAAATATCATTACGAATATGTTGTTTTAAATGATCGTCCGGATCGCGCCGGAAAGGAAATACGAGAGATTATCAGAAATAAAATCAATGCCAAAATCATCAAATAATAAAGGGCCGACATGCGTATTTTAGAAGTACTTACCGAACATCGAGTAAATGCGCTTAACCGCCCTTTTTCTTATGTTTATTTCGGTCGCAAGGAGGTCCGCGTCGGCTTTCGGGTCTTAATCAATTTTAACAGGCGGGAACTGGTCGGATATGTGATAAAAGTCGAAGAAAGCGATTTATCGCTTGCGGATTACGAAACCGAAAAAGGTTTCACTCTTTCTGAGATTATCGATGTCATCGACGACAGCGAGCTTCTCAATGATGAACTGATGAACTTGGTCGAGCGCATCTGCGATCACTATCTGGTGACGAAAATAAGCGTTTTGCAGACGATGCTCCCCAAGTCGCTCAAGCCCCGTCTCTCCGCGCTCAGCGGGCCAAAAGCCTACTATGAAAAATACCTCGTCGCCATCGATGATAACGAGGCGGGTTTAACCGCTCGTCAGATCGATCTTTTGCGATTGGTTAAAAAGAATGGAAAAGTTTTGAAAAGAGATGCCGGTTCGCCGAGCATCGTCAATAAGCTAATCGCGACAAAACACTTGAAAATAATCGAAATCGAACGTTCGCGATTGGAGATTCCGGAGTATCAAAAAGAGACGGTAAAAATCCTCAACGATGAGCAGAAATCCGCCGTTAAAAGCATTTTAGAGACCGACAAAACCGTCAGTTTATTACAAGGGGTGACCGGCAGCGGCAAAACCGAAGTATACCTCGCCCTTTCAGAAGCGATTATCGCTTCGGGAAAAAATGTCTTGATGCTCGTTCCCGAAATCGCGCTAACCCCGATTATGGTCGAGTATTTCCAGCGCCGCTTTAAAGGCGATGTCGCCATTTTGCACAGCGAGTTAACCGAGGCCGAAAAATATGATGAATACCGGCGCATCGCCAAAGGCGAAACCCGTGTGGTCGTCGGCGCGAGAAGCGCGATTTTCGCCCCGTTAGAAAATATCGGCCTCTTTATTTTAGATGAGGAGCATGTCGAGTCATATAAACAGGACACCACCCCTTTTTATCACGCTCGTGAAATTGCCATAATGCGCGCCGAATATCACCACGCCAAAGTCGTCTTGGGGAGCGCCACCCCCTCCCTTGAAAGTAAAGCGCGGGCATTAAAAGGCGTCTACCATTACGCCGAACTTCCTCATCGCATCAACGATCAAGTATTGCCTAAAGTAACGATTATCGATCTGTCTAATCCGCGCAGTCTGACGCGCCAATCGGTGCTCTTTTCGGAGCTCCTCATTCAAAAAATCAACGATCGCCTCGATAAAAAAGAGCAGATTGTTCTATTAATTAATCGGCGTGGTTTCAGCGGTTATGTGACCTGCCGCTCTTGCGGTCATATCTTCAAGTGTCCGGACTGTGGCATCACGCTGACATATCACCGCGAAGATGAAATGTTAAAGTGCCATCATTGCAGCCATGTCGAGTTCGCCCCCACGTCTTGTCCTGAATGCGGCGGTACTTATTTTTCGAAAAGCGGCTTTGGAACGGAGCGAATCACAAGCGAAATTGCCAAACTGTTTCCGCGTGCCAAAACCTTGCGCCTGGATAGCGACATCGGTCGCGTCCGCAATACGATTGCCAAGACGATCGAAGCTTTTCGCAATAAAGAAGCTGATATTTTAGTCGGCACGCAGATGATTGCCAAGGGCCACGATTTTCCGGATGTGACATTAGTCGGAATCGTCTTGGCCGACATCGGCTTATCGCTCCCCTCATTTCGCAGCAGCGAACGCGCCTTCGAATTAATCACTCAAGCCGTCGGACGAAGTGGGAGAGCCGCAAAAGTCGGCGAGGCGATCATTCAGACTTATAATCCTACCCACTATGCGATTCGCCTGGCGGCCGCTCAGGATTATGAAACCTTCTTTAAAAAAGAAATGTTGGCTCGCAGAGCCCAGCAATATCCCCCTTATACTTTTTTGACCAGCGTCCAGATTTCTTCAAAAAACGAAGCCCTGGCCATCGATACCATTCACGCGATTGCCGAGGATGTTCAAAAAAGCAATTATCCCGATGTCACGATTCTCGGTCCCGTCTCGCCGTTTATTCACTTTGAAAAGGAAGTGCATCACCGCGTCTTGCTTCTGAAGTATAAGTCTGATGTTGAGATAAAAAACCACCTTCGCAAATTGCTCGTCGCCTTGCAAAGCAAAGGACAGATCAACGTCGCGATTAATGTCGACCCTTATAACTTTTAATAAAAAGTTTATGCGAGTGCTATAATAATGACGTTCACAACAATAAGGAAGCCACTATGATCACCATCTCCATCCTCGGCCTCGACCAATATTTGGTCGGCACATATTCTGAAGAAAACACCAAAAAGCTCGCTGATCTCTATGAGGTCAAACCGAGTGAGATAAGTTTCTATTCACCCAACGCCTTTTATTTTCACGAGGGCTTTGACCAGACTTCGTGGAATGCCCTCGTCCGCATTCACGCTCCGCAGGAATGCGAAGTCCTCGAAGACAAGGTGACCGCCTATTTTTTTAAGACACTTAAAAACATCGCCATCCACATCAGCGTCGAATACTTTTATTATGATAAAAAACATCGTCACACCTATATTAATTTCGACTATCCGCGCTTTATCACCGAGCAAAATGCGGTGGTGGTCGACGAGCCTTTGGAAGATGAGGAAGAAGACATTTACGACGGCAATATCTTTGCCGAACTCGATGACAGAAACAAATAAATCAGTTCACTTTTAACGACATTTTGTCGTTTTTTATAGTAGTAACCGCCATTTTCTATTACTATACTATGTATTAGGGAACGAAATATGAAAGCATTGGAAATCGTCAAGAATGTTCTGAATCAAATCCTCTATCAGGATGTCGAATTTCAGCATGCCTTGCGACAGGCGTTTAAAGATCACCCCGAAGATAAAGAGCATTCCAGCCTCGTCTCCGCCATCGTCGGCTGCGAGCTTCGTCATCACTACCTCTTTCAGCGCATCGTAAGCGACCTCGGAACCGACTACACCGATGAGCAGAAATGCCTCCTTTATGCCTCTTTGGCCAACAATCTTTTTTTAAAGCGCATCGAACATGATGAGATGATTGATTATGTTCGCCAGGCGTTTAATGAAGAGCAGATGATCATCATCGAAAAGCTATTGGCTTTTCAGGAATCGCCGCGCGAACTGATTCCCGAATCGATTCCCGTTGAATCATACGAATACTTGTCGCTTCGCTTTAACACTCCCGAATGGCTCGTTAAAATGTGGCAGAAGCACTTCGGTCGCGGCGTGACGTATAAACTGCTGAAAAAGAACAACAAACCGCAGTTGCAAAGCTGCCGGGTCAACACGCTGGCCACCTCAACTAAAGAAGTCCTTGACGATAATCCCGAATTTCGCGAAGCCCCGCTTGTCGACATGGTTATTTACCAAGGTAAAGCCCCCATTCGCAAGAATACTTTCTTTCAGAGTTTTGATGTCTTTCTATTAAAGATGGGCCACAAGGAACTGATGGACAAAGTCTGCCTGAACAATGTCACCGAAGCCTTTTTGTATTCGGCGGAAGACAATTCCGTAATTCGTGAATTCTTCCTCAAATATCAAAAGACCATCGGTTTAAATCTCGGCGTTCCTAATGTCGATGAACGCCTCGATATTTCGAAGATTATTCGCTATAACCAACTGACGAACGTGAACTTTTTCGGCGCTGAGCCGACGGCGATGAAAGCCGCCATCTCAAGACCCCAGGATCTCGTCATCGTCCACCCTCGCAGTTCCGATTTTGATTTAATTCGGGCCTACCCCGATTACCTGTTGCATTTTAAACGCGAAAGCATCGACGAATTAGTCGCCAAGCAAAAAGAAACGCTGGAAAACTGCGCGACTTTTGTCGGCGATGACGGAATTCTCGTTTATCTGGTGTCGACCATCAATCGCAAAGAAGGTCACTCGCTGATTATGGATTTCCTTGACCGGCACCGTGATTTTGCGCTTTTAGAAGAAAAGCAGAGATTTCCTTTTGACCCCCTCGACACCGCGCTTTTTTATGCGATCATGAAACGAAAAGTCGAGGCTCTGCCGAGTGAATAATATTTACGGCATCAGCCATGAAAAACTTGTTCAAGCTATGCTTGCCAAAGGCCAGAAATCATATCGGGCCACGCAGCTTTTTTCATGGATTTATGAAAAGAAAGCCCAATCCTTTGATGAGATGAGCGATGTCTCGTTATCGTTTCGTGAAGTCTTAAAGGGCGAGTACTACTTTGAAGTTCCGAAAATCTATAAAACCCAAAAGTCGGAAGACGGCACGATTAAGCTGCTTTTAGAATTAGGCGACGGCCACAAAATTGAGACCGCGCTCCTTCGCTATAATTACGGAAACGCTCTGTGCGTCTCCAGTCAAGTCGGATGCAATATGGGTTGCTCGTTTTGTGCCTCCGGACTATTGAAGAAGCGGCGCAATCTCGAAGTCGATGAGATGGTCGGACAGATATTGATCATGAACGCCCTCTTGAACGAAGAAGGAAAAGGCGAAGTCGTGACCCACATTGTCGTGATGGGGACGGGCGAGCCGTTTGACAATTTTGAAAATGTCATGGATTTTGTAAGAATCGCCAATCATCCGAAAGCCTTCGCCATCGGCGCGCGACGCATCACCGTCTCGACTTGTGGCATCGTTCCGCGCATCTACGAGTACGCCGATGTCGGCATGCAGGTCAACCTCGCTATTTCCCTCCACGCATCCAATGATGCATTGCGCAGTAAATTGATGCGAGTTAATCAAGCTTATCCTTTGGATAAACTTATCGAAGCGGTCAAGTATTATGTCTTTAAAACGGGCCGGCGCGTAACTTTTGAATACATTTTATTGTCCGGCGTGAATGACGCCGTGGCCTATGCCGATGAATTGTCGGATTTAATTCGCGGCATCGAAGCTTATGTCAACCTCATCCCCTATAACGCCATCGATGAAAAAGGTTTCCGCCGCAGCGACGATATCGCCGTCAAGGCTTTTCAAAATCAGCTGAGCAAACGCGGCATCACCTCGACGGTGCGCAAGGAGTTTGGAGCGGATATCGACGCCGCTTGCGGACAGCTCCGGGCCAAGGAGAAATGATGAGATTCAAAGGTAATTTCGCCTATCGCATCGATATCGGCCGCGTCCGCGTCACCAACGAGGATCAGGCGAGTGTTTTAATCAATGCCGACGGCGATGTTTTAATGGTCGTCTGCGATGGGATGGGCGGTCACAACAAGGGCGACTATGCCTCGCGCACCGCGGTCAGCGTCCTCGCCGAGGCGTTTAAAAACAAACCAAAATTCATTCATCCGTTTTTCGCCAGAAGATGGCTTTCCAGTCAGATTCATCGGGCCAACAACGAGATTTACGATGCCGCCTTTTCAAATGATGCCTATAAAGATATGGGCACGACTTTAGTTGCGGCCTTAATTCTCGAAGATCATATCATCATTGCCAATATCGGCGATTCGCGCGCCTATTCGGTTCGCCATGAAGGCATGAAGCGGCTGACCAGCGACCAGACTTATGTCGATTACCTGTATCGCACCGGAAAAATCAGCAAAGACGAAATCGCCACCCACCCCAAACGCCATGTGCTCATGAACGCATTAGGAATATACCCGTCTCTGACGCTGGATATCACATCCGCGCCCTACATTGGCTTTTCCATTCTGCTTTGCAGCGACGGCCTTTATAACAACATCAGCGAAAAAGAGATGCACGCGATTTTAACGACCGAAGAACGGCCTGAACAAAAGGTTGAAACACTGATTAAAGTCGCAAACAATAATGGCGGCTCCGACAACATCGCCATCGCTTACTGGGAGGTCATCAAGAATGATCAAAATCGGTGATAAAATCGATGATCGATATCGCATCACAAGCCGCCTCGGTACCGGCGGCATGTCCGAAGTCTACGAGGCGACTGACGTCATTTCAAAGCGCGTCGTCGCCATCAAAATCATGAAAGAAGAGCTGATGAATGACTATGAGAACATTCGCCGCTTTAAACATGAGGTGGCCGCCGTGGCCAGCTTGCAGCACCCCAATATCATCAAAGTTTATAATAACGGCGAAGTAAACGGCCGTCCCTATATGGCCAACGAATACGTCAAAGGGCAGACCCTTCATGAGAAGTTGCTGTTTTTGACAAAGATGCAGCCCTATGAAGCCTGTGAGATCATGCTGCAGATATTAAGCGCGGCCATCTACATTCACAATCACGGTGTTATTCACCGCGACATCAAACCGCATAATGTCTATTACATGGCGGACGGAACGATTAAGCTCGGCGATTTTGGCATCGCCACGAATGAAGAGATGAGCAACGCCAATCCCGATGAGCACATTCTGGGGAGTGTCCACTATCTCGCTCCGGAGCTGTGCCAGGGCAAAAAACCTACCCCTCTAAGCGATATCTATGCTCTGGGCATCACCTTTTTTGAGCTCGTTACCGGCCATGTTCCGTTTGACGAAGCTTTGCCCGTCGACATCGCCGTCGCCCACATTAAACGACCGTTTCCGATGCCGTCCAAGGTTGATCCCTCGATTTCCCGCGAGGTCGAGAAAATCATCATCAAAGCCTGCCGCAAAAACCCGATCGACCGCTATCAGAGCGCCCAGGCGATGGCGGATGACATTGAAAATGTCATGAAAAACCGCAACAACTTCAAAGAGAAAAAGAGTTTTCTCTCGCGTATCTTTGGATTTAAATGAAGCAGGGAATCATCATCTCCGCCTATGGCGGTAAATTTGTCGCCAGCGCCGATGACGAGTCATATGACTTATCGCCGCGCGGTGCCGTTCGCTATAAAAGCGGCGAAGTGCTGCCGGGCGACCGCGTCCTTTTTGATGAAGGCACATCGACGATTGAAAAGATCCTCGCCCGCGAAAATAAACTCCCGCGTCCTCGCGTCAGCAATATCTCGCAAATCATGGTTATGGCTTCGGCGGTGGAGCCGGAGTTTTCCCCGCTTCTTATTTATAAGACATTAGCGTACGCTCTGATGTATGATATCAAACCTTTTGTCGTCATCAGCAAAATCGACCGATTGGACAATCTCTTGGAGATGAGCCGCTTTCAGCACCAGTTAGCGCAGATCGGTTTCGAGGTCATTTTATACTCCAAAAAATCAAAAGCCGGCCTCCTTGAACTGAAAGCCAAATTAGCCGGACAAGTAACCCTGGCAATTGGCCAGACCGGCGTCGGAAAATCATCGCTCATCAATTTGCTCGATGTCAATTTTAAGCGGGCGATCGGCGATTATTCAAAAGCCCTGGGACGCGGCAAACACAAGACGAAAGAAGTTATTTTTCTGCCTTTTTCCGATGGTTTTATCGTTGATTCACCGGGTTTTTCGTCTTTAGAACTCGATTTATATAAAGAAGATCTCGCGACCTTTTTTCCTGGTTTCTCGCAGGCGGTCGGCAAGTGTTTTTACCGCGATTGCATGCACATTAACGAGAAGGGTTGCGAGGTAAAAAAGATGATTGCTCTCGGGACATTGAGTCAAGAAGCGTATTTGATTTATCAAAAACTGCTCGATGAATTACAATATAAAAACAGGAGGTTTCAAAAATGAAAAACTATGTGGCACCCAGCCTTTTAGCTGCCGATAAGCAGAGGTTGTCCGAAGAAATAAAACTCGCCGAGGAAAGCGGTGCCGAATATTTGCATTTTGATGTGATGGATGGCAAATTCGTTCCCAACGTCTCATTCGGACTCGAAGAATTAGAAAAAATCAGCAAGCTTCATAAAATGGTCAACGATGTCCACATCATGATAGAAAATCCCGATGAAGAAGCCATTAAATACGCTAAAGCCGGAGCGGATATCGTCACCTTTCACATCGAGGCCTTGCCGTGCATGGGTTGCCTGGCTAAGACAATCAAAGCTCTTCACGATTACGGAACAAAAGTCGGCATCTCTATTAAGCCGGGGACAAAAGTTAACGCTCTCGACCCATTTCTGCAAGATATCGATCTCGTTTTGATTATGTCGGTTGAACCTGGCAAGGGCGGCCAGCCCTTTATGAAAAGCGCCTTGCGCAAAATCAAGTATTTGCGGCGGATGATCGACCGTCACCATTATGATGTTCTCATCGAAGTCGACGGCGGCATTAATGATGTGACCGGGGCTTTGGCCCGTGAGGCCGGCGCGGATATTCTCGTCGCCGGAACGTATTTGTTCGGACATGAAGATTTTAAAGAAAGAGTTAATAAACTGAGATAGTTATGGGACTGTGGATTGCCACTTTTGTCGTTTTGCTCTTTGCTTTTTTAGGCATCCTGATTTTTGGCTTTTCCAATTATCAGGAAACCTTTAAAACGAAGTTTTCTATCCTTAACATGTTTCCCTATGAACTCTCCTATCACAATCAGGGGATGATGATTGTCTTTTACCGCTTCTTTCTATATCTTTATGCGGCTTTTTCAATTGCGCCGGCTCTTTTAATGATTAGCAAATACTATCATTTTCCCGGTTACGTCTCTTATCTTATTATGATTGGCATCCTCTTTGTGATTTCGGCCGTATCTTTTCTGACGCTTCACATTATTCAGGCGAAATACGTCCGCCTGCACACTCTAGTGGCCACCGCTTATTTTGCCGTCAGCGCCTTGGCGGCCGGGGCTGTCTCGATTATTCTTCTTAATCTATATATCTCCAACAACCGTGTCGACTTTAAGTTCCTGCTGATCGGCATCCTGGAAGCCATGCTCGGTTTTGCGACCTTGCTAATCATGCTCAACCCGCGCCTTCGCAATTGGGCGAACATGAATGCGAAGACCGAAGAAGACGGCACCGTCGTGATTGTCAGACCGCGCTTTTTCATCTTAGCTTTTAGCGAGTGGCTCGTCATCTTTATCAATCTGGCGACGCAGACGCTTTTGTTGATCGCCTATTTATAGCAAAGAAAAAGCCCCGATTTGGGGCTTACTTTTTTAACTGATGAAAGGTTATTTTCCCGATTTCATCAAACTGCGATGAGCGCGGGCGGACATGCGAACAGTTTGCACTTTGCCGTCGATTTCGACTTGGTATGGTTGCATGTTGACATTCCAGCGCCGGCGCGTGGCACGAAGGCTGTGGGAACGATTGTTGCCGCTTAGCGGACCTTTACCTAGGACGGGACATACTCTTGACATAACTGGGACCTCATTTTCTTAAAACGCACGTTTGAGTTTAACATAAGTTAATAATGGATGCAAACACTTTTACTGCGCATGTAGTATCATTTAAAGCCTGACATCGGGAAAGCGAATCGCAAAATCCTCGCGGCTGAGAGGACGGGCATTTTCAAGGGCGTGCTGAAAGATGATCCCTTCGCGATCGAAAGTCAAAAAATTGCGACGTCCTGACTTATCATAAAAGAGCAGAGTGCGGTGTTTTTTCGACCACTTTTCATCGATATATGTCATATCCGAAAAGTAGTATTCGAAAATCTTATTCATCTTATGGCGGGTTATTTTCTTTTTATCGACATAGTAGAAAGTTTGAGTCAGTGAGAGGACATAAAAAAATATCGTGACCGCGAGAAGAATAGGCGTGTAGACGTAAAATAGGGTGAGATTAACGATTTTTGGAGGCCAGACCGTGACATCGAGAAAATTGAAGGTTGACATGAAGAGAATTTGCAAAAAAAGGTAGACGCCGGCGAACAAAAATGTCAAACGAAACGATGATATTTTCAGCTTGCGGTTATTCACGATAATCATTATAACAAATCGCCCTCGGGATTAAAACGAGACTACATATATATGAATATATGTGATAAAATTATAAAAGATTTGATAGGGCATCATGATGATGCTTAATCGACATAATCGCGAGGTAAAAAGATGAACAAAAGAATCGTGGCGATGATTCTTGCGGGCGGCAAAGGCACGCGCCTTGAGTCTTTGACAAGAAAAATTGCAAAACCTGCCGTCAGCTATGGTGGCAAATACCGGATTATCGATTTTCCTTTATCCAATTGCGCCAACTCGGGTATCGATACCGTCGGAGTGCTGACGCAATATGAGTCGGTGGCCCTCGATACTTATATCGGAAACGGTGAAAAATGGGGTTTGAACGGCGTTCGCTCCTTGACGACAACCCTTCATCCCCGCCAGACCGAAGAGGGATTGAGCTGGTATCGCGGCACGGCTGATGCCATTTATGCCAATTTAGATTTTCTCGATTCCGTCAGCCCGCAATATGTTTTAATCTTATCGGGCGATCATATATATTCGACGACATATAACCAAATGCTTAAGCAGCATATCGAGCGCGGCGCCGACTGCACGATATCCGTCATCGAGGTCGATCCTAAAGAAGCCTCGCGTTTCGGTATTCTCGTCACCGATGAAAAAGGGGCGATTGTCAAATTCCAGGAAAAGCCAAAAAATCCCATCTCCAATCTCGCTTCGATGGGAGTCTACATATTTACCTATTCGGTCTTGCGGCGCATGCTCGTCGGCGATGCCCGCAAAAAGGATTCATCGCACGATTTTGGCAAAGACATCATTCCGACCATGCTCGCCAAAAAGATGAAATTGTTTGCCTATGTTTTTAAGGGATACTGGAAAGACGTCGGAACGATTTCGAGTCTCCACGAAGCCAATATGGACTTGCTGCTTTCTAGCAAAGGTCAAAATATTTATACGATCAAAGGCGGTAATACCATCTTCTCGGAAGACACGCATTCCCATCCGCAATATATCGGTCGCAAAGCGCGTGTCAAAGACTGCCTCATAAATCAGGGAGCTGTCATCCTCGGCGATGTCGAGCGCTCGGTCATCTCTAACGAAGTCGTTGTCGCCGAAGGCGCTGTCGTCAAAAACTCGGTGCTGATGCCGGGGGCCCGCATTCGTGCCGGCGCTAAAGTTTTTAGTGCCATCGTCGGTCCCGAAGCCATCGTTTCCCACGGCGAAGTCGTCAATGAAAAACAAGAAGATATCGTTTTGATCACCACGCGGAGGAAAAATAATGGCAAGTAAAGTTCTCGGTCTTCTCGACCTCCACAATTCTCCCGACCTCGGTCCATTGACAAGTTCCCGGGTTCTTGCTTCAACATCGTTTTTAGGCCGCTTTGCCTTCATGGATTTTGCTCTTTCCAACTTCTCAAACTCAGGTATTGATGAGGTTGGCATCTTAGTCAAATCCCATCTGCGCAGCGTCCTGAAGCACATGGGTTCGATGCAGTCGTGGAACATCAACACGAAAATCGGCCGCCAGACCATCATGTTCAACGAGCGCGGCAACATGAACCGCAAAAAAAATACTGACATCAACAATTTTTTGGTCAATGACTGGGTTTTACACGAAAGCAAAGCCAAATACATCATCATTCAGCCCGCACACGTCATTTGCAAAATTGATTTTGAACCGATTTTAAAAGAGCATATCGCCCGCGATGAAAAGGTGACTATTATCTACAAACACATCACCAATGCCCATAAATCTTTTGCGACCCATAATTTAGTCAATGTCAGAAATGGCTATGTGCGCTCCTTCAAACGCAATCGGCAGCTGGAAAAAGATGCCTGCGTCTCGATGGAAACATACATCATCAACCGCGATGTTCTCCTTAATCTGGTATCTGAGGCGCTTAAAACCAACCCGATGTATAGCTTTAAAGATGCGATTAAAAAGTATGCCAACACTTTATTTAAAGTGCATGCTGTCGAACACCTCGGTTACGCGCGCTCTTTTGATTCACTTCAACACTTTGTTGATTACTCATTTGAACTATTGGACTATCGTTATGCCCATCTGCTCTTCATAAAAGATTGGCCCATCTACACGATAACGCGCGATACGACGCCGACCCTCTATGGCACAAAGGCCAACATTCACAATTGTTTCATCGCCAATGGCGCCATCGTTGAAGGACGCGTCGAAAATTCGATTATATCCCGCAATGTGAAAGTCGGCCGCGGGGCGATTATTCGCAATTCCATCATCCTCTCCGACACGGTCGTCGGCGAAAACGCCATCATCGCCAACGCCGTCATCGACAAGTACTGCCTCATTTCTGATAGCGTTCATGTTGAAGGGGTCAAGGGATCGCCGAAATACATCAATCAGGGAAAGAGGCTTTGAATGAAAATTGCGATGGTCACTAGCGAAGCCAACCCGTTTGTCAAAAGCGGCGGTCTCGCCGATGTCACTTATTCTTTATCCCGCGAACTCGTCATGCTCGGCGAAGAGGTGGCTTTATTCATGCCGCTCTATCAGTCGATTATCGCTCAATTCGGCGACAAGCTTCAGCACGTCGCGGAGTTTGACGTCCCGATGTCATGGCGGCGCCAATACGCAAAAGTGTACCGCACTTATGTCGACGGAATCACTTTCTATTTCATCCAAAATGACTATTATTTCGGCCGCGATAACCTTTATGGTTATAATGATGATTTAGAGCGTTTTGCCTTCTTTACGATTGCCGTTCGCAACGCCTTTAAAGCCCTCGGTTTTAAAGCGGATATCGTCCACCTACACGACTGGCAGCCCGGCATGCTTCCCGTCATCATCAGGGAACAAAACCAAAATGACCCTTTCTTTCAGAATTTCAAATTTGTTTTAACGATTCATAATCCGGCCTTTAAAGGCATGTTTGATAAGTATTTTTTAAATAATTTCTATGAGTTGAGCGACAGCCTATATGACAGCGGTAAAGTCCGCTTTGAAAATGTTGTTTCAACGCTTAAAGCCGCGATTGTCTACTCCGATAAAATCGCGACCGTCTCCTATACTCACCGCGATGAACTTTTATCTTTTGACAGCGAACACGGTCTGAGCTCCGTCCTCGAGCTTCGGCGTCAGGATTTTTGTGGCATCCTCAACGGAATTGATTATGCCGAGTTCAATCCGAAAGCCGACCGCGCCATCGCCTACCTCTTTAACGGCGTTAATGTCACCAAGGGCAAAGACGAGAATAAAGCGGCCTTACTTAAGCAGTTTAATCTTCCGAACCGCGGTCAACCCGTCTTTGGTTTAGTTTCACGCCTCACCTGGCAAAAAGGCATTCGTTTAATCATCGCCAAAGCGCGCCACATCGTCGCTAACGGCGGTTCCATCATCATCCTTGGCTCCGGCGAACGCGAATTGGAGCAGGAAATTGAATGGATGCGTGCGCAGATGAGCGAGAATGTCGGCATCTATATCGGATATTCAAATGAGCTGGCCCATCTAATTTACGCCGGAAGCGATTTCTTTTTGATGCCCTCGCTTTTTGAGCCGTGCGGCATCGGTCAGATGATCGCCCAGCGTTACGGCACCTTACCGATCGTGCGTTTCACCGGAGGCTTAAAAGACACGGTCTGCGGCTATAACGGACAGAATCTCGGCGAAGCCAACGGCTTTGGCTTTGAACACTTTGACGAATACGGAATGCAATATGGACTTGACCTCGCCCTTTCCTTGTATCAAGATAAAGAAGCTTTGCTTAAGGTGCGCCGCAATGCCATGAAACTCGATCGCACTTGGAAAAATTCGGCTCTTGAGTATGTCAAACTTTATCGCGATATCAAGGAGTAAAAAAATGAAATTCAACCATCTTGAAATAGAAAAAAAATGGGCTCAAAAATGGAAAGACGGCAACGTTTTTAAAACTGATACTTCCGATTTCAGCAAGCCAAAATATTATATCCTGGATATGTTTCCTTATCCGAGTGCGGACGGTCTTCATGTCGGTCACCCCAAGGGATATACGGCCAGCGACACGATTGCCCGCATGAAGAGAATGCAGGGTTTTAATGTTTTGCACCCGATTGGCTGGGATGCCTTTGGGCTGCCCGCGGAGCAGTTTGCCATCAAGAAGAACCGCCATCCCGAAGATTTTACCATCGCAAATATCAATAACTTCAGGCGGCAGATTCAGGCGATTGGATTGAGCTATGATTTTTCTCGCGAAGTCAATACGACCGACCCGTCCTACTATCGCTGGACGCAGTGGATTTTTCTAAAACTATTTGAAAAAGATTTAGCCTATGTCGATTCGATACCTGTTAATTATTGCCCCGAACTCGGCACCGTTCTCGCCAACGAGGAAGTCATCAATGGCAAAAGCGAACGCGGCGGCTACGATGTCATCCGCTTGCCGATGCGGCAGTGGTTACTGCGAATTACCAAGTATGCCGACCGCCTGCTCTCGGGGCTCAGCCAAGTCGACTGGCCAAAGTCGACGATCGACATGCAGACGAACTGGATCGGGCGTTCAGAAGGCGCTAAAATCACCTTTAAAGTCAAAGGACAGAACACATCCTTTGATGTTTTTACAACCCGTGCCGACACATTGTACGGCTGCACTTACTGCGTCCTGGCTCCTGAGCATGAATTAGTCAAAAAGATTGCAAATCCCGATAAATTACCCGCAATTGAGGCATATTTATCGCAAATTGCCGCAAAATCAGATCTTGAAAGAACCGAGCTTAATAAGGAGAAGAGTGGCGTTTTTATCGGCGCTTATGCCATTAATCCAATTAACGAAAAAGAAGTTCCCATCTACATCGCCGATTATGTCTTGGCAACTTATGGGACGGGCGCCGTGATGGCCGTTCCGGCCCACGATCAGCGCGATTATGAATTTGCCCATAAACACAAATTACCCATCGTCCAAGTCTTAGAAGGCGATATATCTAAAAGAGCGATGGAAGAAGACGCCAAACATATTAACAGCGCCTTTGCTGACGGACTAAATAATCAGGAAGCGACAAAAGTCATCGTCGCTCATCTTAATAAAAAAGGTCTTGGCCAATTTCAAATTTCCTATCGGCTTCGCGACTGGCTCTTCTCACGCCAGAGATATTGGGGCGAGCCGATACCGGTTGCGCTGATGGATGATGGCAAAATCGAACCCCTCCAAGAGGGCGAGTTGCCACTCATTCTTCCGAAGCTCAGCGAATACAAACCCTCAGGTACCGGCGAGTCGCCGCTTGTTCATGCGGGCGAATGGCTCGAAGTTACAATCGATGGCCGAAAAGGCAAACGCGAGACGAACACGATGCCGCAATGGGCTGGCTCATGCTGGTATTATCTGCGCTACATCGATCCCCACAATGATCAAGCAATCGGCGACTCGGAGCTTTTAGCTCACTGGCTCCCGGTCGACTTGTATATCGGTGGTGCCGAACACGCCGTTCTCCACCTTTTATACGCCCGCTTCTGGCACAAATTCTTGTATGATCTCGGCATCGTTAAATGCGAGGAACCTTTTAAGAAGCTTTTCCATCAGGGCATGATACTCGGCGAAAATAACGAGAAGATGTCAAAGTCGCGCGGCAATGTTGTCAATCCTGATGATGTAATCGCCAAATATGGCGCCGATACCCTGCGCCTCTACGAGATGTTCATGGGACCGCTTGAAGCCTCCCTGCCCTGGTCTGAAAACGGCCTCGACGGAGCGCGCCGCTTTCTTGAACGCGCCTTTCGCTTATTTAGCGAAGACGAATTCCTCGCCAAGCACAGCGACACTAATGATGGATCTTTAGACTATGTCTACAACTTCACGGTCAAGAAAGTTAGCGAAGACTACCAAAATTTGCAGTTTAATACCGCGATTGCGCAGTTGATGATTTTCGTTAACGAAGCTTATAAGGCCGATAAACTCTATCGCCCCTATCTTGAAGGTTTCGTCAAAATGCTTTCCTGCGTGGCGCCTTTCATCGGCGAAGAAATATGGGAGAGCCTCGGCCATCAAGAGGGCATCACCTATGCTCCGTGGCCGACCTTCGATGAGAGCAAACTCGTCCGCTCGCAGGTGACGATGGCAGTATCCGTCAACGGCAAATTGCGGGGCACCTTTGAAGCCGATGTCGAGGCTGAAGAAGAAGAACTCCGGAAACGGGCTTTGACGCTTGAGGGAGTGCAAAGAAATATCGAAGGAAAAGAAATCGTCAAAATCATCATCGTCAAAGGGCGCATTGTCAATATCGTCGTCCGCTAGCGATTCTCTTTTCTTTATTTGAATTGTTTTCTATAATCAATTTGCACGATACTTGCTAAGCAAGATTGTAGCGGAGGTAAACGTATGTTATTAACGGTAGATGTGGGGAATACCCTCATTGCCTTTGGGGTTTTTAAACAATCCCGCCTGGTGGCTTCTTTTAAAACCGCGACCGATATTAAGAAAAGTCTCGATGAATATGTCTCGACGATCGAGACTTTTATCCAATTCAGAAAAATCGACAAAAGCGCTTTTCGCGGAGCGATTATTTCTAGCGTCGTTCCGTTTCTAACGGAAGTGATGCGCGAAGCTCTGCGCCTGTCGTTTAAATTAGAAAGCATCGTCCTGACCCCGGGTCTTAAGACGGGACTGCCGATTTTAATCGACCATCCCAACGAACTGGGAAGCGATTTGGTCGCCGATGCGGTGGGCGCCATCGCCAAATACGGCTCGCCGCTCATCATCGTCGATTTAGGTACGGCGATAAAACTATTGGCCATCGATCACAAAGGCGCTTTTGTCGGCGCGACTTTTTATCCGGGCCTCTATGTCGCCGTCGATGCTTTAATCGGCCGCGCCGCACAGCTTTCTCGCGTTTCGCTATCGCGACCGAAGAAGGTCATCGGCAAGAACACGAAAGACTCGACGAATGCCGGCGCAATCTATGGAACGGCGAGCATGATTGATGGCCTTGTCAAAAAATTCGAAGAGGAACTCGGCTATCCGACCAGGCATATTCTGACTGGTGGCGACGCTATTTATGTCAAGGATTTGCTGGCCGACTTCATCTATGATGAAATTCTCTTGCTTGACGGACTTCGCGTCATCTACGAACGAAACGAGGCCAGAAAAAATGAGAAATAAAATTATTCGGACAATCGTTTTTGATGCGATGTTCATCGCTATTATAGCTATTATGGCCTTTGTGCCTAATATTGGCCTTATTACTGTGAGTCCATTAATCTCTTTTACCTTACTTCATATTCCTGTTTTAATTGGCGCCGCTTTATTTGGTTGGAAGAGAGGATTAATATACGGAATTGCCTTTGGTTTATTAACGTTAATTCAAGCAGCAACTCAGCCAAGAGGTGCTTTTGATCCGCTATTTATTAATCCTTTAATATCAGTTCTTCCTCGTGCTTTATTTGGTTTAGTAGCTGGCTTTTCGCTTGAACTATTAAGAAAAATGCCTCGCCTATATCAAAAAGGCTTATTTATAGCTGCGACTTCTTTGGTCATGACCCTATTTCATACCTTTCTCGTTATTACATCAATATGGTTAGTATATAAAGCTGATGTGTTAAGAATACTTCAAATTCAAGATGCTCAGTCGTTTCATTGGATTAATTTTATCGGTCTTCTAGCGATTGTTTTTGGGGCGCTTATCGAGGCCGGTATCGCTGCCGTAATTACACCTGCGATTGCCGTCCCTATCTACCACAAATATCCCTTTCTGCTTAATAAAAAGGAGCAAAATAATGAAACAAGACCTTGATTTCATTGAACTTACCAACCCTTACCGCGCGAATGCCGTGCGGGCTTTGCAAGAGCTGATCAAAATCAACTCCGTTTTTGATGAAAAGAGCGCCTCGAGCACCGCTCCTTACGGCGCCGGAGTTGAAAAAGCTCTTAAATATGTCGGGCGTCTGGCCCGCCAGTTCGGCTTTGATGTCGATTACTGCGACAACCGCGCGACCGAGATGACTTTTGGCCAAGGCGAAAGACTCATCTCTATTTTTGCCCATGCCGATGTCGTCCCCGTCGGAAGCGGATGGAAGCACGAACCCTTCGGCGCCCAAATTGAAAAAGGCAAGGTGTTCGGCCGTGGCGTCAGCGATGATAAAGGTCCGCTCATCGCCGCTTTTTACGCTATCAAAGCCTTAAAAGACAATAACCTCATCAATAACTATCGCGTGCGCCTGGTGGTCGGCGGAGACGAGGAGCGCGGCAGCAGCTGCTTAAAATATTATTTTAAGGATTTAAAGAAAGAACATCCGACTTACGGTTTTACGCCCGATGCCAATTTTCCGGTTATCTATGGCGAAAAAGGTATCAGCAATTTCCGTAGCCGCATCAATCTCGTCCTCCCCGGCATCATGAAGATTAACGGCGGAGAGGCGGTTAACTCGGTGATTGATTCAACTCTTGTCGTCATGAAAAGCGATGCGAAGTTTGAAACCTTTCTCAAAGGCTTAAAAAATAAGACGACTATCGAAAACATTAACGGCGTATCAAAGATTACTTTTCATGGCAAGTCCGCGCACGGTTCGACTCCGCAAGCCGGAGTCAATGCCGCTCTTTTTGCGATTGAAGCACTGGGAACCTTTTATCAAAACGATATCCTCTTAAAAATCTTTGCTCAGTTTCGCCATTTCGATGGCAAACCTTTTAAGGGTTATGCGAAGAGCAAAGACTTGGGCGAGACCACCTATAATCTCGGCGTCATCGCCTATGACGGGAAGGCTTTGGAGCTCAAAGTCAATTTCCGGTATCCAGAAGATGTTGACGATGCTGATTTTGTGCGCCGTTTCGATGAGGCAAGCGGCCTGACGAGCGAAATCTACTCGCGGAGTCCATCGCTTCTTTTTCCTCTTAAATCGCCGCTGATTAAAACACTCCTAAACGCCTATCGCGAAGAGACGGGCGATAAGCGCAGCAAACCGCTGACGATGGGCGGCGGAACGTATGCCAAAGAAGCTCCTAGCACCGTGGCTTTCGGGGCCGCTTTTCCCGATGACAATCCGCACATGCACGAAGCTGATGAGCATCTGATTTTAAACAATTTTTACATCTCGATGGCCATTTATGCGCGGGCTGTCCACATGCTGGGAAATCTTAAATGAGGACCCGCTACAAACCTTGGGCAAAACCCTACCTCGATGATCATCAAGAAATAGTGATTAAATCACTTGATGACGATCCTTCCTTTTTCGCGGATGGTCCTCTTGAGATGGAAATCGGCTGCGGGAAAGGCGATTTTATCGTCGCTTTGGCCACCAATAACCCCAATACAAAGTATTTGGCGATAGAAGTTTCGGCGATGGTTGCCGCGATGGCGGCCAGAAAAGCGGTGGAAAACAAGTTGCAGAACATTCGCTTTATCGTCGATGATGTCGCAAAGATTCTCCCCTTATTTCTCGACGAGACATTAGGTGCCATCTATCTTAATTTCTCCGATCCGTGGCCGAAGAAAAAGCACGAGAAAAGGCGGCTCACTTTTCCCGCAAAGTTGCTAGAATATACTCGCATCCTCAAAAAGGGCGGATATCTCTTTTTTAAAAGCGATAATGACGCCCTTTATGACTACTCTTTAGCTACTATCAAAGAGAGCCCGCTGGAACTTATCGCCTATACGGACAATTATTCCGCGCTGGCGGAAGGCGACGCGATGAGCGAGTATGAAAAGCAGTTTAGAAACCTCAGCAAAAATATCAACCGCATCGTCGCAAGGAGAAAATAATTATGAAACTAACCAATCGTCAACTATCGCTTTTAGAAAGTGTGACACAGTTCATCTCGGTATCGGGTGATGAAAACGAAGTGCGAAATTTTCTTAAGCAAGAATTTTTGGACAAGGGTTTAGAACTAGTCAGCGATAACCTCGGGAGCCTTTACGGGCTTAAAAAATCAAAGATTATAAATGCCCCGAAAGTCATGGTTTCCGCTCACATGGATGAAATCGGCTTCATGCTTTTATATATTCAAGATAACGGTTTAATTAAAACTTCAGCTCTCGGCGGGCACAGCAAAGAAACGTTATCTGCCCATCGCGTCTTATTAAAGACGAAGAGCGGAAAAAAATACTATGGCGCCATCGCTTCGATTCCGCCCCACCTCAAAAGCGAAAAAGATCAAGACGAAGACCGATACATCGAAGAGTTACTCTTTGATTTCGGGTTTACATCCAAAGAAGAAGCCCTCGCCGCCGGTTTATCAATCGGCGATTCAATCGTCGTCCTCGGCGATTTTAAAATCCTAAATAACGGCCAAAGGTTATTAGCCAAAGCTTTCGACAACCGCTACGGCATAGCATTAGCTCTTGATGTGCTCGATGAGTTAATCGGCGAAGATTTGCCTTATGACCTTTATATCGGGGCAAATGTTCAGGAAGAAGTCGGATTGCGCGGAGCGCAGACGGCCGCCCACTTAATCAATCCTGATTTCGCCGTCGTCTTAGATTGTTCGCCGGCTCGCGATATCGGCGCGAAAAAAGATGAATACGGCCGCTTAGGCGAAGGGGTATTGATACGCTATCTCGACCGCGCGATGATCGCCTTTCCCGAGCTTTTAGACATGCAGATTCAAGCATGCCGCGAAACGGGCGTCAAATACCAATATTTTGATTCTCCGGGCGGCACCGATGCCGGCAGCATTCACAAAGCTAATTCCGGAACTCTGACCCTGACGCATTGCATCTGCGCAAGGGGCATTCATTCGCCGAGTTCAATCATCGATGTCGATGACTACTTAGCGGCCAGAAAGTCCCTGCTTCACATCCTTCGCCATTTTGATGCTTCCCGACTCGCTAATCTAAAAGGAAGCAGGCGCTGATATGTATCGCCTCTTTTATAATTATCACACGCTCGGTGATGTCTTGATGATTGTTTTTAACAATCAAAAGCGCGCGACTCACCTTGATAAAAGAAACGATGTCACATTAATTTATTCCGATTATGAGCTCATTGGCATCAATCTTTTTAACATCTCCAAAATCGTCCGCATCAAAGCGCAAGGAATGATTGTGAGCCCGGCAAAAGAGTTTCTCGAAGTCATTAATCATATCTTAAAAAATGAAGGTCTCGAACCCTTGAGTGAACAAAGCGAGTCGGGTTTTGTCGCCGGTCAGATTTTGGAACTTATTGAATGCGAAGATCATCCCTTCAAAATCGCTAAAGTCGACATCGGATTGCGCGTCATTTATACAAAATCTGAAAACGAAGAAATCGCGCCGTATTCCATGGTTGTTATAGCCCTTGCCGACACGCTTCTTTTTAATGGTGAGACGGTGGTGGTGGAGACTCATGACGGCATGTATTTTGAAGGCCGCATCTGCACATATAAAGATTTAAATCTTGAATCGCCAAAAGGCGATGAGAAAACGTATATTATTGAAGAATTTATGGAAATCGGTCAAGATTTCTTTGCCAAGGAGTGATTTATGGAACTGGAAATCGTTTTAAAAAAACAAGGTAAGATCTCGCGTTTGACCAACAGGACATTTGCTTTTGATGAGCGCCTTAGAAGCGGATTTTATGCCGCGAATTATTTTCTGAAAGCCCGCGATATCGTCAAAGAGCATAATCCCCATCACATCGTCACCATGCAGTTTTTTCAAAGGACGGAAGAAGCGATGGTGTGCGGACTGGATGAAGTCATCGCCCTCGTTCACACCTTTGCCGTCGAACCAGAAAACCTGGTGATCGAAGCCTTGAACGACGGTGATATCATCGCCGCCAACGAGCCCGTTTTGAAGATTACTGGCAAATATGAAAACTTCGGTTTTCTCGAAAGTATGATCGATGGCATTCTCGCCCGGCGCAGCAGCGTCGCGACCAATGTTCACCGCGTCGTCGCCAAGTTAAACGGAACGCCGTGCTTTTCGATGGCCGACCGCCAAGATGATTACCTGACGCAGGTCGGCGACGGCTATGCCACCTATGTCGCCGGCATCGATAAAGTCAGCACCGACGCCCAGGGCTACTGGTGGGGCGGTCGCGGCATGGGCACAATGCCTCATGCCCTCATTCAAGTGTGCGGCGGCGATATCATTCAAGCCGCCACCCTCTATCAAAAAACCTTTCCGCACGAAAAAGTTACCGCCCTCATCGATTACAACAACAATGTCGTCCATGATTCGCTCGTCTTGGCCCGCCATCTAAAAAATGATTTGAAGGCCGTCCGCGTCGATACTTCAAAAGCTCTCATCGACCACTATTTTGATGGCAAAGATACGTCGGGTTTCAATGCTCACGGAGTGTGCAAAGAATTGATTTTTGCGCTGAGAAAAGCGCTTGACAGTGAAGGTTTTAACTTTGTTAAAATAATTGTTTCGAGCAGTTTTGACGTCACCAAGATTACCGAGTGGGTTAAACTCGGCGTGCCCGTCGACATGTATGGCGTCGGCACGGCTTTTGTCAACAACACAACCGTTGGCTTCACCGGCGATTTAGTCCGTCTCGACGGCCGTCCCGAAGCCAAGGAAGGTCGCCGTGACATCCCTTCGCGGCGTTTGCAAAAAGTTCCTTATCCCATCTATTAACCGGCCTCCTTTATGAAAATGTCGCTGTTGATTATGAAAACATTTTCATATACTATGAAGGGGCTATAGGAGAAAAAGATATGGATTACTTAAAAGACCGCGTCACGATCTATGAGGTCGCTAAAGTCAGCGGAGTGTCGCTGGCGACCGTTTCCCGCGTCATCAACAAACAGGGAAATGTCACCGAGGCGACGCGTTTAAAAGTCGAAGCCACCATTCAGAAACTCGGCTATAAACCAAGCGGGTTGGCTCGCGCTTTGGCGACAAATGTGACGACCAATATCGGCATCGTCATCCCTTCGGCCAACTATGTCTACATATCCAACATGCTTAACGGCATTACTGAGGTAGCCAAGGAAAAAGGCTTTGTCCTGACGCTTTTTGTCACTTCTTATTCAAGAAGCGATGCGATCGCGATGGTTGAAAAAGTCATCACCTCCCACGTCGACGGCGTCATCATTTTTGATGATCAGCTCGATAAGGAAGACATCGAGAAAATCAATTCCTATTCGGTTCCGACCATCGTCATCAACAATAAGATCACCGGCAATCGCATCGGCTGCATCAATTTCGGCTACGAGCACGCCGTCAAGCGTATGCTCAAAGCTCGCTACGAGAAAAACGATATGAAGCCGGCCGTCTTTCTCCACGTTCACAACGCCGGCCGTCTTTTGGCTCGCATTGAAAAAGCTTTCATCGATTTTCATAATGAAATCGGCGTTCCGTACCGCATTTTTAACGTCGACGATTCCTCTGAGCGGACATATCTCGATTTCATGGAATATTTCAAGAAGCATCGCAAAGGCTTTTTTATCGCCTATCGCGATTCGATCGGCGCCGCCATCGTCAATGCCGCGACCGATTCCGGCTTAAAAGTTCCAGACGATGTTGAAGTCATCTCGATCATCGGGACAAAATATGCCGAAATCATCCGTCCGACTTTGTCGAGTTTCTATATTAACATGCAGGAAGTCGGCAAGAGAGCGATGTATATGCTGATTGATTTATCAAACGGCGAACTCAACGAAAAAGCTTATAAGTTTGAATCGACTTATACCGCGCGCAACAGCACTAAGGAGTAAACAATGGTCAATATTATCGATGAACTCAATTACCGGGGTTTAATCAAAGATTATTCGGATGAAAAAGAAATCCGCGAGTTGCTCTCAACCCCGCAGACGATTTATTGCGGTTTTGATCCGAGCGCGGCTTCGATGCACATCGGCAACTTTGTCATGATCTCCCTTCTGATGCGCCTGCAAAGAGCCGGTCATCGCGTTATCCCTGTCGTCGGCGGTGCCACCGGCATGATCGGCGATCCCTCCGGAAAATCCAAAGAGCGCAACCTCTTGGAAGGAAACGAGTTAAAAAAGAACACCGAAGCCATTCGCGCTCAGCTGGCGAGATTTATTAATCTCGAGGATTCAAAGCGCGGCCTCATCGTCAATAACTATGACTGGCTGAGCAAAATCAGCATGCTCGACTATCTGCGCGATTACGGCAAATATTTTCCCATCAACTATTTGTTAAATAAAGAAATTATTTCCAGCCGCCTTGAAAACGGAATATCATATACCGAATTCTCATATAACCTTTTGCAGGCTATCGACTTTCTTACCCTCTACCGTAATCACGGCTGCCGCATTCAAGTCGGCGGCAGCGACCAGTGGGGCAATTTGACAAGCGGGCTCGAACTCATTCGCAAAGTCGAGGGCGGAGATGCCAAAGTCGGCGTGATGACAAGCCACCTCATCGTCGATTCGACCGGCCGCAAATTCGGCAAGTCCGAAGGCGGTGCTCTCTATCTCGATTCAGAAATTACCAGCCCTTATAAACTCTACCAATACTTTATCAATGTCAGCGATGCTGACGCGATTCGCTATTTGAAAGTATTCACGTTTTTAAGCCGCGAAGAGATTGAAACTGCGGCGAAAGCTCACGAAGCAAATCCAGGTCTTCGCCAAGCCCAGAAAACGCTGGCTTTTGAAGTTGTCAAAATCATTCATGGACAAGCGCGTGCCGAAGAAGCCATCAAGATGAGTGAGTCACTCTTTTCGGGCGATTTCGTGACGATGAGCGAAAAAAATCTAATCGATGTTCTCGGCGATTTGGAAGTTAAAGTCGACTCCGGCATCATTCTTGAAGATGTCCTGATTGCAGCTAAAGCCGCCAGTTCGAAGCGCGAAGCCCGCGAATTTTTAAAAGGCGGAAGCATCGCCCTCAATGGTCAAAAAGCAATCGATGGCACTATCCAATTGACCGGCGCTGATGCCTTGCATGGCAAGTATTACGTCTTGCGTCGCGGCAAGAAAAATTACTATCTCATCAATGTTCGCTAGTTGATTTCTTGAAAAAAAGACCCATAAGGGTCTTTTTATATTGACTATTAGCTTTGCAGCGTTACAGCAAGCGGTTGTAGTACTCGATGATCTGCGCTTCGACTATTTCTTGCGGTAATTCGTTGCGCTCTGGAGCGCGTAAGAAGGTGCCTTCAAGTTTGACGGCATCGACCTTGACATATCCGACGGCTGACGGTTTGCTTTCAAGCGCTTCTTTGACGACTTTCAAGTTTTTGCTTGATTCGCGAATGGCGATGATATCATTGACCGAGCAAAGATATGACGAGATGTCGACTTTTTTACCGTTGACGGTGACGTGACCATGGTTGACGAGCTGTTTGGCGCCGCGGCGCGTTCTTGAAAAGCCCATTCTAAAGACGAGGTTATCAAGTCGCGATTCCAAAATGCGGAAGAAAGCGATGCCGGTGACTTCGCTCGACTTGGTGGCGATGGCGAAGAGGCGGCGGAATTGGCGTTCATTAACTCCGTACATATGGCGAAGTTTTTGTTTTTCGACTAATTGCTTTCCGTATTCAGAAGGTTTTCTTTTGCGGGCATTGCCGTGTTGGCCGGGACCGTAAGATCTCTTGCGTAATTCTTCGCCTGTTTCAAGCGTCGAAAAACCGAGCCGGCGTGAGCGTTTGTAATCCGAACCAGTGAATCTCATGTTCTATTCTCCTTTCCCTTATATTTTGCAATATAAAGCAAGAGGTGCAAATTCCATCCTTCGGATGTCCGGGATATTATTTCACCGTTGAGCTTTGGCTACTCTATCACATTTGTTCCCGACATCGGACAAGGCGTATTTACATGCTGCATTACATGCAACGATAACTATAGAGGAAAGACGCCGATTAGTCAACAAAAAGAAATGGTGGCGGACGCAACCTTAATATTTAATTAAAAAGCCCCAATTGAAAAACTAAACGCAACTTTATAATCGAAAGTCGCATTTAGTCTTT